>Ga0307379_10010573_pt1 | contig 12199 bp, 16 predicted proteins | sample UN2MG_FD_202237 | JGI IMG/M metagenome (GOLD analysis project Ga0307379, IMG submission 202237) | Soil microbial communities from Risofladan, Vaasa, Finland - UN-2 | ecosystem: Environmental > Terrestrial > Soil > Coastal area > Acid sulfate soil | place: Finland: Risofladan, Vaasa | collected... | reverse complement strand
ACTCTGTATGTGCATAAACAACTGCTCCAAAATGATCACGGTTGGCCCTAATGATTTGATCACTACGCCGCCAAAAGAAATCCATACCCTACGATTCCCAACAGATGTAGAGTTCATTGTCTTTAGCTCTGGCCCCCGCGGTGGCAAAGACTATGAAAGCGACACCGTTAGAATCACGGGCAGTATCGTACGAGACTAAAATGAACGAAGATCGAAGTACATACAGTCCCTGGCCACTAGGAAGCCTACCTAAGGAGTTCCAGCGACCAGAGATCGATCAGCTACGAGCTAATGGCTATAAGATTGACGACCCACGAGAGGCTAATGCGCTCTTCGAGAAGAAGCTCTGTGATTTCACGGGTGCTAAGTATGCCGTCCTCATTGACAATTGCACGGACGCAAACTTCCTCTCCCTAGCATATGAATACGAGCTATGGGATCCTATCGTGAAGAGGGATAAAGAGACAGTAGTTATCCCCGCCAGGACTTACATCTCAGTCCCACAGTCAATCATACAAGCAAAATTCTCGGTCCGTATGGTCGACTACGACTGGTCAGGTATCTTTCGGTTCGATCCATTCAGGATCTATGATGCCGCAGCACGCTTCACAGAAGGCATGTATATCCCAGGCACCACGATGAACCTTAGCTTCCAGATTAAGAAGCGTCTACCAATTGGAAAGGGTGGCGCCATCCTCTGCGACAACATAGCAGCAGCCGAATGGTACAGAAAGATGACGATGCAGGGTAGAAACGTAAACTTAGCGTACGATCAGGACATAATTGAGTATATGGGATACAATATGTACATGACGCCCGAAGACGCGGCGCGTGGCATACTACTCTTTGACATGCTGACAGCAAAGGGTGGAACCTTCGAAGACACCATGAACCAAGACAACTACACAGACCTACGACTCCAGAAGGTATTCAATGAATAATAAACGAGCGCTAATCACTGGCATCAATGGACAGGATGGAGCTTATCTAGCTGAATATCTTATTGAATTGGGTTACGATGTCTTTGGACTCATCAGACGTCATTCTATCTCAGAGAACCAAGACGCACGTATTGTCCACCTTCCAGTAGAGTCATTCTATGGCGACTTGACCGACCCAGTCAGTCTAAACAGGATCGTACGTGATGTCAATCCCCATGAGATCTACAATCTCGGTGCCATGAGCCACGTACGCATCAGCTTTGACTCACCTATCTACGCTATTCAAACTAACGCAGTTGGTGTTATCAATATGCTCGAAGCTATGCGAAACGAAGCCCCTGGTGCACGGTTCTATCAGGCCAGTAGCTCTGAATGTTTTGGAAATAGCATCGACTCTGATGGCTTTCAGCGTGAGACCACTCCGATGATTCCTGTCAGCCCCTATGGCTGTGCCAAGGTATTCGGATACAACATCGTACGCCACTACCGAGCAGCATACAATATCTTTGCAGCGAATGGCACCCTCTTCAACCACGAGTCGCCGCGGCGCGGACTCAACTTTGTTACCCAGAAGGTAGTACATACAGCATGCCAAATTAAGCTAGGCAACGAAGAAAAGCTAACCCTAGGTAACATCGATGCAGCTCGAGACTGGGGTCACAGCTACGACTATGTTCGTGCTATGCATCTCATCCTCCAGCATGATGTACCAGATGACTTCTGTATCTCAACAGGTGAGACACACACAATCCGTGATCTCTGTAACCTGGTCTTTTGTGAGCTTGGCATGCACTACAAAGAATATATAGAGTATGATGAGAAGTATACCAGGCCTGAGGAGCTCAACATCCTCCGTGGAGATTGCTCCAAGGCCAAGAGAATTCTAGGATGGAAGCCTACGTATACCTATGAGTCTATGATCAAAGAGATGATTGAATTCAAGATGAAAGAACTGTCATGACATTTGACAAGCATGGCATTTGTGATCTAAAGCCTGGCAAAGAATCTAAGTTTTGGCACAAGGACTATCCAAAGAGGCGTCCATTCAATAAGAGCGCATACCTAAAAGAATGGGATAGATATCTAAGTGAACCAGTGAAGGTAGTCCTAGATGTAGGAGCGCTGGATGGCGGCGACACACTACGATTTAACTCATGGTATCCAGATGCAAAAATCTATTCGATCGAAGGTAGCCCGCATAACTTCAGGGTTATTGGACAGAAGCTTGAAGAACGAAAAAATGTTACAGTATATAACTATGTAATCTCTGACAAAGACGAAGAGGTTGAGTTTCATCAAGTCAGCTATGATGCTAAGCGAGATAGCTATTATGACGCTAGAACCATGGTCATGGGATCAATCTATAAGATGACAAGAGCACACACTAAACCACACCAGCTAAGACCCATAGATTCTGTAATGGTTCAGTCGTTTACTATCGATACGTTCTGCGAAATGCATAATATCACAGATGTTGACATTATGCATGTAGACATCGAGGGTGCTGGCGTCCCAATGCTCAAAGGCATGAATACTATTAGACCTAAGATGATCTACATAGAAAAAGAACAGGATCATATATTCGAAGACAAGCCAGCCGGCGGCACCGATGCACTACGAGAAATACTTGTCAACATGGGATATACATTAGAAATCAATCTTCGCAATGACTATCTCTTTGTTAGAGGCATCTAGTGATTCCCATCTACCTCACAACGTCTGACAAGACGATGAAGATCTTGCCGGCACAGGCCTATTGTATCAACAAGTTCTGGCCAGGACAAGAGGTTCACGTGCTTGGATACGCCGAGCCAACGTTCGAACTTCCCGAAAATTTTTTCTACCATTCTCTTGGGCGTGACCCGGGACCTGACGGCTGGTCGACTCCACTCATTGATTATTTCAAGAGCGAGGGGCCTAACTGGTTTATTTTCAGCGTAGATGACATGCTACCCATAGCACCAGTTAACCAAGACATGATAGATTGGCTACTACACACTCATGGACATAGTGGAACTGCTAGGATTGGACTCACAAATGACATCCAACAGCGCCCCTGTCACGAGTATGCAGGAAAATACATGGTAGTACTGGCAGACAACGATGCGCCATACGTCGCACCTTGGCTGAAACGTACAAATGATATTAGGTATAGAGTAAGCACGCTCTTCTCTATCTGGCGGCGCCAAGCTTTCATTGATTACATCCTACCAGGTGTATCACCATGGATGGCAGAGGTAAAATCAATCGTACCTATGTCACAAAATGTCATTGGCACACGCGGAGAGTATGCAATCCACAACTCACACGGATTGTTCTCCAACAATATTCCTCAGCATAAATGGGACAGATGCTTGTGTAAACAGGTAACTGTCGACCCAGTCACACGTGAAGAACTAGGGAAGCTAATACCATGAAGGTAATGTGCATCACACCATTCAATAAAGAAGACTATCTTTCGATGTGTGTAATTGAAGGTCTCAAGAAGCTCAATGTAGAGATCGTTCATACAGACGCAGGCAATGGACTGCAAGCATGCTATAGTGACGAGTATGTATTGGAGCAGTCAGTAGATGCGGACGCAGTCTTTGCTATCTGGTCCAAGTGTCGCACCCCAGGCCCTAGATTCCATCTACTGAACATGATTAGCAAGAACATTCCTGTAGCATACATCGATGGCAGTGAATATAACTGCGCTGGCTACAATGGAGAGAAGCATCCATGGCTACACCCAGGCATGCTAAAGAGGGCTGACTTCTACTTCAAGCGTGAGTGCCTACCAGAGGACGCAGTCAACAACAGGATACTACCACTTCCATTCGCAGCTCGAGACAGAGACTTTGTGTATCCAATCAATGCCTTCACTAGGGATAACGATGTGTTCTGTGCCTTCGGACAGAATGGAATGGATCCTATCCGACACCGCCTTGAAGTCATGTGTAAAGAGAATAACTGGCTGACTGGCAAGTTCAGCAACGAAGAGTACATACGACACACCTACGGCTCCAAGATTGGAGTGAACGCTCACGGCGGAGGCGAGGATTGCATGCGCTTCTGGGAGATTCTAGCCGCGGGCGCAGCCTGCTTCACACAGAAGCTCAACATTCGAATCCCACACCCATTTGAAGATGGTGTGAACATCGTAGAGTTCATGACTCACGATGAATTCGTAGACAAGGTGAAGTTCTATCTTGATAGACCAGAAGAACTAAAACGCATCGCACTGGCCGGCTACCAACACCTTGTAAAGTATCATACAACACGTGAACGAGCCAGATATATCCTCGAGACAATGGGATGGGACTATCCAGATGAAGCATAGAATATTGGTAACAGGTGGAGATGGTATGCTAGGATGTGAGCTCCAGAAGCACCTAATCTCAGATAGTTTCTACGAAGTATTCTACGTAGACAAAGATGCATTCGACCTGACCTCAGAAGAGCAGGTAAGGATGATGTTCAGGACTCTCCAGCCGCAGCGCGTCATCAATCTGGCGGCGCGCGTAGGTGGCATCTTTGACAACATCAAATATCCTGTAGAATACATGGAAGAGAACACCATAATGAACACACTAGTCACCAGGTGTGCGCATAAATTTGATGTACTACGATTCACGGGTATCATTAGCGCTTGCTCATACCCAGGCGAATTAATGACATACCCAATGGACGAAGACCTCTTGTTCGAAGGTGTCCCAGAACTCACTAGTCTTCCGTATGCTTATTCAAAGCGCCTGCAGGCACTGCAGATAGATGCATATCGAGACGAGTACGATAAGAAGTGGAACTATCTTATCCCATGCAATCTCTATGGCAGAGACAACAAGGAACTCGATGCATTACATTTCATCCCGGCGCTAGTCAAGAAGATCCAGATAGCTATCGCTACAGGCAAGAAAGAGATTACATTATTCGGAGATGGAACACCGCGGCGCCAGTTTATGCATGTCCGAGACCTTGCTAAGATAATCAAAGAGATGGTTCGTAAAGATATCACAGACAGCTTCAACGTGGCGTGCCCATGGAACTACACTATCGCGGAAATGGCAGACATCACCATGAAAGCAATGGACGTCGACTTCCACATCGAATGGGACACAGACAAGCCGAATGGACAGCACCGACGAGACCTTGATACAACCAGGCTCGAAAAGTACTTCGGACACTTCCCATTCACCACCCTTACTGAGGGCGTACAGGAAATGATTAAATGATTAACCTAATCAGTGAAGCAATCAACAGAGACGATATCAATGCTCTGTGTGAATGGCTCCAGCAGGAGCAAACACCACGGCTAACCAAGGGCCCTCTTACCAGAGAACTCGAGGCCAGATGGGCCGAGCAGATCGGAACCAAGTACTCAGTGTTCGTCAACTCAGGATCCTCTGCTATCTTACTCACCCTCGCGGCGATGAAAGAGATGGGTATTGGTAACAAGATTGTCATCCCCGCACTGAGCTGGTCCACCGACCTTGGCTCCGCAATGCTACTGGACTACAATCCTATCCTATGTGACTGCAACTTCGAGGACCTGTCTGTGAGCCTCGAACACCTTGAATTTATCTTTCGGACAGAGGGGCCCGACGCGCTACTTCTAGTCTCCGTTCTGGGTCTTGTTCCTCGAATGGCGGAGCTCGAAGAGCTCTGCGCGCAATATAATGTCAAGTTGATCGAAGATGCATGCGAGAGCATGGGTTCGAAATATCGAGATAGATACCTTGGGAGCTTCGGCGAGGCATCATGCTTCTCCATGTTCTTCAGTCATCATGTGAGCACAATCGAGGGCGGCTTCGTCAACACTAATAGTAAACCCCTCTACGACATGCTACTCATGATGCGTAGTCATGGCTGGGCTAGAGATCTAGACAAAGAGACACAGGCAAACATGGCCAAGGAGAACAATATCGATTCGTTCAATGAGGCGTATACATTCTACGTCCCGGGCATGAACATAAGGTCGACTGATCTACAAGCCTTCCTTGGCATGAGGGCAATTGATAAGCTCGATGGTTTTGCAGCCACCAGAGAGGAGAACTTCCGAGGCATGCAAGACCTACTGGGACCCAAGTCTGACCTCAACCTACGCTATGATGAGCAGGACTTCATCTCGAACTTCGCATACCCATTCATGACAGCGAACCGTGAGAGGGTCGTGAAGGCACTCAAAGGTAAGGTGGAGACTAGGCCTCTTATCGCAGGGAACATCGCAGCACATCCAATATGGGAAGGCTCAGATGCATACCTACCTAACGCTACGCGCATACACAAAAACGGCCTGTATCTTCCCAACCACCAAGACCTGACAAGCCAGAATGTCAGACTGATGGACTCATTGATATGGTAGTACAAGACATGGACTTTATTTTCATGGAGCGTGGCTGTAGCACTGCTGTTAAGTCATGGCTACTAGAGCAATTCAACCATACAGTATTTCTTTTTAAGAACAGAGAAATAAGGGCTAAAAAAGGCAAGGGTCCTAAACTTACCTTGTATAAAATTCGTGCCAACAACGTATCGCGATTGCCATCAGAATCTGTTAGGGTCTTCGTTGTAAGAGACCTTGCAAACATGACTGCAGCTTTCATGACATTTAAAAGTGATAAAGTACGGTATGACTATAAAGAATACTTCGTTAGATACTGGACACGAGTAGCAGAGTCAGCGCTAGGTCGTGGTGTTTGGTCTGGCGAACATAACATTCTTATCAACGTGACTGACTGGTTTACGAGCCATGATTACCGTGTTGGTATTGTTGAGCAGTTTGCTTCGCTTGGCTACAAGATGAACAATTGTCCAGATAAAGGACTAAAGGAATTCTATTCACCTTGCTCTTCATTTAATGACTGGGACCAGCACAAGGACGCTACTACTCTGCCTATCCTAGATAGATGGAAGCAGGTAGACCAGACTGAGCTCCGGAGATACTGGACACCAGAAGCTATCGCACTCAACGATGAGATATTTGGATGGACACCATGAACGCAGTAATTATTACCACAGCGATCAGAGAAAAGGTCGCAACTGAATGCCTCGAGCGGGTGCTACTGTATACACCTAGCCCACGCACAATTATCTTGATGCACTGTGTTGGTAAGCCGGAGCTAGATGCTGACTGGCCTCGCGAACTTGCCGAGAAGCATCCTGAAGTAATATATTGCAAGACCGATGGTGAGGGTGGCGTAACTGCAGCCTGGAACCTAGGCTTTCAGATTGCCCTCGACGAAGGAAGCAATGCCATTGCCTGTATCAACGATGATGTCTACGTAGACTCAAGCTGGCCAAACTTCTTCGACACCATCCTCAAGAATGATATATCCATGGTCGGACCGGTCAGCAAGAACCCTGGAGTCGACTACACGGGGCGCCAACGACAGTGGGGGTCCAGGAGCGAGTCGTGGACCTTCATAGACCCCATGCATGTCAAAAAGAATGACGGATCAATCACCAAGCGTACCTATTTCTGTACCAACGGCTTCTGCTTCGGCCTCAGTGGCTTCCTGTGCGACGTTCTCACCTCAACCTATGGCAGGGTACTAAACCAGGACAAGTACCCGTGGGGAGGCCAGGAGGAGGACCTGGGAGAGCGTATCCTAAAAGAGGGTGGAAGTATAGTGATTGACGGTGGAACCTACGTCGATCACATCAAGTTCAGTGACTGGCGTAAGCTCGGATGTACCAATGATAAGGTGAAGCTATGAATAATATACATGAGGCTGGAAAACCTATCGAGCGCTGCCGGGTCTGTGGCAACCACGAGCTGACGACGGTGATTGACCTGGGTGACCAGGCACTGACCGGGGTATTTCCTCGCTCCGAAGCGGATAACCCAGAGTCAATGCCGCTGCGGCTGGTTAAATGCATGGACGGCAACGACAAGAGGCGGTGCGGCCTGGTCCAGCTAACCCACACTGCAGATCTTTGCGACATGTACGGCATGAATTACGGATACCGCTCCAGCCTGAACAAGGCAATGGTGCTACACCTTAAGAACAAGGTGGCATCTATCCGGCAAAGAGTCCCACTTGATGAGGGTGACCTGGTGATCGACATTGGCAGCAACGACGCAACATTACTGCGTGCATTCGATACCCCTCGGCCACGACTCATAGGCGTAGATCCAACCGGAGAGAAGTTCGCTGACTACTATCCGGGGCACGTCCAGCTGATCCCTGACTTCTTCAGCGCAGACCTGATGCGCGACAAGATAGGCAATCAAAAGGCCAAGCTAATTACCTCGTTAGCAATGTTCTACGATCTCGAGGAGCCACTCTCGTTCATGCGACAAGTCCATGAGGTCCTCGACGACGAAGGTATCTGGGTCTTCGAACAGAGCTACATGCCGGCGATGCTTGACAATGTATCATTTGACACAATCTGTCACGAGCATCTCGAGTACTACGGACTTGCCCAGTTCAAATGGATGGCCGATCGAACCGGCTTCAAGATTCTTGATGTCGAGTTCAATGACGTCAACGGCGGTAGCTTCTCAGTGACAGCTGCCAAGCACGACTCACCATTGACTGAAAACGATAGCGTAGCTATAGCACTTGAGAGAGAGACCAGGCGGGAGCTGAATACTCTCGCTCCTTTCGAGAGTTTTGCTAATCGGGTTCGACAAAGCCGCGACGAACTAGTCGCCTTCCTAGAAAGTGCTAAGACACGGGGCAAGACGGTCTTCGGTTACGGGGCGTCGACCAAGGGTAACGTCGTCCTTCAGTACTGCGGCATCACTCCCGAGCTGCTGCCCTGCATCGCCGAGGTCAACGAGGACAAGTACGGCGCGCTGACGCCGGGGACGTTCATCCCGATCATATCTGAGGACGAAGCGCATGCCCGCAAGCCTGACTATTTCCTAGTGTTCCCATGGCACTTCCGCAAAGGGATCGTGAAGCGCGAGGCTGCCTTCCAGAAAGCGGGTGGCAAGCTCGTCTTCCCACTGCCTTCCTTAGAGATCATCTGAAAACTCCTCCTTACCCACAGAGATCAGTGACTCGGTGAGCATGCGCGTACCACTACGCTCAGGTCCTACTACAATAAATCCTCTGCTCATTTCAACTCCTTCCATGACGTATGGATTAGCTCACTCGGGGTCTCAGCTCCTGCATACGAGCAAGAGCTCCTCAGGCTGTCCTCGATCTGTTCGTACGTATCCCAGATAGAACCATTGCATGGGACGTACAGTCGCTGACCTTCAACGTGTTTCTTGGACCCCGTGTTCTCTTCAGATGCTGATCCATAATACTCTCTGAACCAACCCTCTGCTGTTTGGAATCTGTTACCAGGATTCTCGTCATGTCCTGCGAGGTGATAGCCACACATCACCATCGTGGCGCCGGCGACCAGTGCTTTGGCAATGTCTCCGTTGTGTTCAATCCCACCATCAGCGATGATCGGGATACCAGCTGGCGCCCAATTCTCATTGGCACACTCAAGCACTGCACTAAATTGCGGGCGGAAGAATCCTGTCTGTTGTCTCGTGGTACATGCATGGCCTGGGCCTACTCCCACCTTAACGGCATCAGCGCCCTTGTTATAGAGATACTTGACAGCGTCGACACTGCAAACGTTGCCGGCGATGACAAACGTGTCTTGTAGACGGTCCTTGATGTACTGGATCATCTCCACCATGTGCTCAGAGTATCCATGAGCAATATCAATAGTGATATACTGAGGTTGCAGGTTCTGTGTCGACAGCTTCGTGATCAAGTCACGGTCGACTGTGTTAACACCCACGGAGATGGAGCTCATCAGTCCATTGTCATAGCAGTTCTTGACGAAGTCGAATGAGTCGACTCCGAATCGATGCATGACATAGAAGTACCCGCGGCGCGCTAGCTCTACAGCCAACCCCTCATTAATAACAGTCTTCATGTTCGCCGGTACGATCGGCGACTTGAACTCAAGATCGCCGAACTTAGTAGTTAGGTCGATGTCATTACGTGTCTTGCACGTGGAGTATCGTGGCTCGAGCATGATATCTTGGTACCCCAGCTGGCGGCCGATGTACGGCTCGTAATCATCGTTCATCGTCATTCTCTGACTCCCATGGAAACACAATCCACTCCTGAGTCCCTGCGTCGACTGCGAAGTGTGGCTTACGTAACATGTGGAGCTCATCGATTAAGATATTTTTGTTGTAGAGACAGCAGTATACCTGGTGCTCACCACCATCCTCATAGATATGGTTAAGTGTGTCACCCGTATCGAAGATGTCATCCACAATCAGCACCTTATTGGCGCCGAACTGCTGAACGCATTCCATCGGATCCATACCTACCAAAGGTAGGTGGAGCTGCCGCGCGATCATGGCTGCGGGAACCAACCCACCTCTGCTGATCCCAACGACAAACTCAAACACACAACCTGAGTCCTCGATCTCTTTGACCAGGTGATTCAAGTCTTCCCAGACATTATCCCATGTAATACGTACTTTTGTTACACTACTCATTTCATCCCCAATTTGGCCAGCATCCTGGCCTTTTTCTCATCAGTAAGTTTACCATAGCGGATACGAATACCAAGACAATGATATCCATCATATGAAAGCACACCATTAGCCGCTGGACGTAAAGTAGTAGACAAAAAGTCATGCATGATGGCCCATTCTTCATCTGTGAATGTAATCATTTGACATGTACCTCCCACTCAGGACCAATCTTTGCTAGCTTGGCAGCAAATTCAGCTTTGCGCGCCTTACTTAGCTTCTGATTGACCTCACCAATACCATACCCCATCATCATAGAGTAGAGCATCTTGAGCTCATCAGCTGAGAAGGTGACGGCATCCTTGATGTGATTCTTCCAGGAGGCATACGACCAAGGGAAGTGATGTTCCACGAACTTCTCAATCTCTCGAGCATACAGTTGGATCTCCCACTGAGCATGTGAGTCAGTCCGTAGCTTGAGGAAGTGGAAGAGGTTATGGAGGTCCATTTTCCAGACCTTCTTGGTGTAGGTCCCAAGGGGTAGTGGTACGCGCGCCAGCTCTCGAGCCACATCACCAACAAGAGCTTCACGATAATCTTCAAATACCTCTTCGCCTTTGGCGATAAGATTATCCCTGTAATATACGGCGTTGGTATGCTCAGCACTCTCGCTCCCGCCCTGCTTGTTAGTCTTGGACTGCTTCCTAATGACGTCAAGGTCTGGGATGTAAAACTCCTCAGGCATCTCGCTGTACCTGCCAGACATCTCATTCATGGAGCATGTGCGATGGCGCACCCACTGCCGCTCCACAAAGATAGGCAGCTTGATCTCGAACTTCATCTCACCCATTTCAAATGGCGAGGTGTGCCTATGTCGTAGAAGATGATCGATCAGACCCTTGTCCTCGTTTGTCTTCTTGGTACTACCCTCGTGATAGGAAACGCGCGCGGCCGTACAGATATCACTGTCCGATCCCATCACATCAACCAGCTTGATATAGCCGTGGTCAAGCACCTCGACTACACCACCGATGTCATACTTCTTGCTCACTGTATTCCTCCATCTGTTTCAACAATGGCACAAGCCATTGGTTAATTGTTGTATATCTTGGACACTTATGACACTTCTTACAAGGTCCTAGATGCCATACTGGATTATCTGCTAAGCTACTATCATGTGCGAAAAATGAACAGCCGCAGATGCAGAAAATTTTATTGTAGCCCTCACGGTAGACTTCGACCCATCTCTCTTTATTCATGAGCTGATATTCTTTCCGCCACCCTCTACATCGTAGAGGATCTGTAGTAACCACCAGTGAGGTACGCCTTGTAGGGCGTACTGCCAGAAGGACCCTGCCTTCATCATGTCACTAACAGTAGGACAGCCACCCCTCAGATGGCTCGGCTTTTGACTGCTTCCCATAGTTCATTCATCCATGTGTCAATTGAATAGAACCGCCTGCACTTACATGTGTAGCGATCGCCATCGTTTTCATTACACTTGCCAACAGACATCTCTGTAGGCTTGTTGAGATCCTCTTCTTTGACAGGGCCTACGATGTGAGGTCTGATTATCATGTCATGGTAGAAGATGTCATGACCACAGGCACACACTGGTGTATCAGGGACGTCGGTGACATCAACATTATGATAAGGTGGATGGGTCATGCTTACCCTCAATTATTTCAAGGAGTGCTGGCAACCACTGATCAATAGTTACCATAAAGGTACAGTCACAAATATGAGGGTAGGGTAGTACTGTCCCACTCAACGCTATACGTCCATAACAACAAACCCCATACTCATTATGTGCAGAACTAGTATGCCCACAACG
>Ga0307379_10010571_pt1 | contig 12200 bp, 5 predicted proteins | sample UN2MG_FD_202237 | JGI IMG/M metagenome (GOLD analysis project Ga0307379, IMG submission 202237) | Soil microbial communities from Risofladan, Vaasa, Finland - UN-2 | ecosystem: Environmental > Terrestrial > Soil > Coastal area > Acid sulfate soil | place: Finland: Risofladan, Vaasa | collected... | reverse complement strand
ACAAATTTGTGCTAAAATCCTGTAACATTTATCCATAGACTAATATTTATTTGGTATTAATCCACTTAAAGCAACTTTCCGCGCTCTCATCTTATCTTTTCAGAGTATAGAATGCCTATTAATCGTGTCTTCAACACGGTCTTTGTCTTCTTCGCTTTAACAATTACAGCTTCATATGCAGCTACCACTTTGGACAGCGGGAAGTTAAAGTGGAAAAGCCAGGTTGGCAGACCGGATGGGGCGGGTACCCTGATGGCAGCCGAAGGCTCCACGGCTGTTGCTGCCGGAGTTTTGAAATGGAAAGCGAGGCTGGGAGATCACCGAACCGGGCTTGCTGCTTCAGGAGAGATAAAGTTCAGGTATGGAACCGAAGATATGATCTGGGAGCCTATGACCCCTGCCCTAGGCAACGATGGAACGATATATATCGGATCGGATGATAATAAATTGTACGCCCTGAACGAGGACGGCACGCTGAAGTGGAGCTACCAAACCGGCGGGGCAGTTGGATCCTCCGCCGCTATTGGACATGACGGCACAATTTATATCGGATCGGCAGACCATTATCTGTATGCCCTGAACCCGGAGGGCACGCTCAAGTGGAGATTTAAGACCGGGCTGTATGTGTGGAGCTCTCCAGCCATCGGCAGAGATGGAACCATCTACATGGGTTCATCCGATAGCTACTTTTATGCCCTGAATCCTGACGGGACACTCAAATGGAAATACCGGACCTGGAACAGCATATTTTCTTCGCCGGCAATCGAAGGCGATGGGACAGTTTATTTCGGCTCAGATGACAGGTATGTATATGCCTTGAATCCTGACGGGACTCTCAAATGGAGATACAGAACCGGGGGGGAGGTTTATTCCTCTGTGGCAATAAGCTATGACGGCACTGTTTATGTCGGCTCCAAAGACGGTCATTTATATGCCCTGAAACCGGACGGCACCCTCAATTGGAAAACCAGGATCGGTGCATATGTGAATTCCTCCCCGGCCATTGGTGAGGACGGGACAGTTTATTTCGGCTCATTCGATAATTTCATCTACGCTTTCCAGCCCGACGGAGTCAGAAAATGGAAATACCAGACCGGGGATTTAGTGAATTCCTCTCCGGCAATCGGCTGCGATGGAACGATTTATTTCGGCTCGCATGACAAACATGTCTATGCGCTGAATCCGGATGGCACTCTTAAGTGGCGCTTACTGACTGATGACTGCGTTTCCTGCTCCCCTGCGGTCGGTAATGATGGGACAATCTATATCGGTTCAATGGATTTTCACTTATATGCAATTGACAGTGGCACGAACTCTGGCCTCAGCTCGAGCATCTGGCCCAAATTCAGGCGCAATATGAACAATAACGGCAACATTATCGGTACTCAAAACTCTTTTGATATGGCTGGGGGAATGAAATTCAGATTTGGAACAGGTGATCGGTTCTGGTGGTCCATGGTGCCTGCAATAGGAGATGACAATACTATATATTTCGGTTCTCAGGACAGGTATTTTTATGCCCTGCTGCCGGATGGCACTCTCAAGTGGATGTTCGGGACAGGGGACATTTATGTTTCAGCACCGGTGCTAGACAACCAGGGTACTATTTATTTTGGCTCGGGAGACAGTCATCTCTATGCTTTGGACCCGGATGGCGCTCTGAAATGGCGCTTCAAGACCGGAAGAGCCGTATATTCCGCACCGGCGATCGGCAGCGATGGAACCATTTATTTCGGCTCGGCAGACAGCAGTTTTTATGCGCTGGATATGGAAGGTGACCTGAAATGGAAATTCGAGACAGACTCTGCTATAGTCTCTTCACCGTCTATTGCCAGGGACGGGACAATCTATTTCGGCTCGAACGACCATAATCTCTACGCACTGAGCCCGGATGGTAATTTGAAATGGCGCTTCCTTACGGATGACCAGATATATTGCTCACCGGCAATCGGCAGGGATGGGACAATCTACTTCGGCTCGGTAGATAATTATTTTTATGTTCTGAACCCGGATGGCAGTCTGAAATGGAGCGCACTGACAGGTGAGGGCGTAATTTCATCACCGGCAATCGGCAGGGATGGGACAATCTATTTGGGCTCGGAGGACTTTTACATATATGCAGCGAACCCGGACGGTTCTCTGAAATGGGCCTTCCGGACCGGGGATCAGGTTATTTCCTCGCCGCTCGTAGGCAGTGACGGTACAATTTATGTAGCTTCACTAGATAATTTCCTTTATGCTCTGGACCAGGACGGTACCCTTAAATGGCGCTACCAGACCGGCAAATATGTCATGTCCAGCCCGGCGATCGACCATGACGGGACAATTTATTTAGGTTCAGCCGACAATTATTTCTATGCTATCTCCAGCAGCTCAGACTCCGGCCTGGCCCAAAGTCTCTGGCCTAAAAAATCCCGGGATTACTGGAATACAGGCAGGTTTTTTTCAGTCACCCTGTGTGTCTGGCCTGGTGATACGGACAACAACGGCTATGTGGACATCGCAGATATTCTGGCCCTGGTTTCGAACATCGGCAAAAAGGGGCCTCCCAGGTCTCACTCCAGCTCTAAGTGGACCTGCCAATCCGCCGAGCCATGGGATCCTGATTCCCTGACTTATCTGGACTGCAATGGCGATGGTGTCCTGGATCAGGAGGATATTTTCCCGATCATCCTGAATATCCACAAAAGCCATACCCTGCTGGCATCAGCGCATGAGACACCGGGCAGACAAGCAGCCGTGCCGAGCGGTGATATGTTAAGAGCAGAAGTCACTCCTTTCCTTGATATTGTGAATACCGGAGAAGAGGCTGAGCGCCTCTATCAGTTGAGACTGAATCTCGATCCTTGCGGTATTGAGAGGGTCAGGGGCCTGTCATTCGCTGTCGAGGCGCGCCATGGAGCGGAAATTGTCTCTGTTAATAAAGGTGATATCTGGAGCAAGGACGTGCTCTTTATCGCAAAAGAGGTTATCGGCCATTGGGGCGTAGGAATTACCGAGTTGCCAAACAGCTCGATTCAACCGACAGCAGATAAAAAAAGCCTGATAAACATTATTTTCAGGCCGGAAGATACACCGGAAGGCGCTGGCTTTTGCCCTTTAGAGATCGAGAAGGTTTTTCTGACCCTCTCCACAGGAGAGACGGCCAGCTTGGAGAGTCCGACAGGTAACATGTCCGGGATTTATTCAAACAGCTCTATCCTGCCTGAAACATTCTCTCTGTCCCAGAACTTTCCGAACCCTTTTAATCCGTCAACGACAATTTATTTTTCTCTCCCGAAAGGCTCGACAGAACTGGTGCGGATTATGATCTACGACCTTCGAGGCCGTCTATTGCGCATCCTGGTGGATGAAGTGCGTAACGCGGGCATTTACAGCGTCTTCTGGGACGGTACAGATGAAACAGGACACCAACTCCCAAGCGGTGTTTACCTTTACCGGATACAAGCCGGAAAGTTCGCCAAAACCCGGAAAATGGTTCTGTTGAAATAGGATCAGCAGTAAAGCAAGGTCTGGCAATAATGGCGTGAACCAGTAAAGCCGTGACACTCTTATACTATTTTTGAGAGCAATCCTGGCCTGCCCCTTGATAAACTGTGAGGCTGATAATAAAAGGATTCGGGTGTCAGAACCCTCCTGAATGATAATATGCCAATTATCTGATCGAACATTTCATTCACAAAATTTCTGAGCAAGTTTTAAAATAGTCCGGCCGGGCCCGCCATTTATAACAAGGGTTTGCTGGAAACGGCAAGCCCTTTTTTATTTTGGTAAGACAATAATGACCCTCGTCCCTCGAGGCCGGAGGTCATCCTGTGGCAGTTTGTGACAGACCATATAACCAAAAAGCTATGGTTGATTATTGGTCGAAACCTTGTTGGCCTCCTGCATATCAAACAGAAGGTCCTAATCTAAAACCCGATAATGTTTTCCGTATTAAAGGCAAACAAGGATATCGCTGAGGGATATGGTCAAACATGAGACGCTGAAATCCAGAAGGTTTTTTTACCCTGGAAATGGAGGATTGAAAAAGCAGTTGCAATTACTGATAACTACACATTAATTTTGAATGTCAACTGTCCAACCTATTCTTACGACATACATCCCGGAGAGAATAAAGATCAACCTTCGCTCAAGATTTTCAAAAGGGCCAGAAGGTCGAAGATATTCAACTTGCCGTCCGAGTTCACATCCGCGCTTTTATCAGTGCTGCCTTTGCCCATGCTCTTTAAAAGCCCCAGAAGATCGAAAATGTCCACCTTGCCGTTGCTGTCAACATCTCCCGGAATAATGTTAACAATAACTGCTCCGTACCTGCCGGTATTTTGCAGGTCATGACCCCATTTGGGCCAGGGGCTGTCCATCAGCCCGGCACCGGTGCCACTTTCAAAAGCATATAAATACGAAATTGAATTCTTATTTCCGGTAAAATATACAGTGCCATCGTTTGCAATAACGGGCAAAGACAAATTATCGGCTTGGAAACTCCATTTCAGGGTACGGTCCGGGCCTAGGGCATAAAAACGACTGTTTTTCTCCGAGCCGAGCGAGTCTGTTACAAAATAAATAGTACCATCACTGCCGATGACAGGTGAATATAAATGCCGATAGTCTTCTACTGGGTAGGTCCATTTAAGGGCGCCTGTGGGTGCAACAGCATACAGGTGTCCTCTGCCTCCAAAATAAATAGTTCCAGCACTGTCTATGGTAGGAGAAGATATGTGGCTTAAGGATAATACATCTGATATGTATGTTTCGGTCCAATAAATCCATTGCTGTTTTCCTGCGGGGGTTACAGCAGCAAGATATTCTTTATAATTATCCACGCCTATAATATAAATAATCCCGTCTTTACTAATTGCAATAGAGGGTCTTACGTCACTAATGCCATAGTTTAACACAATCAGCTTCCATTTCAGGAGGCCGGATGGGTCGAATGCGAATAAATATTGCGAACCACGTATATAAACAGTACCATCTCCGCCAATTGATACAGGTGATAAATAATAATCATCCAGTTGAGAACTCCACTTAAGAGTCCCATTAGGTCCGACAGCATATATAGAAGAAGTTACATTAAAATAAATTGTCCCGTCACTACCGATGGCGGGCATGAATGAATAAGCATATCCCTCTATTTGGCAGTCCCATTTTAAAAAACCTTCTGGTGAGATAGCAATCAGATGTGATGCTGTAGATTGAAGTCCACTACTATGATAGATTGTTCCATCGCTGCCAATACACATGGAGTAACCATCCCAAAAATCTGAATTAGAATATTTCCATTTAAGGATACCGTTGGGACTGATAGCGTATAAATCTTTTTCCGCAACAAAATAGATTGTGCCGTCATTGCCAACAGCCGGGCTGCTCCAGAACCCATTTGAATAAAATTTAAATTTCAATCGGGAAGTAGTATCAGCACCTGTTGCCGTATGCGTTAAAAAAGGCACATAGGAAACCAACCCCAAGGAAATGTCATCTTTCGCGTCATAAATCTTGGCTTCAATTTCGGCGGGGTTAGTTGTCCCCCACCAGTTATTCGAGAGATCTATGTTAGAATTGCTTGCGTTTTTTATATTATACAAAGAGTTATTATAGATATTGTTAAAGTTTATAGAATTTCCACTTACACCCCCATACAAAATGATTCCAATAGCGTTTCCGGTTATCGAATTGTTGGTAGCTCTACCGAGACCCTCAATTCCAATATTATTACCCGTAATGGTACAATTTTCCACAGAGGAGGCACCATTTACTGCATTTCCTGTTTGGCCGGTAAAGGTGCAATTGTAAATATTCACTGCGTTGCAACCATATACGTTGTTAGTGAAGGTACAATTATAAGCTGCATTGCCGTTCATAGCGATGCTATTATTTTCAAAAATACAACTGACGGCAGTGCCGTTTGATAAGGCATTTATGTTTTGGACAAACTTGCAATTATTAATAGATGTATTACTTCCACCTTGCAATGCATTTTGCGCATAGAAAAATTCGCAGTATTGTATTATTTCCTCGCCGCCCCAAACGCCATACCAGCTTCCGGCAACAGGACTGGATGAGAAAGAGGTAAACACTATATGGTTAGCTTGGCGGCCAACCGCATACAGCTTGCCTCTGACCTCAAGCGAGGTCGTATCTTTAAACTTGACGGTGACCCCGGGCTCAATGGTCAGGGTGCAGCCAGGAAAGACAACTATATTACTATCCACTATATAAGGGCTATTAGCCACAGTCCAGGTTGCATCTGCAAAAATTCCACCGCTCACATGCGTTTCCGCTGCTGCTTGCGGCGCATTAAGTAGAAGAATTGAATACAGCAGCATGATTGCATAGCGCCGGATTGCCATAAGTCCTCCATATTTTACAGGGAGAAACCGCTCTCGGTCGATAAGGATATTAATCGATATTCACAATATCAAAATTGAAACAGATAAAGATTATTTTTCTATTTTTAACTGAAAACTTTCGTCTTTTGCAGATTTAATTAAAAAATTATAGCGTTTATAAAAGTGCGTTGAAAAAAACGACATAAACCTATAATTTCCCTTGCGGTGTGTAGAGGCGGTTCATGAACCGCCCCTACGAAGTCTAAATATACCAAGCAGTTATAATATTATTACCCTGCTTTTTCTTTCTCATTCGTAAGAAATTATTAAAATTTAAACACGCTTATAAAATATATTACATTTTCTATTATAAGATTGTCAAGGGGGTAAGCGGGATATTTTTTACGAATTACACAGAAGGCGAGATTGAATGAGCGTGTCAGATTGTGTCAGAATTGGTGTGCAATCATGACCTTGGTGTTAATCTATAACATCATACCCAAAAGGCTGAGATGCAGCATCCACGCGCTTTTGGGCTGATTTTTAAGAGGTCATGGGAATTGTGAAAATGGCAAAATATCAGGCTGACTCAATCATATAAGTTCTAAACTCGTCTCGCACAGCCCGCCATAATAGAAAGGGTTTGCCAGTGACGGCAGCCCCTTTTTTGATTTTAAGATTGATTCTGTCTTTAATAATAATCCCAAAAGGCTTGGATGTTTTTTGTAAGTTATTTATCTCTCGCAACAGTTTTGAAAGGAGATTTTCTCTCAAAATTCACGGACTTGTTTTCAGGGGTCGGATGACACTCCAAGAAAAAGATCTGAGAACCGAGTTGAAACCAATTCTCTTAATTCGGCGTCTTAGTAAGATATTAAGCTATTTAACAATACACTAATAATTTAAACAACTAAATGCCTGGAGTAATCTAATGTTCAAATGCGTTTTTTCTCTCTTGCTCTGCCTTGCTGCAGCGGATTTTCTCTTCGGCCAGAATGATAAGCCGATATTGTCACAGACGCCGGGTAGACATATTATCACTTCTGACGGGGTCAACTTATTTTTCAAAGTGAAAGGTAAAGGAACGCCCTGTTTATACATTCATGGCGGCCCTGGCTCCGGAAGTCATTGGCTGGAAAAGTTCTCCGGTGATATGCTGGAGCAGCATTTTCAAATGATCTATTTGGATCAAAGGGGAGTGAGCCGCTCTACAAGTCCGAAAGACAGTAATTACACTATGGAAAGAATGGTTAAGGATTTTGAAGAAGTAAGAACAGCTTTAGGTATCCAGCAATGGATTATTATGGGCCATTCTTTTGGAGGAATCTTACAGATGGGTTATGCCCAGCGTTATCCTCTGGCCATCAAAGGGATGATCATGATCAATTGCGGTTTGAATTTAAATGAACTCGGCAGCAGCGACTGGATTCAAAAAGCCTGTGAATTCCTCAATATTACAGATACAATACCTTATACCGATAAATCAATCCCTTTAGATGATCGGTTACAAAAGCTTTATGGGGCACTGAGAGAGAAGGATCTTTTCTGGAAAATGGGATATGCCTCCAAAAAGAACAAAGAGATTATGGATGCTTCTTTTGATGAGGTGCCTGACTGGAATAAAGATTTAGAAAAAATTGCCATGTCAATAAAAGATTATTGGGTAGATTTTAAAAAAGTGACTCCGGATATGAAAATGCCTGTGCTGTTCTTTTACGGGAAAACAGATTGGTTTGTTGGGCCGGAACATTATAAAGGCGTAAACTTTCCAAACATGATGCTTTGGGGAAGTGATGTTGGCCATGTCCCTTTTTTGGAAAATAAAGCCGATCTGGAAAAGGCGATCGCCAGTTATCAGGAGAGGTATAAATTCTAGCCAAAGATATTTGAAATTTTCAGGTATATCCTATATAAAACAAGTCATTCGCAAAATTTAAGCTTTCAGGCACAAAGTGGCAAAGGCACGAAGTTATTGTAACTGTTTATTATGAAATTATCAGGTTAAATGCCAAAAACAGTCGTTCAATTTTCGCCTTTCTTCGTGGATCTTCAAGTTCTCTATGTCCCTTTGTGCCTCTGAGCCTGGAACACTTTATTTATCAGTCAGTTAGAAAATTGTGAGAGATAATCTCTCAATTTGAAATGTTTAAGAATCTATCGTCGTCTCTCTCAGAAAAGTCGCAAAATAGTCTCGCCGGGGCCGCAATTTGCCGGATCAGATTGAAAGTATTCTTCGGTATCGCCGCCAAAAAGCCGCAAAACAACACTGTGAGCGCCACCTGTAAAAGTAACCCACTACATGAAAATATGCTTGGGGCAGCATATCCCTTAGTGCTAGAGTTCGAAAGTTCGGGGACGTATTTTATTCATATTTCACGAATCCGTATAGGCAACTAAGCGGTCTCCCTCTGGCTGGTATAACTCGCTCTTATGACTTACAAATATCTCCTTCGGGCAGAAAGAATGAATTTTATTCCCCATGGTAAAACCAATCTTCTATTTTATCCTTACGTTTACGTTTATAGTTCTCACGGTCCAGAGACCAGCGAGAAAAATTCCGTATGATGTATTGCCGTATACAGTTTTGAGTTCACTTTCATTTCTGATTACGTGTTCGTAATAACCGTGTGGCCAAAATGGCGCGCCGGTAGTTCCACGGATCTGGTTTATTCGGCGGTTGGAGAATGTTTTGAACGCCCGAACTATTTCGGGCAATTCAGGCGGTTTTGAGGTAGGGGCGGGTTTCAAACCCGCCCTCCTGGCTGTGAATAATCGTAACCTTTCAGGCGAATCGAATGACGGTGATAAAGGTTTGTTTTATCCCCGGCCATTGGTTTCTTTAACTGTCGTAGATCCTGCGCATTAAGGGCGGGTTTGAAACCCGCCCCTACCAATAAAATTATCCGAATCGGTATTATTATAATACGTCACAATCTTGTTCTGCCCGTGGGAAAAAGCCTATCCAGAATCATTCAACGGAGGACCGCGGATAATTTGTCGAACCGGGAAGTGTTCGATAAATTATTGGAAGCGAAAGTGCTTGTAGAGCGACGGCGGCGTGAGTATAATCATATCAGACCGGATAGTGCTTCGGGCTATTGCGCGCCGGCCCTAAAGCAATCCTGCCGGAGATGCGGCGATAAGTCCGTTATTGTTCTGGTCCGCACTGCTCGATCTCACAAAAAGGGCTGTCTGACTGACACAAAAGGCTGTAAAAACATCGGGGGCAGGTCACATGCGTATCAGGCTCTTCTCTATTTTAACCTTTGCGGCTTTATTAATCCTTGCGGCAGCGTCTTTTGCAGCTTCGGCCAAGGGGCCGCTAAAAATCCTTTCCGTCAACCCGCGCTATTTTACCGATGGCAGCGGCAAAGCTGTTTTCCTGACAGGGTCGCATACCTGGAACAACCTGGTGGAAATCAACCGCCTGCAGTCCCATCCCACTCCTGCTGTTGATTTCGGTAATTACTTAAGCTTTTTAAAGGCCCGTAATCACAACTGCTTCCGGCTGTGGGCCTGGGAAAACGCCGCCTCCTTTGATTCCACTGGTAAAATCACTTACCAGCATGACCCCATGCCCTATTTGCGTTCAGGCCCGGGTAATGCCCTGGACGGCAAGCCCAGATTCGATTTGAACAAATTCAATCCGGTCTATTTTGACAGGCTGCGCAGCAGGGTCATTGCCGCGCGCGACAGCGGGATGTATGTCATCGTCATGCTCTTCCAAGGTTTCAGCATCCTGGACAAGGGACATGACAATCCCTGGAAAGGGCACCCCTTAAACGCGGCGAACAACATCAACAAGATTGACGGGGATCCTGACAACGACGGCAAGGGCCTGGAAGCGCACAGCCTTGCAATTCCTGCGTTAACGGCCTTTCAGGAGGCCTATGTGCGGAAAGTCATTGACATGGTCAACGACCTGGACAATGTCCTCTACGAGATAACTAATGAAGACAACGGCACAGCGGAGGATATCGCCTGGCAGTATCACATGATCGATTTCATTAAGAAATACGAGTCCGGGAAACCCAAACAGCATATGGTGGGCATGACAGTCCAGTGGCCTGACGGGAAAAACTCCATGCTGTTCAACAGTCCTGCGGATTGGATCTCGCCGAACGGGGAAGGAGGCTTTCAGACCGACCCGCCTGCGGCTGACGGCAGCAAGGTCATCCTGAACGATACTGACCATTCATTCTATTACATCGCGCTCCAGAAAGCAGGTCTCGGGAGCCAGCGCGCCTGGGTCTGGAAGAATTTTACGCGCGGTAATCAGACCATGTTCATGGATCCATACATTGATCCCACGCCTTGGTATGTCTTGACACGCAACAGCCCGCAGGCTGGAAAGCCTGACCCTTATTGGGATACTATAAGGCAAAACATGGGATACACACGGAGATATGCCGAGAAGATGAACCTGGCAGATGCAACCCCTCAGAACGGCCTGTCATCGACCAGCTACTGCCTGGCCGAGCCCGGCCATCAGTATCTGGTCTATCAGCCCGAGGCAGGCGCAGCCTTTACCGTGACCCTTCAGGCCGGCAAATATAATTTCGAATGGTTCAATCCGGTAAGCGACACGGTCGCTGCCACAGGGACATTTACCTCTGGCGAAGGCAGCCGCTCATTTACACCCCCATTCAATAACGATGCTGTTCTTTATCTGACAGACAAATCCACAGAGGGCATGGGGAAATAGCCGGGGCGCCGGAAAATACATCAGTTTCCCTCCAGGCAGCGATGGCTCGGAATTTTTGCGAATAATCCAGGCTAAAAGCAATGTTGTTTACTTTAGGCGGGAAAGGCAAACGATGTCATTCCCGCGCAAGCGGGGGTGACAAAAAGAGAGTGTTGTCGCTTTAAGTGAACGGTATTAAGGCTAAAAGATAATTCAGCGAAATATTCAATCATTAAAGAGGTGCAAAATGCTTAAGTGCTTAAATCTAAAATATATATGCTTGCTTTCAATTCTTTTTTCGGCTGCGTGCTCCCATAAATCTGACAATACACGCGGTTCTCTCAAGACCGGATACCTGAATCTCGACTGGGCAGGCCAGAGTCTTACTGTCACGTCTTTAGAAGGTGGCCAGGCCTGGCATTTCAACCTGGATCGAGGATTGCGTGCTGCAACTAATCCACCGGGCTATTTTGTTCAGGAATGGTCTATCGATTTCGGCATGGATGAAAACCCCTCTTGGAATAGTCCAGGGCCTATGCTTCAAGCAATCGAGCGCCCCTCGCCTTTGAGCCTGGTCTACGGTTACAAGGTAAACGGAACTGGTTTCAGGGTTGGCTTCAGGCTGCTTGAAGATGCACCGGAGATAGAGGTTGTCGTTTCTGCGGACACGGTTGGAGATCAGGTGGTAACAGACATTGAGGCTCCGGGAGCTTGCCGCCCGGAAAGCGGAGAGATTACCGCTTTTTATATTCCTTACCTCCAGGGCATTACCTGGCAGCGTGACATTCAAGCCTCCTTTATCCAGCATTTCCGGGTATACAAGCGCGTAGTGGGACTTTCCATGCCTTTTTATCTGGTCAACAGCGGTAATAGCTGGCTGATGTGCGTCTATCAAACCCCGGATGACGCCGCGGTTACGATCTATAAGGAAAAGGGAAAGGAACCTGAGATTACGCCCAGATTTTACAGATCGCTGAAAAGCCTGCGCTATGAGCGCAAGATGGTCTACCGTTTCGCTCACGGCAGCGGCTACCCTGAGTTGTGCAAAATTTATCGGGACCGGTATGTCAAGCCGGAAGGGAATTTCAAAACATTCGCCGAAAAAGTAATAGAACGGCCGCTCCTGGAAAAAGCGCTGGGTGCGCCATACGTGTTTCTTGGATATTACAACCAGACTGCGGATA
>Ga0307379_10010569_pt1 | contig 12201 bp, 11 predicted proteins | sample UN2MG_FD_202237 | JGI IMG/M metagenome (GOLD analysis project Ga0307379, IMG submission 202237) | Soil microbial communities from Risofladan, Vaasa, Finland - UN-2 | ecosystem: Environmental > Terrestrial > Soil > Coastal area > Acid sulfate soil | place: Finland: Risofladan, Vaasa | collected... | reverse complement strand
GAGGTGGAACAGGCCGCGCGAGCTGAAGCTCGCGGCTCGGGAAACGGCAGAGTCATCCTGGAATCGGTATGACACAGGGTCGCGTGTTTTGCGGCCGCGCAGGTCCGGCTGGTGACTGACGATCCGACAACGACAGGCTCAGCAGCGGCGGAGGGGCCGATCACGGCGGACACTCTGTGTGTCCGGTGCGGTTACAACCTGCGCGGACTGACCATGGGCATGGCCTGCCCCGAGTGCGGCGCACCGATCGGAGCGTCGACACACGGGGACCTTCTGGCCTATGCCGACCCGGACTGGCTGGACCGGCTGCGAAAAGGCACGTCACTGAAGCTGTGGAACATCGTGCTGGGCATGGTGAGCGCAGTCACGGCGTGGGTGCTGGAACGGGTGCAAGTGCCGGGAGTGGTACAGATCTTCGTGGCGCTGCCGGCGGAGATCCTGGGGCTTTGGGCCGCCTTTCTGATCACGACGCAGGAGCCGCGGATATCGCTGGCGGAGGACCCGGTGACACTTCGGAAAGTAGTGAGGGGCTGCGCGATCGTGGGGTTCATCGGCAACGTGCTGCAGGTTTTAAGCGAGAACGTCGGGTTGGGCGTATCGCTGAGTATGGTGGTTGCGTTGGGCGGTGTGTTCATACTGGTCGGCATCGCGTCGTACCTCGGCGAGTTCATCTACTTTCGCCGATTCGCCCGTCGACTTCCCAATGACAGGCTTACGCGGGACACGACAGTCGTGATGTGGGGCGTGGTGATCGGTCTGGGGTCGTTCGTACTGTTCGGGCTGATCGTCGCGCTGGCGGGGCCGGCGGCGTCCGGCAGGGCCGTGGGCGCCGTAGCCACGCTCCCCCTCTGTGGTAGCCTGCTGGCCCTGGGGGTGTTCGGCATCTGGTATATCGTTCTGCTCCTGCAATACCGGTTGGCGTTCAGCGCGGTGGCGTATCAGGCACGCCAAGTCTTCGACGTCGGCCAGCCACCGCCGGAACCGTCCGGGGCGGGGTCGGGCGCTTAGCCGGAAGGGGCGGTCCATGTGCTGTTGAGGGCGCCCAAACACCAGTCTGGTCGCGTAATTTGGGTGGTTGACCGGTGGGGGTGGGTCCACTAGAGTATGCCCTTCGTGGTGCGGACGGGGTCCCGGCCTGGGGGTCGGTCCGATCGCGCCACCGCCCGAAGCGAGAAGGGGCAGTCTGTCTAGGCCTGGATCGGGCTGATTCAGCAATGGGCTTCCTTCCCGAGGTCTGGGGCCGCTGACGCGGCTGGGGGCATCGGGGGACGGCGGGAAGTTCAGGCCTCGGCGTCGGGTTGCACTGAGCCGCGTCCACATCCTCCGTGTGGCCGCCGGGTTGGCGACAGTCGCAATCCACCTGTGGCAATCCTAGGCAACCTATGCCGATTGTGCCGGATTCGCGCGCGGCGGTTTGATGCCGTTTGCAGTTCGTTCATGCCGATTGGGCATCGCGCGAGTCGGCGTGTCCGGGGCTACAAAAGCCGCGCGATGAAGTTCGCGGCTCGTGAATCGGCAGATTCGGCGTGGAACTGGTCTGACGGCGGGCGGCCGATTACCCGGTGGTGTAATGGTAACACACCAGGTTTTGGTCCTGGCGTTCCAGGTTCGAGTCCTGGCCGGGTAGATGGGTGGGAGACGGCGAAACGCGCTGCGGAGTTGCGAGTAGCGAGTTCTGAGTTGGGCAAGGACTCGCTAGCTTCAAGGCAGGGTACTTGAGTCTACTATGAGCGGTGTAGCGGCGGTCATCCTGGCAGCGGGCAAGAGCACCCGCATGAAGAGCGACCTGCCGAAGGTTCTGCACGATATCTGCGGTCGGCCGATGCTGGCCTGGGTGCTGGACGCGTGTGAGGAGGCCGGCGTCGAACGGTCCCTGATCGTGGTGGGTTACGGCAAGGAGCAGGTCAGGGCGGCTTTTGCGGACCGGGCGGGTTGCGCCTTCGTCGAGCAGGCCGAGCAGAGAGGCACGGGGCACGCGGCCCAATGCTGCCGGGCGGCGTTGGCGGGGCACGAGGGGCCGGTGCTGGTGATCGCGGCGGACATGCCGTTGGTTCGGGGTGCGACGCTGCGGGGCCTTCTGGATGAGAGCGCCCGGACCGGCGACGCGATCACGCTGGCGACGACGATTCTGGAGGACCCGTCCGGCTACGGGCGGATCGTGCGGAATGAAGCGGGCGCCCTTGCGGGGATCGTGGAGCACAGGGACTGCACGCGGCAGCAGCTCGATATCCGCGAGGTGAACATCAGTTATTACTGCTTCGGAAACGGGCGGAGCCTCTTCGAGGCGCTGGATCAGGTGGGCAACGACAACGCCAAAGGCGAGTACTACGTGACCGACGCGGTGCGCATCCTGATCGAGGGGGGTCAGGGCGGCGGTGCGATTCCGGCGGTCCCACCGGCCGAGGCGTTGGGCATCAACTCGCGAGCGGACCTGGCGCAGATCAGCCGCGTCATGCAGGATCGGATTCAGGGCGCGTGGATGGAGGCCGGCGTGACCATCGTGGACCCGTCGAGCACGTGGATCAACCACGGTGCGGAGATCGGTCCCGAGACCATTATCTATCCGTTCAGCTACATCGAGGGCGGAGCGCGGATCGGCACGGATTGCCGCGTGGGCCCCGGTGCCTGTCTGTGGAGTGACGACCAACTGGGGGCGGGCCGATGCGTCGGTCCCTCGGCCGGTCTGGCGGGAGTGCCTGGGAAATGACATCGAAGGACGGCCACTACGACAGCGGGCGGAACATTGGCGAGTTGAAGGTGTTCCCGGGCAGAAGCTCGAGGCACTTGACCGAGAAGATCTGCACTTCGCTGGGCCTGCCGGTGGGCAAGGCAGTGGTGGACACCTTTCCGGACGGCGAGACGCGGATCAAGCTGGAGGACGACGTCCGGGGGTACGACTGCTTCGTGGTGCAATCCACCTGCCCGCCGGTGGACCGTAACCTGATGGAGCTGCTGATTTTCATGGACTGTATGCGGCGTGCGTCGGCGGCGCGGATAACGGCCGTGATCCCGTACTTCGGGTATGCCCGGCAGGACCGCAAGTCCGAGGGACGGACGCCGATCACGGCCAAGCTGGTGGCCAACCTGATCGTCGAGGCGGGCGCGGACCGCGTGCTGACCATGGACCTGCACGCGGACCAGATCCAGGGTTTCTTCGACATCCCGGTGGACCACCTGACGGCGATGCCGGTGCTGGCGGAGCACTTCAAGGCGCTGGCGATCCCCAATGCGTCGGTGGTGTCGCCGGACGTTGGGAACCTGAAGACGGCCACGGCTTACGCGACGCGGCTGAACGCAGACATGGCCATCATCGACAAACGGCGCATCAGCGGCGACCGGGCCGAGGCGATCACCATTATCGGCGAAGTCAAGGGGCGCAACGTGCTGATCTTCGACGACATGATCACGACGGCGGGCACGGTGTGCGAGGCGGCCAACCTGGTTCGCAAGCACGGCGCGCTGGACGTTTTCGTGGGCGCGACGCACGCGGTGTTGGCGGGTCCGGCCTTTGAACGGCTGGCAGCGGCCGATCTTCGGGCCATTTGCGTGACCGACACGGTGCCGCTGCAGGACTCGGCGCGTGAGAAGGTCAAGAACCTGCACGTTCTGTCGGTTTCAGACTTGATGGGCGAGGCGATTCGACGGATTCACGAACACCGGTCGATCAGTGCCCTGTTTCAGTAGGCGCACCGCCGGCCGGTGCCGGCGGCAGGAAATGGAGAAGGACCAATCATGGAGACCGTAACGCTCGAAGGCGTTCGTCGCGTGCGAGTGGGGACTCGGCACGCCCGCCGCATACGCAACGAAGGGAAGCTTCCGGCCATCATCTACGGGCACGGCGAGGCTCCCGAGTCGGTGGCCCTGTCGGCGCACGAGGTCGAGGTCGAACTGCAGCACGGCGCCCGGGTGCTGACCGTGAAGCTGGAGGAGAAGGAGACTCAATACCTGATCAAGTCGGTTCAGTACGACCATCTGGGCACGACTCCGATTCACCTGGATCTGATGCGGGTGGACGTTCACGAGACCGTCACCGTCGAGGTGGGCATCGAACTGCGGGGCACGCCGAAGGGGGTGGCCGACGGCGGCGTCCTGGAACAACACCTCAACAGCCTGGAGGTGGAGTGTCTGATGATCGCGATCCCGGAGACGCTGCGCCCGAGCGTGATGCCGTTGGGGATCGGCGATTCGCTGTTGGTCAAGGACCTGAAGTTGCCGCCCGGCGTGAAAACGACCGTCTCGCCGGAGGAGCGGGTGGCGACCGTCCGGCTGCTGGCCGTCGAGGTCGAGGAGGAAGAGGCGCCGGCGGCAGAGGAGGCCGCCCAGCCCGAGGTGATCGGACGCGGCAAGAAGGAGGAAGAGGAGACCCCCAAGGGCGGGAAGTGATCCGCCCGCCCAGCAGAAGGCCCGCTCGTTGAAACTGATTGTCGGACTGGGCAACCCGGGCGCCAAGTACGATGGGACGCGGCACAACGTCGGCTATCGGGTCGTCGATGTGTTGGCCCGTCGGATCGGCGTCGAGCTGAGGACCGAGAAGTTCCACGCGTGGTTCGCCCGGGGCTCGATCGGTGAGGAACAGGCGGTTCTGATGAAGCCGACCACGTTCATGAACCGCAGCGGGCAGGCCGTGCTGGCGGCGGAACGATTCTACCGCATCGAACCGGCCGACCTGCTGGTGATCTCCGACGACCTGGCCCTGCCGCTGGGCAGACTGCGGCTGCGGCCCTGGGGCAGCGCGGGGGGGCACAAGGGGATGCAGGACATCGTGGACCGGCTGGGGACGGAGGCGTTCGCCCGCTTGCGGGTGGGGATCGATCCGCCGCTGGGTGATCCGGTCTCGTGGGTGCTGTCGCGTTTTGCGGAGTCCGACGCGGTGGCGATGGGGGCGGCCTGCGAGCGGGCGGCCGACGCGGCGGTGTGTTGGGTTGCCCGGGGCGTCGAGACGGCGATGAATGAGTACAACGCCGATCCAAACGGGCGGGACGCGAAAGCCGGTCCCGAGACGAACGATGAGAGAACAAACTAGGTTCGCAGAACCAAACAGCAAAGGCCGCTGGGCGGCGGCCGGGAGGTGAGCCGACTTGAAGACCTACGAAGGCATGTTCCTTTTCGACAGCACCTTCGCCACCGACTTTGAAAGGGTGGAGCAGGAGGTGCGGCGTGTGATGGAGCGGGCCGGCGCAGAAATCGTGATGTGCAGGAAGTGGGACGAGCGGAAGCTGGCCTACGAGATCAAGGGGCACAAGCGGGGGTGCTACGTGCTGACCTTCTTCCGGGCCGACCCGAACAGCATCACCGGGATGGAGCGCGACGCGCAGCTGTCGGAGCCGATGCTGCGGCTTCTGGTCCTGCGGGCGGAGCACATGACCATCGAGGACATGGAGGCGACCTATCCCTCTCGCCCGGCCGCGACGACCCGGGGCCCTGGTGAGCCGCAGCCCCAGCCCACGGCACAGACCCCGGAGAAGGACCGAGCGGGCGCCGAGGCCGAGCCGGGTGTCACCGAAGAACCCGACGCCGAGCCCGATGAAACGGAGGACGCCGTCGCACCGGTCGAGGTCCCGGTGGCCGCACCGGCAACTGCCGACGCCGTCGAGCCGGATCTGCAAGACGCACCGGACAAGATCGACTAGAACCGTGGACCCCTAGCACGGGAGTCTAACCATGGCCAACTACAACCGTGTCATTCTGGCCGGTAATCTGACGCGCGACCCGGAACTCTCCTACACGCCGAGCAACACCGCGATCTGTAAGTTCGGCATGGCCATCAACCGCCAGTGGCGCGACCAGCAGGGCAACACGCAAGAGGACACCTGCTTCGTGGACTGCACGGTCTTCGGGCGCCAGGCCGAGACGCTCAACCAGTACATGCGCAAGGGTCGCCCGCTGCTGCTGGAAGGGCGGCTGCACTACAGCCAGTGGACCAGCCAGGAGGGACAACGGCGCAGCAAGCTGGAGGTGGTCGGCGAACGGTTTCAGTTTCTCGGCGGTCGGGCAGCGGCCGACGGAGAACGTCCGGCGCCGGCCGCGGCGGGTCGTCCGGGAGGCGCACCGCCTGACGCCGGCGGACCACCGCCGGAAGACGACTACGGTCCACCGCCGGGCAACACGGACGGTGATATCCCGTTCTAGGTGTTTTTTTTGGAGCTGTGACCGGGCCGTTGGACGGCGATTCTCAACAGCCCTCGCCGCCGCCGCATCTTCATAAGGCCCTTGAGCTAGTCGCTCGGCGGTGCCCTGAGAGGAACGCTGTGGGGCTGGCCGAATGGGTGGATGAGGCGTCGGCGATCTCGTTCGTCGGTCCACGCAGGGAAGATTATCGGTTATACTCGGGCGGTGACCACGCGGCGTTGCCGGCCCCGGAACAAAGAGAAGCAGAACATGAAGCTATTGCTGAAGACGGACATCTCGCGGCTCGGAATCGTCGGCGACGTGGTGGAGGTTTCGGACGGCTACGCCCGCAACTATCTGCTGCCGCAGCACCTGGCCACCGAGCCGACCGAGGCGAACATTCGCGCCCTGGCCGAGGAACGCAAGAAGGCCGAGGGACGGCGCCGCAGCGTACACGAGGCCCAGATGGCTCTGGCCGAGACACTCCGAACGGTCGAGGTGACCATCGCCGCGGCGGCCAACGAGGAGGGTGTGCTGTACGGCTCGGTGGGCCCACGTGAGATCGCGGCAGCTCTCCGCGAGGAGGGACACAGTGTCGAGACCGCCCAGGTCAATCTGCACTCGCCCATCCGCCGGCTGGACAACGTCCCGGTGGAGGTGCGGTTGGCCGACGACATCGTCGCGGAGGTGAAGGTCTGGGTGGTGCGCTCGAGGGGCACGGCCGCGGAGACGGAAGAGGACGACGAGGACGCCGGCAGGGAGGCAGGCGCGGATGGCTACGGCCCCGACGCGTAAAGCGAAGGCAGCGGTCGACGTGGGCCGCATCCCGCCGCAGGACATCGACGCCGAGATGGCCACACTCGGCTCGATGATGCTGGACCGGCAGGCGGTGGAAGCGGCGCTGCCGATCATCCACCGCAGCGAGTCGCACTGGTTCTATCGACCCCAGAACCGGGCCCTGTTCGAGCTGCTGCTGGACCTGTACGACCGCAACGAACCCATCGACCTGATCGTGGTCAACAACGAACTGCGCCGGCGCGGGCAATACGAGGAGGTCGGGGGAGAGGAGTATATCGTCGCCTGCGCCGAGAACGTCAGCAGTTGGGTCAACGCCGAATACTACGCCAAGATCGTTCGCGACAAGGGCATGCTGCGGGACCTGATCGGCTGCGTGGGGCAGATCGGCGAGAGCGCCTACGCACAGGGCGAGGATGCGGCCACGATCTTCGACGCGGCCGAGGAGAAGATGTTCGCCGTCACCGAGCGGCGGGTGAGCCGGCAGGCTTCGGCGCTGGGGGACATGGTCTCGGTCGTCTACCGCCAGATCGAGTCGCGAGTGGGCGAAGGCGGTTACCTGACCGGGCTGCCGACCGGCTTCCACGAGCTTGACGACCTGACCAGCGGGCTGCAGCGCGGGGACCTGATCATCGTGGCCGGGCGGCCGAGCATGGGCAAGACGGCGCTGGGTCTGAACATCGCGGAACACCTGGCGGTGGACAACAACAAACCGGTGGCGTTCTTCTCGATGGAGATGAGTCGGGAGCAGATCGCCCTGCGCATCCTTTGCGGGCGTGGCAAGGTCAGCTCGCACCGCATCCGCCGGGGACTGGTCTCGGAAGAGGCCATCCGGCAGTTGGGCTGGGTCTGCGAGCAACTGGCCCCGGCCCCGCTGTACATCGACGACACGCCGGGGATGACCGCGCTGGAGGTGCGCAGCAAGGCCCGGCGCTTCGCCCGGCAGTACGAGATTCAGGCGGTGTTGGTGGACTACATGCAGCTCATGCACTCGCCGATGCATCAGGAGTCGCGTCAGCAGGAGATCGCGGCCATATCCCGGGGTCTGAAGGGCCTGGCCCGGGAGCTGAACATCCCGGTGATCGCCATGGCCCAGCTCAACCGGGCGGCGGAGTCCCGCGAGGGCAACCGCCCGCGGATGAGCGACCTGCGTGAGTCTGGGGCCATCGAGCAGGACGCGGACGTGGTGCTGCTGCTGCACCGCGAGGAGTACTTCAAACCGGAAGACCAGTCGGTGAAGGGCATCGCGGAAGTGATCATCGCCAAGCAGCGGAACGGGCCCACCGAGACGATCAAACTGCAGTTCAACAGATCGCTGACCCAGTTCAACAACCTGGCCATCAGTCCGACGGCGGATTCGACGGTCGGCTACGGGGGCGAGGCGCCCTTCTGACGCAGGGGCGACATCGCTAAGTTTCTGTTGCCACGCGGATTGCGGGCCGGTATCATGCCGCTCGATTCTGTTGGCGCGGAATCAACCCTGGACCGGATGCGCGGATTCCGGTCATCGCACAATCAGAACCGGTCTGGAAGGAAAGGCTCTCGTGAAGCGATTCGGATGCGCTTGGCTGGTGCTGGTCGTATCGGCCTGGACCGGTCCGTGGTCGTCCGCGCAACAGCCGGCGGCCGGAACTATCGACGCGGTGGAAATCGAGGGCCATGAGCGGGTCACCGAGACGTACTTGCGCAGCGTGATCCGCACGGCGCCGGGCGACGCCCTCGATCAGGCGGCCCTGGACGAGGACGTACGCCGGCTGCTGCGGACGGGGCATTTCCTGACGGCCGACGCCGCGACCGAGGCTCGGGACGGTCGGTTGGTGGTGGTCTTCCGGGTGACCGAGCGGACGGTGTTGACCGACATCCGGTTCGTGGGCAACGAGAAGATCAAGGACAAGAAGCTGCTGGAGCAGGTTCCGCTGGCGGTGGGCGATCCGGTCGACGCCTTCGGGGTGCGCGAGGGGCGTGACAACATCGTGACCGCCTACCGGGAGAAGGGCTACGGGAGCATTCGCGTCGAGCACGACGCCGCTCTGCTGAGCGAGACCGGGGAGCTGGTCTACACCATCGAGGAGGGGCCGCGGGTCCGCGTCCGCAGGATTCTCTTCGAGGGCAACGAGACGGTGGGCGAAGACGAACTGAGGCGGCTGGTCGAGACCAAGACCTACCTCTGGATCTTCCGGGACGGCAACTTCGACGAGGACCGGGTCGAGCAGGACGCCGCGGCCATCCAGAACCACTACCACGACGAGGGCTACCTCGACGCCCGGGCCAGCTACCGGGTCGAGCCGGGAGAGACGCTCGAGGACCTCACCATCGTGTTGGTGATCTCGGAAGGCGCGCGATACCAGGTCGAGACGATCTCGGCGACGGGCAACACGGTGTTCAGCGCCGAAGAGCTGCTGGCGGATCTGGAGACGGCCCAGGGACGGTACCTTCGCCGGTACGAACTGGACCGCGACGTCCGGGACATCCAGGCCCATTACGGCGACAACGGTTACATCTACGCCGACGTGCGTGCCGTGCGGGCCTTCTCGGAGACGCCGGGACTGGTGCTGGTCAACATCGAGATCGTCGAGGGCGAACAGTATCGCGTCAGGCGGGTGGTGCCCCGGGGGAACGAGACGACCAAGGACAAGGTCGTTCGCCGGGCGCTGAATCTGTATCCTCCCGACGACCTGATCAGTCTCACCGAGCTGCGCGAGGCCGAGCAGCGCCTGCGGGAGACGCAGATCTTCAGTCTGGTGAACATCTCGCCGGTGGGCGAGCAGGAGGGGGTGCGCGACCTGGTGATCGACGTGGAGGAGTCGCCGCGGGCGGGGGACTTCATCTTCGGGATCGGGGCGAACTCGAACAGCGGGGCGGTGGGCAGCATTGTACTGGACGTGAAGAACTTCGACCTGTTCGATTGGCCGCGAAGCTTCAAGGAGTTCGTGAAGCTGCGGGCCTTCCACGGGGCCGGTCAGCGGCTGCGCCTCGAGGTCCAGCCGGGTACGGAACTGAACCGCTTCCGCATCGACTTCGTGGAGCCCTACTTCCTGGACATGCCCGTGCGTCTGGGCACCAGCTTGTATTACTTCGAGCGGGGGCGGGAGTCGTACGACGAGGTGCGCGTCGGAGGGCTGGTCAGCCTGGGCAAGCGGTTGGAGAAGGGCTGGCTGAAGGACTGGTACGCGGAGGTGGCCTTCCGGATCGAGGACGTGGAGGTGGACGACCTCGACTTGTTCGCCCCGCGGGACGTTCGCGACGCCGAGGGCAGCAACTTCATCAGCAGCGTCAAGGCGACGCTGGTTCGCGACCGGACCGACTCGCGCTTCGTTCCGACCAAGGGCGACGTGCTGCGCCTGTCGTGGGAGCAGTACGGCATCTTCGGCGACGAGTACCTCATGTCCAAGGTGATGGGCAGCTATACGTGGCACAAGACGCTGCTGACCGACGTGAAGGATCGCAAGCACGTGCTGAGCCTGCGGGGCGACCTGGGGGGGATCTTCGGCGATTCTCCGCCGTTCGAGCGTTTCTACGCCGGCGGGATCGGCTCGCTGCGGGGTTTCGACTTCCGCGGCGTCTCCCCGCGGCAGGGCCTGGGCGACGACCCGGTGGGCGGCGAGTTCCTGGCTTTGTTCAAGACCGAGTACTCGTTTCCGCTGTACGCCGACACGCTCCGCGGGCTGGTCTTCACCGACATGGGCACGGTGGAGGAGGACTTCGGGATCAACAGCTGGCGGGCGTCGGTGGGCGTGGGGGTGCGTCTGCAGATCGACTTCTTCGGCCCGGTCCCGCTGGAGTTCGACCTGGCCGTCCCCATCGCCAAGGACGACGACGACGAGGAGCAGGTGTTCAGCTTCTTCATTGGGGCGACGTTCTGATCGCAAGTCCTACAGACAAGCGCGAACCCCACACTGCCGTCACCTAATGCACCAGACAGGCGCGCTACTGCGGCATGAGTGCAGCGATCAAGCCGGGCCGGACCGCAAATGCCGTCCCAATGCATACCCACTTGAATCGACGTGCGAAGAGTGCTAGCCTGACGAGCTGTCGCAGCGTGCACGGACGGACGCGGTGAGCTACGGAGAGCGCCCGGGCGAGCGAGGCGCGGCAAATGTTGGACGACACCCAACTCTGTGCGGAACTCCTGAGATATCTCAACGCGCCGCGTCCCCAGCCCTGTGGGGAGTACGATCAGGTACGAGAAATGCTCGTTTGCCAAGAACTGATGAGCTCGCTGAATCACGATCCGGAAAGACAGATCAGGATCCTGGATGTTGGCTTCGGGGAGCGCAGTGTATTCCGACTACTCGTGTCTCACTTCAACGATGATCGCCAGCGCCTCGCGTACGTCGGCCTTGACAGTTCAATCGACGCCGTTTCCCGAGCTCGTTTGGTCTTCGAGGGAAATAGCGGTGGGTGGCATGAGCCGCCGGTCTTTGAGGTTGGCGACATTCTGGCTGACCGTTCCCCTGCCGAAGACAACAAGTTCGACTTTGTTTTTCTGCTGAATACGCTCCACGAGATACCTGCCCACCGCTGTATTGACCTGCTGACCAAACTGGTGCAAAAGACCTGCTCGAATGGTCGGGTGTTGATTATCGACATGGTCGCCCTTCCTACAGGACAAGAGGAGTTATGTGCCATCTCCTGGTCGGCGCAGGAAGTGCTGGACTTGGCTAAGGCGGGCGGTTTTCGGGCATCCGTCATTCCTATCGAGAGAGCGGTATCGGTCTTTGCCCTCGAGATCGACGGCGAAAGTTCCGTACCGCCGCCCGAAACAGATGCAGCGAGCGCCATCTTAAGAACGAAGCTGCTAAGCAATCTGGACCGGCTGATGCGTGCCCGCGCAGAAATCACCACACAGGGCGCAGTAGATAACGAACAGGCTCTCCGGCTTGTAAAGATACTTGGAGAGACGGCGATCACTAGCGATGCGCTGCGTCGCCTAGAACGAGGAGGGACCTGATGGGGCGTACCGCCATCTCGCAGCAGGTTTATCCTCTCCATCCTGCGACTCCATCGTTGCGCAACGTAGAGCATCGTGGGGACAGATCCACCTTCTTGTCGGCATCCGGGCCCCTCAAGTCGTCCTTTCCTGTCCGGATCGAACACTCATGGCAGCCAAGGAGGCCCGGTTCTATTCCCCAAGCCAAGCTTACCTCCGCATCGGTGCCCTGGGCCCCCGAATTACCAGCGACGTGCCAGGTCTGGACGGTGGGCGATCCTGGTGCAGAGCGCCCAGCGAGCGATCCGCGGGGATTCCTGCGCGTGATAGGCGACCCCAGAGGGCCAATCAGGTATCTCTCTCTTTCA
>Ga0307379_10010567_pt1 | contig 12202 bp, 9 predicted proteins | sample UN2MG_FD_202237 | JGI IMG/M metagenome (GOLD analysis project Ga0307379, IMG submission 202237) | Soil microbial communities from Risofladan, Vaasa, Finland - UN-2 | ecosystem: Environmental > Terrestrial > Soil > Coastal area > Acid sulfate soil | place: Finland: Risofladan, Vaasa | collected... | reverse complement strand
CAACTTTTCTTCATAATAGTCCGGGTCCTGGTCTTGTGCGAGCGCAGGCCCGCTTGCACTCAGCACAAGGGAAATGAGCATCAAGACCGCGAGCAATCGGGCCAGCAATTCGCGTGTACGCATGGCATTTCTCCTTTTCCTGATAGAATGAATCGTCATGCAGCCGCGTACAGATTTGTAGACCTCATGGTTGGCTGGGTCATGTTCAACTCCTGGGAGGGTACGGTTGGGGCTCTTGTGGAAAGCACCTCCGATCGAGACGCTTCTGGCCCGGTTCCCTGCGGGACTCGCCAGGCGCAGCATACCGGACTCCTTGAAACCGACCTGACCCATTTTATCACGATACCCCCCCCGTGTCAAGTATCACTTCTGTCTTCGTTCCGTGACAGTTGTGCGTCCACGCGAGGGTACGGGCGCCTGTCTCAGCACCAGACCTCTGTCCTGGAGGGGCGCAGCAATGACCATCCTTGGCCTTCAGACCAACCTCGGGCTGGCCGGCGTGGCAGGCGGAGCTAAGGACCACGCAGCTCCTGCATCTTCCGCGCTCCCAGGCCCAGCCTTTGCCGTCCAACGGGTAGTCATAACAGCCATACTGGATTGTCTGGACTGTTCTCGTCCGCTGCCTCCCACACCGACAGCATCGCCCCTCCGCTACTGCCGCTGAGCACAGCCAGGTCGCGGTTGCCAAGGAAATGTGGTATCTTCTCCTGCGTCGTCATCAATTCGGCCAATCCTGGAGCGGGCCGCACCGGCGACGCACAGACGCGTTGGTGGACGAAGGAGGGGGAGATGGGAAGGACCATCATCTGCTGTGTCCTGGTCCTCGTTATGGGTCTCGTGCTAGCTGCGTGTGCCCCATCATCCACGCAGGGGCCAACCACCTGGCTGGATCAACCGCTCGATGGGGCGAGGCTGCCTTTGGGGTCCCAGGAGGTGACGGCTCACGCCTCCGATGGCGATGGGGTGACCAGCTTAGAGTTCTACGTGGATGGCGCGCTCCTGGTGCACGCTCCCGCGGGTGGGAGCGTGCTGGAAGACGCTACTGTGGGGTGGAACCCCAGCATGCCCGGCGTCTACGCCGTCAGCGTCAAGGCGGCGGACAGCCAGGGCAACGTGGGCGCCGAGGCCAAGGCCGTGGTGACGGTGGGCGAGGTGGTGATCCCGTCCCCGCCGACACCTTCCGTGGAGCCCGCATCGTCGCCCCTGCCGCCCGCCACGACGCCCATCCCGCCCACCGTGACGCCCATCCCACCCACCATGACACCTGTGCCACCCACAACGACGCCGGTACCGCCTACCTTCACTCCCCCGCCACCTACTCCTACCACGCCGCCTCCTACGACCATCGTCTCTTTGTTGGCAAATCCGGCTCAGGTCCAGGAGGGGGAATGCACCACCATCAGCTGGCGCGTGGAGGGCAGCCCCACTGAGATATACTTCGACGGGGAGGGTGTTACCTCTCCCGATTCCAGGAATACGTGTCCCACCGAGACCACGACCTACACCTTGATGGCCAGGGGCCCTGGAGGTGAGGTGAGCCAAAGCCTGACCGTCTCCGTGATTTTGGATACCGCGGGGCCCAGCATCGACAACGTTGGGCAATCAGAGAATTACGTCTACTGCTTGACCGAGCCTACAGAGATAGAGATTAGTGCCAGGGTCAGTGACCCGTCGGGCGTCAGCTCGGTGGATTTGTACTGCACCCTCGTCGACGAGGGAGGTGAGGAATGGTGCGGGGGCTTCTCCAGGAGCGGCAACAACTGGAGCGTGACCTACATCCCGCTGGAGCACGCCATTTGCTCGGGGACGATGCAGTACCGCATACGGGCTACAGACGATTCCGCTGGAGGCAATGTTTCCTGGTGGGGCACGGGCTCCTTCGGTATCGCCGACTACTGAATGGGGTAGCGCGGTGCGCACCGTCGGCGTCTGGGACACCTGCGTAGACTAAGGGAGGGCTGCTGTGAAGAAGCGTCGCGGCTGCGTCGAATGGTCCCTCATCACTGTCTCCGTGCTTGTCGTGTTGGCTTTGGTTGCGCTGGGTGTCTTCGCCGTCCTGCGCATGCGGCAACAGCAGTTGCAGGCGCAGGTTGAGCCCCCGAGCGTGACCATCACTTACCCGGATTCCGGGACTTCAACCCTGGCGGGAAGCTATCTCCCGGTCTCGGCCACTGCCTTCGGGGGCATCCCCATAACACGGGTCGAGCTGTGGGTTGACGGTGAGCTGATGGACACGCAGGAGAGCCGTGCTCCCGAGGGCATCTCCCCCTTCTACGTCTCTTTCGACCTGACTGTGTCCCAGGGTCTGCACACGCTCTTTGTGCGGGCGGTGGACGCCACGGGCCTCCTGGGGGATAGCTGGCCCGTGAACGTTGGGGGCGTGGAGAGACCAGGGCCTGACGAGCCTGCGCGACTGGTGACTGTGGAAGCGGGCGAGACGCTGGAGGACATCGCGGCAGCTTACGATGCCGACCCGGAGACCGTGCGGCAATTGAACCCTAGCCTGGGCGATCAAGAGCCGCCTGAAGGTAGCGAGGTGGTGCTGCCTCCCCCGCGGTCCCAGGCGCCGCCCGGCCCAGGGGATCCATCCGTCGGCCCGACGCTGCCCACAGGTAAGGATCAGCCTCCGGGTGGCAGTCCTCTGCCTCCGCCAACCGGGACGCGGCTGGGCGTCCTCATGCCAGCGCTGCCCATCTCCATCGGCCCTCTGCTGGACCTCCTGGCGGCGGGCTCTCCGCCTGCTGCGCCCACCGATCTCCAGGCCGAGGTGATAGGCTGCAACATACGCCTGCGCTGGAAGGACAACGCCGACAACGAGGAGCGGTACGAGGTGCGGTACCTGTGGAACCTCGGTCAGGATCCCAGGGTGATCGCCGAGCTGGAACCGGCACCCGAAGGCCGAGTCTGGTTCGAGTTCCCCGCGCCGAGCGAGGGAGCCTTCATTTTCTGGGTGGAGGCGGTCAACTTCTGGGGAAGGCAGCCCAGCAACAAGGTTGGGGCACTGGTCGTCGGGGGGGATTGCCCTCAGACCCTGGCTACGCACTTGCAGGTAGAGGCCCTGGATGTGTCCGGGCCCGCCGGCTATGACGAAGTTTATTGTTACTTATCCTTTGAGGGCGCCCCTCATGTCCGCGTGCCCGACGCCGGCGGCGGCTTCTTCAACGACTTCGTACAGTCTGCGTTATGGGGGGACAACTTCCCCCTCTCGCCTAGCGGCGATGGGGGGCTAGTGGTTCCCATCCCCGGAGACGAGTCGCTGGAGGTCGAGGGGGAATGTTGGGGGTGGTTTGGGGGGAAGCTCAGCGAGATTGGGACATTGGGTGGCGAATACCCGCGGCGGACCTGGGATGGGGCCAGGCTCACCCTGGCGGGGAGCGGCCTGGAGATCGGCCTGCGCATCAAGCCTCTGGCGGGGGCGCTGGACACGAGTGGCCTGGTAACTACCTTCAGCTACGATGATCCGATGATGCCTGTTCCTTATGAGGTGTTCGAAGACAGGGTCCGTTCGCCGTTTCCGGTTGATCCACTGTTGCGAGCGCTCAACTGGAAGTGGGACGGAGATCCAAACGCCATCTCCGGCTTCCAGATTCTACTGAACGGGGTGCCGTACAATGCGGGTGGTGGCTGGTCGCTGGTGGACCCGACCGGCCGATCGGCCTTGGTGAGGCTGCCGGGGCTTTGTGGGGGACATATCCGTTGGCAGGTTCGCGCCGTTGCGGGGCAAGCGCAGTCCAACTTGAGCGCTCTAACCAAAGACAACGACTACGATCTGCCGGTGTGCCCTGAGTATGCTATGGTCACGTTTCATTCGGTCGAGTTCGAAGAGGATGAGGATTGCGATTTCTATCCTGCCTGGCTCTTACAGGTGAATGGAGAAGCCAAACAGTTTTACGAGAGTTGCGACACAGGGTCTTTCACCGGCTGCCTGCTCAGAGGGGGGTATATTGCGGACTGCGGCCCCCATTCCTTTGCGTCCTGGGGTGAGGGCATGGACCCCCATCCCGACACGATCGTGGCCCCCATTCCCCTGGGCGAGATCCACCTCGAAGTCAAGGCGGTGGTGTGGGACAGGTCGAGTGACGACATCGTTTACGCCAACTGGGACCCGTGGGACTTCTCCTCGCTGGAGGAAGCTCAGGAGAAAGTGGGCTGCGGAAAGGATTTGTGGGGCTACACCCTCTACATCTTTCCGCAGCCCGAGGGTTTGGATTGCCCGGTGTCGCAGCCTGTTTACATTCCCTAACAGCTGACCGGCGTCCCCCTGCGCAGCGCTGAACGCATCCTGCGCCTCCGTATGGACTCCTCCCGTGGCGCCGCCTAGTAGTTCCTCATGCCAAGGGGCAGGAAGACCGGGTAGCAGTCCCCTGCCGTTAACTGTGCTGAGGACTCTGAGGTGTTGCCGCTGGCATCAGTAGCCGTGGCCGTGACGTAGGTGTCCAGCGTGAAAGGACCTAAGGCGATCCAAATGCCTTTTCCATCCGCCGAGGCGGTGGCCAGGTATCTCTTCCCCTCCTCGTCAGGGCCTGTGGATACCTCCACCGTATCGCCGGCACCCGCCGTCTCCGATCAGCCGCGGAGCGACTGGCTAGTACCTCTTCAGAGCCAGCGGCACATACGTGCGCCTGCAACCCGGAATCGCACCGGAGAACTGCGAGGTGTTGCCATTGACATCGGTGGCGGTAGCGGTCAGATAGGTGTCGCCAGCAACGATACCCGAAGCGCTCCAGTTCCCTGATCCATCGGGCGAGACAGTGGCCAGATAGGTCTTACCCTCGTCGTCAGGGCCTGTGAATAGCTCCACGGTGGTGGTGATGAGAGTACTGCCGACTGCGGAGACGCACGTCGTACTGGAGATGACAGGGGCTGGGATCAAGTCATTGCCGCCGGCGCTGAGGTCGATGCCCAGATAAGAGCTGCCGCCGTTGCTGTGGATGCTGTCTTGAGTTATGGTGTTGCCCGTTGTGCCGGAGCCAGCCACATACACGCCACGCCTGTCGTTGTGGGCGATGAGGTTGTGAGGGCCAACAGTGTTGTCCTCAGCGCCAGCGTCGATTGTGACGCCATCGTAGCTATTGCCTTTGTCCTGGGTGCCCGTCACATCGGTGCCGATGTAGTTTTGGGAGACCGTGTTCCCGTCTGTGCCGGCGCCGTTGATGTGCACCCCACTCCAGGTGCTGGCCGAGATGACGTTCCTTTCCCCGGCGGTTTGGCCCCCGATAGTGTTGTTCTGAGCGCCCTTCTCAATCATGACGCCGTCGTAGGTGTTGCCCAGTTCCTGGGTGCCTCCCGCGTCGGTCCCGATGTAATTCCCGGACACCGTGTTGCCATCCGCTCCAGTTCCGCCGATGACCACCCCGTAGAAGTTGTTTGCAGAGATGACATTCCGCTCTCCAGAGGTCTGGCCCCCGACAGTGTTGTTCCGGGCACCTGAGGCGATGTTGAGACCTGTCAAGGTATTGCTCAGGGCCGACGAGCCGGACACGTCGGTGCCGATGTAGTTTCCTGAGACTGTGTTGCTCATCGTGTTGTTGCCGCCAATAATCACGCCCAACCTGTTTCCAGAGATCACATTTCTCTCGCCTTCAGCGTCGCCGCCGACCGTGTTGTTCTGAGCACCTCCTTGAATTCTGACGCCATCGCGGGTATTGCCCAGCGCTTGAGTGCCGCTCACCACGGTGCCGATGAAGTTGCCGGAGATGGTGTTGTTCGTGGTGTCGGAGCCCTCGATGGACACTCCGTCTGAGCCGTTGCCGGAGATGATGTTCCTCTCCCCTTCGGTGTCGCCGCCCACGGTGTTGTGCTGGGCGCCACCAGCGATAGGTATGCCCGTCTGCGCGTTGCCCAGGTCCTGGGCGCCCGTTGCACCTGTGCCGATGTAGTTTCCGGAGACCGTGTTCCCGTCTGTGCCGGCGCCGAAGATGGTCACCCCGTATTGGTCGTTTCCGGAGATCACATTCCTCTCCTCAGGGGTGTCCCCCCCGACGACGTTGCCTTGGGCCCCGTCAATGATCTCGACGCCAATCCGGCGATTGCCGAGATCTGAGGAGCCGGAAGCATCTGTACCGATGTAGTTGCCGGACACCGTGTTGGTGTTGGCGCCGGTCAACTGGATGGTGACGCCACTGCCGTCACAGCGGTTGATGACCAGTCCGTGAATGACGTTGCCAGCCGATCTGATGTCCAGGCAAGGACCGGCACTCATGCTTGCGCCGCTGATCTCTATCTCCGGGCCGTCGGGATTGGGGTTGCCCTGAATGGCGGTCTGGGTGGTCCCGCTGATGACCGTACCACCGCCAGTGATGGGGAGGGAACTGGTAAGAGAGATGGTCCAGGTGCCGGTGATCCCGCTGACCTCATGGCCGGTGTCGGCGAGAGGGATGTTGAAGGCGATGGTGTCAGTGCCAGCAGTGTTGTTGGCGGCTTGGATGGCCTCGCGCAATGAGATAACCCCGTCGGAACCTGGATACGCGATCAGATTGTCGATCGAAGAGGTGTCCCCATCGCTCACATCCGTAGTCGAGTTCACGGTCACCGTGCCCGGCGAACCGCCGGCGGTTCCCAGCGCCGCCAGGAGGCACAACAGAACCAGGCCAACGATAGCCAGTACGTACTTCCTCATCTCTCCCCCCTCTCGCTATACTATCTCCGCCTACCACAAAGCCGGCCCCACAGCCCAGCGCTTCGCAAATAGGGCTGCTTGATCTCAGCACGACTGTCTCTGCGTGGAAGCAAGCCCGGCAAAGGAAAACGGCCGCCTGGTAGCAGTGCGATGTGAGGCTGCTGGCGGTCGCTCAAAGACGAAAGACCCAGCCAGGTCTAAAGGCTATTATGGACCAATGTGATAATGATATCATGATCATTGCGAATAGTCAAGCATTATCCAGGTGATGGGGTAGATAGGCGGTTCTCAACCGCCGGAATGGCGAATCGCGCCGTCCCACAGATCAGCACGGTCCCGCAGGGACTCTGCGACCCTGCCGCTGGACGCATCCTGAGCCGCGCCCTGAGCCTGTCGAAGCCTGTCCTGAGCAAGGTCGAAGGAGGGCAGCCCGGCGCCGACAGGCGTGCCCCATCAAGTGCGATATGGTACAATTCGTTGGTGTGGGCCGCGTCACCCCTAGACGGACCGCCGGGGGGACCAAGACCACGACAACCTTCAAACACTAGCACGCAGATGAGGGGAGAGAGATGATCGCACGTCACTACACTGATGTGGCACTCGAGGAGGCCACCGAAGCTGAAGGCGTGAGCCTTCGCGTCGTGATTGGGGAGAAGGAGCAGGCGCCCAACTTCGTGATGCGCGTCTTCGACGTGGAACCGGGGGCTTCCTCGCCCCGGCACACCCACGGTTGGGAGCACGAGGTCTTCATTCTGTCCGGGGAGGGGAGGGTGTACGGAGGGGGCAAGGAGGTCGCCTTGAGCCCGGGCTACACTGTGTTCGTGCCACCCATGGAGGAGCACCAGTTCACCAACACCGGCGACGAGGCGCTGCGCTTCGTCTGTCTCATTCCTTTGCTGGAAGAAGGATAGACTGCTAGGCGCCAGGCGGACCGTCTGGGTGGGCAGGGAGTCTTTCTTCGCCCAACGCGGACTCGAAAAGGAGCCTGTGGCTAGAATTGGCTTCTGACAGCAAGCCCCTCCGGCGCCACTGAGGGGCGCTCGGACATAGCATGGTTGCGGTGACAAACCTCGGCCTGGTGCGCCCAATGGGGTGGTGAGGCGGAGAAATGCCCGCATAGTTAGTACTCAGGCCGCTCATTCAGATATCACACGATCAACACCACCGACGCAGGAAACGGAGTTTATCATTGATGCGGATCGCCATTATTGCTCCAGGAAGCCGAGGGGACGTGCAACCGTACATCGCCTTGGGAAAGGGCCTGAAACAAGCCGGTCACGTGGTACGACTGGCGACCCATCAAGACTTTGAAGAGCTGGTCAGTTCGCATGGGTTAGAGTTCTGGCCCGTCGAGGGCAGTGTGCAGGATATCGCGCAAAGCAAAGAGATGGGGGCGCTCCTTGAGGGGGGGAATTTCCTCGCCATTATGTCGCAGATGTCGAAGGAGGCCCAACGCGGCGCGCTTGCTTTGGCAAGAGGGGGGCTGGCCGCCTGTCGCGGAACGGAGTTGGTGATCGCAGGCATAGGCGGTCTGTTCATTGGCCTCGCCCTGGCGGAGAAGTTGGGACTCCCGTTGCTGCAGGCCTACTACATTCCCTTCACCCCTACTCGGGCCTACCCCAGTTTCCTTCTTCCCAAGCTCCCGCAGTGGTTCGGCGGTGCGCTTAATCGTGTGTCTTACCACCTTGCCCGGCAGATGATGTGGCAGGGATTCCGATCCGCCGACAAGCTGGCGCGTGGGGACGTGCTTGGGTTGCCGGCTGCCCCGTTCTGGGGGCCATTCAATGCCGACTGCCTCCAGCACTGTCCCATTCTCTATGGCTACAGTCCATCCGTGATCCCCAAACCACCGGACTGGGAGGACCATATTCACGTCACCGGCTATTGGTTCCTGGACCCAGCCGATGATTGGGCCCCGCCCTCGGCCTTGCTGGAGTTTCTGCAGGCCGATCCCCCTCCCATCTACGTCGGGTTTGGTAGTATGAGCAGCCGAAAACCAGAGGAAACCGCTGATCTCATCTTACAGGCGCTTGTACGCGCTGAACAACGGGCAATCATGCTCTCTGGCTGGGGTGGTTTGCATAAGGCGGATCTACTAGATACGGTTCTTATGGTGGACTCCATCCCCTTTTCCTGGCTTTTCCCGCGCGTCGCGGCCGTCGTTCATCATGGCGGGGCTGGAACAACGTCTGCTGGTCTCAGAGCCGGTGTGCCTTCCATCGTGATTCCCTTCTTTGGCGATCAGCCGTTTTGGGGGCAGCGCGTCGCGGAATTGGGCGTTGGGCCAGCCCCTATTCCACGCCAGAGACTAACGGTTGAGCGACTTGCTCAAGCTATTCAAGAGGCGGTGACAGATCAAACGATGCGTCAGCGTGCAGCCCATCTGGGATTGAGAATCCGAGCGGAAGATGGGATCGCGCGCGCAGTTGCCGTGGTACAGCAGACGGAAAAGCGTGGAGCGGCCTGACATCGCGTGCGCGAGTCGACGGCCACCCCCGGATTGAAGTTGGTTCTGTGGCGACGTTGAGGGTCACGCACCAGCGCGGCGGCTGACGCTCGTCGCTATGTGGAATGCTCTCAGCTTGTCTGCCGCGCCGTTATGCCTATTTGCTCAAGAGGATGCGACATGGTTGAACAGAATAATGTCCAAACATTGAGGGCCGTTCTCCAGGCCTTTAACTCCAATGACATAGAGGCTGCGACCAAGGGTCTGCACCCTGATGTGAAGTACGTCATCAGGGGACGCTCTCAGGTGAGCGGAACTTTCACCGGCCTGAAGGAGATGGCCAAGGCGCTACAGCGAGTAGGGGATCTGACTGGGGATACCATGAGAGCGGAGCCTGAAGTCCTCTTATCCGGCGGCGACCATGCCATTCTGTACGCCCACCTCACCGCCAGTCGCCCCGACGGTCGTCAATTTGATAGCTACGAGGCCGTCGTGTTCAGGTTCCGGGATGGAAAGCTCCTGGAAGGGGACTCCATCCCCGTGGACCAATACGCTTTTGATGAGTTCTTTGCAGATTAGGAATCGCATGGCAAGTCCCTGCGTCGGACCCTGTGGCGGGACGAGCCACTGAGCGCGGGTCCGTTGGGCTGTGGCCGGGTAGGGTGGACAATGGACGGCCTCTAGCGCCCAATCGGGTGAGTCGGCAGCACCATTTGCGGACAGTGATCAGTCAGGCGGGCACGAGATCAACGCTCCGCTCGGCGCATTGGCGCCAGAGCTGTTGTAGGTTTCTCGGTTCCGCAATAGACCATCAAGAGATCCAAGGAGTTGAAGTGAGTACTGCTCAATCGAGAATTGTCGGCGCTGGGATATGCTTCCTCTTTATCTTTCTTTCCGGTATCTGGCTCAGCAGGTCTGAAAAGCCGCTCAATAGCATCGTCTTGACGATCCACAAACTAGTCTCGCTTGCGGCGGCCGTCTTCCTCGTGGTGACTGTTTACCAGATCAACCAGGTGGCTACACTAAGCGGGAGTGAAGTAATCGCTGTGGTGGTCACCGGCCTGCTGTTTCTCGGCACCGGCATTTCTGGCGGTGTCTTGAGCACCGACAAGCCGGCACCGGCGGCCATCTTGAGGATGCATCGGATCACACCGTTCCTGACCGTGCTCTCCACCGTCGTGACCCTGTACCTTCTGCTAGGCCGCAAGTGAGGAAACCATGCCGCACCGAATCGAAACCATTAGTCTATCGTTACCTTATCGACTGGGTAGCGTAGACTGCTACCTCGTAGAAACCGACGCCGGGTTTGTCCTCATTGACACGGGGGGGTCGAACAAGCGCGCCGACCTCGTTAGAGAACTAGAAGGCGCGGGCTGCAAGCCAGGCAACCTAAACCTTATCGTGTTGACCCATGGGGATTTCGACCATACCGGCAATTGCGCTTTTCTCCGTGAGAAGTATGGTACAAGAACGGCCATGCACATCGACGATGGGGGAATGGTCGAACGCGGGGACATGTTCTACAACAGAGAATCGGGAAACGCCCTCTTCAGAAGAATGGCGCCTATCCTCTTCAGGTTCGCCAAATCAGACAGATTCAAGCCCGATCTATACATCGAGGAAGGCGATGATCTCTCTGAATATGGATTCGACGCCAGAGTCCTTCATCTTGCAGGGCACTCCAGGGGTTCGATAGGAATCCTGACAGCCGGTGGCGACCTGTTTTGCGGCGATCTGCTCGACAACACAGACAAGCCAGTTCTCAATTCGATCATGGACGACCTGGCGGCAGCGAAGGCCAGTGTCGAGCAACTGAGAGATTTAGAGATTCATACCGTCTACCCCGGGCATGGCAGACCATTCGCGTGGGAACTGTTCATGGGAAACCACCAGGATAGCGATCCGTAGGTATCATCCTCCCGCTCTTGGTGATATGGAACACCCTGATCGCCCGAAGGCTCCTCCAGCTTGGGCAGAGCCTCTCGACAGAAGAGGTCATTCGGGCTTGAAGTGGGAGATCAGCGCGACGAGAGCAGTCGCCCCGAGACTCGGCGTTTGCTGCCGAATGGATGTACACTGTATCGGAGGTGAAGGTTGAAAACCCTGGTTGTCTACGACTCGCTCTATGGGAATACAGAGAAGATCGCCAAAGCCGTCGGTGAAGGCATTACCGGTGAGGTCAAAGTGGTCCGTGTCGGTGACGCGGATCCTTCCGAGACTAAGACGGTTGACCTTCTTATCGTCGGCTCTCCGACCCATGGAGGTAGGGCGTCGCCGGCGACGCGAGAGTTCCTGGACAAAGTCCAGGCCGCTGCCCTGGAAGGCATCAAGGTGGCCGCCTTCGACACCAGGCTCACGAACAGATGGGCCAGAATCTTCGGCTTTGCCGGGGGAAGGATCGCCAAGAGCCTGAAGAAGAAGGGCGGGACCCTCATCGGCTCGCCGGAGGCCTTCTACGTCGAAGGTTCCGAAGGCCCCCTGAAGGAGGGCGAACTCGAGCGGGCTGCCGCCTGGGCGAAAGAGATCGTTCAGAACGCAACGTAGTCCAATCACTAAACACCGTCGTATGGGCGGGTCTGAGACCCGCCCTCAGGCTAATGCACGCGCCCTGGAGAGTGTTGAGCGAACCGCCTTAAGCCGGTCTTCCCGCCCCGTAGAACCGTCACGGCCCGACCACCCGACGCCATCGTAAACCGGCCTCAGCCGCACCTTCTTCTCCCGAGAGGGTCTTGAAGTAGGACCGGTGTGCAGGAAGCGTTTGACGTTGGCAGGCTTCTGGCGGATAGTCTTCTGAGCTGGCACGCGCCGTAGCTATGGCAACAGCGGCCGCCTAATGCGCCAGATTGGGTGACCAGGTGGAAAGATATCCACGTAATCAGTAGCTGGGCGGTCCAGCGCCCTTGAACAAGTTGAGGGTAATCAGTTGAAGCGACGAGAGGGACAAACTAATGAGCAACGGAAGAATCCTGCAACAGATGTTTGCTTTGACACTAGTCTTGTTGTTAGTCACCGGGTGTGGCGGAGCGCAAGTTGAGCCGACCACCCTGCCAGAACCACCTACCACCACCCCTACGCTGGTCCCGCCGACGCCCGCAGCAACACCCTCGCCCACGGTGGCCTTCCTGCCTCACGTCGAC
>Ga0307379_10010566_pt1 | contig 12202 bp, 9 predicted proteins | sample UN2MG_FD_202237 | JGI IMG/M metagenome (GOLD analysis project Ga0307379, IMG submission 202237) | Soil microbial communities from Risofladan, Vaasa, Finland - UN-2 | ecosystem: Environmental > Terrestrial > Soil > Coastal area > Acid sulfate soil | place: Finland: Risofladan, Vaasa | collected... | reverse complement strand
CTGGGCCCGCTGGAGGCCATCCGCAAGAGCAAGGAGATGATGCGCGGCTACAAGTGGAAGCTCTTCTGCCTTGGTCTGCGGTTCTTCGGCTGGTCGCTGCTGTGCATCCTGACGCTGGGGATCGGCTTCCTTTGGCTGATGCCCTATATGAACACGGCCTACGCCCTGTTCTACGACGACCTTCGCCAGCCTCGCGACGCCGCTGTGCCCGCGCCGGACTCGGCCTCGCAGGGCGCCCTGCCGCCGTCTGCATGACGTGATACAATGCCCGCGTGGAGCGGGACTTTGACATCGTCGTGATCGGCGGCGGTCACGCCGGCGCGGAGGCGGCCTGGGCCGCGGCGCGGCTGGGCGCGCGGACGGCCCTGCTGACCCTGTCGCGCGACACGATCGCGCAGATGTCCTGCAACCCGGCCATCGGGGGTATCGGCAAGGGCCAGATTGTCCGCGAGATCGACGCGATGGGCGGGCTGATGGGCTTGGCCGCCGACGCGACGGGCATCCAGTTCCGCATGCTCAACCGCTCGAAGGGCCCGGCCGTCTGGGGACCCCGATGCCAGTCCGACCGACACGCCTACGCGCGGTGGGTCCAGGACGCCCTGGCCGGCACGCCCGACCTGACGATCATCGATGCGGAGGCAACGCACCTGCTCACCGAAGGCGGCCGCGCGGTCGCGGTTCAGTACGCTGTGTCGCCCTCGACACTTGGCGGGGATGCGACGAAGAACCGAGTTCCAGGCGCTGAGAATCCGCAATCCACAATCCGCAATCGACAATCGCTGCGCAGCAGCGCTGTCGTCGTCACCGTCGGCACTTTCCTGAGCGGCCTGATGCACCTGGGCGAGAGGAGCTGGCCGGGCGGGCGATACAGCGAGCCGGCCGCCGCTGCGCTGAGTGAGTCGCTGCGCCGGTGCGGGCTTCAGACCGGGCGGCTGAAGACCGGCACATGCCCGCGCCTGGCGGCCGAGAGCATCGACTACGACCGATGCGCGCGGCAGGACGGCGACGAGCAGCCATCGCCCTTTTCCTTCATGACCGACCGGCTCGTGCTCGATCAGGTTCCCTGCTGGCTGACGCAGACCACGCCGGAGATCCACGAGAAGGTCCGCGCCAACCTGCACCGCGCGCCGATGTACTCCGGGCAGATCACCTCCGTCGGGCCGCGATACTGCCCCAGCTTCGAGACCAAGGTCGTCCGCTTCCCCGACAAGGCCAGCCACCAGATCTTCCTCGAGCCGGAAGGCCGGGGCACCAACTGGATCTACTGCAACGGCATACCCACGTCGCTGCCGGCGGACGTGCAGGAGTTCATGGTGCGTCACGTGCCCGGCCTTCAGCGCGCCGAGATCATCCGCTACGGCTACGCCATCGAGTACGACTACTTCCCGCCGACGCAACTGAAGCCCACGCTTGAGTGCAAGTGCGTCGGCGGGCTGTACCTCGCCGGGCAGGTCAACGGCACGACGGGCTACGAGGAGGCCGCCGCCCAGGGGCTTCTCGCCGCGATCAACGCCGTTGCCGCCGTCCGCGGGTGCGAGCCGCTGGTCCTTCGCCGCGACCAGGCCTACATAGGCGTGATGATCGACGACCTGGTCACCAAGGGCATCACCGAGCCTTACCGCATGTTCACCAGCCGCGCGGAGCACCGCCTGCACCTCCGCGCCGACAACGCTGACCGCCGGCTCACGGAGATCGGGCGCCGGGTCGGGCTCGTGGACGACGACAGATGGGCGCGGTTCGCCGCCAAGCGGCAGGCCGCACTGCGGGCAGGCGAACTCCTGCAACGAACGCGGGTCCGCGGGCGCTCACTCCACGAGCAACTCAAAGGGCCTGCCGCCGATCTGGACGAGCTGGTGCGCTCCGCGCCCCAGCCGGCGGCGGATGAGCTTCAGGAGCTCCTGCGAACCTGCCCCGACGCCATTACGACGGTCGCGACCGACGCGCGATATGCCGGTTACCTTGCCAAGGAACGAGACGCGCTGCGGCAGATGGCCGACTTGGACGGGCGGGCGATCCCCGAGGGGATCGACTACTCGGCCGTCCCGCACCTTCGCCACGAGGCCCGCGAGAAGCTCGCCCACGTGCGGCCGCTATCGCTGGGCCAGGCGCTGCGGATCAGCGGGGTAACGCCGGCCGACATCACAGTGCTAGCCGTTCACCTCGCCGCCGGCCGGAAGGGTGCCCCCGCCTCGGCACCTTGACGGATGCGTGAACGCGCGTTAAGATGGATAAGCTGAGGAGACTGGAGAGAAACTTGTCGGCAGGCGTGCCCCAAAAAACCGGAAGAATCTGCCAACTCCGGCGTGTTCTATAGCGCAACGCTATTGATTACAAAGGCTTACGCGATTGCTGCGTAACTGAAAAACCTGAAGGCCTCTCGGCAGTAATGCCGATGCGGGAGATATCTGAGGGAAGTCCGCCTCGGATGGCGTGCGGACGCTCCAGGGCCGACTTCCGGCATGAGACCAGTACCGTCCTGCCGGCTTGGTGACAGCACTGGCAGGCGGGTCCATGAGGCAGAGATGATCGATATAAACGGCATCCAGCCAGCCGGCGCGCCCAACCCGATCGAACCGGTGAATAAGGCGCTGGAGGCGACCAAACCCGCCGACGCGCCCCCGATCAGCGACACGGTAGAGATATCCATGGCCGCCAGACTCGCAGCCAAGGTCCAGGAGATGCCTGAAGTCCGTGCGGACTTGGTGGCGAGTGTCAAGGCGGAGATCGAAGCTGGCACGTACGAAACCCCTGAGCGCCTCGAGATCGCGATCAACAGACTGTTGGACGATCTGTTGCTCCCCTAGAGCAGTACGGCCTAGAGAATAGGACCGAACGAAAGACAGGCATGGACGGAGCCGTGCCTGTCTTTTTTTATGCGCCAGACGAAGTTAAGTTGGCCGTGTCAGGGAAGATGCGTAGAATTGATAAAAGGTGGTGTTTGGGAAAGCTAAGTTGAGATGTCGGATTGTCGATTTCATCTGATGCAAGGCCGGCGCATCGTGGCGGCTGGCATCTGCTTGGCGCGTCAAGGGAGCAGCAGCGATGAAGCGAAAGTGGGTGTACACGACCGGGCAGGCGGCTGAGATCTGCAAGCTCTCGCAGCAGACCATCATCCGCTGCTTCGACAGCGGGCAACTGGAGGGCTTTCGAGTCCCCGGGAGCCGCTTCCGCCGCATTCCGCGGGACAAGCTGGTCAAGTTCATGAAGGACAACGGCATCCCCATGGAGGGCATGGACAGCGACAAGATCCGCGTGCTGGTCGTCGATGACGATCCGGAGATCGTGGACATCCTGGTCGAATACCTGCGGCAGGACGGGCGATTCGATGTGCGCACCGCCCAGACCGGCTACGATGCGGGAGTCGTGACACAGCAGTTCCAGCCGGACGCGGTCATCCTCGACTACATGCTGCCCGACATTAACGGCAACGTCGTATGCCGGACCATCCGAGAGAACCCCGACCTGGCGGACATCAGAATCCTCATCATCTCCGGCGTGGTCAACCAGGCCGACGTGGACCGGCTCATGGAAGCCGGCGCGGACGACTTCATCAAGAAGCCGTTCAACATCGAGAACGTCGTTGATCGCCTGGTACGCTTGGTAAGGGACTGAAACCGGAGGAGAGCTGGTCTCCATGGCCGACTCCGCGCAACAGGACGGCCCGTTGGATCGCAAGGTACGCCTCGCGCAGCTCGAACTGATCGTGCAGGGGATCGAGGCCTTGCCGCTGCTGAATGCCGCCCTGAGCCGAGCGCCGGTCCTGGCCGCCGCCGAGGCAGCGGAACCGCCGCGCGACGGCGAGCAGTCTGCGCGCTTCGTCGAGCTGGCGGCCTGCGACCCGGCGGCCACGGCCAGGCTGCTGTCTGTTGCGAACCGGGCCTCGCAGAACGATATCGCCACTGTCGCCCAGGCCATCGACGAGGTGGGATTCCACAGCGCCCAGGCGGCCGTCCTGTGCTGTATCGCCCTTCGGCCCTCGGACGGCCAAGCAGAGAAGGGCGGCCTGAACAGACAGGATTTCTGGCACCACTGCCTAGCCGTTGCGCTGGCCGCCTGGATGCTCACCGAAAGGGCGGCCCTGCCTTTCGATCCCGCCGAGGCCTTCACATGGGGCCTGCTGCACGACCTGGGCAAACTCGGCATGCTCCAGACGCTACCCAAGAGCTATCTCCGCGTACTTCAGGCCGTCCGCCTCCACGGGGGGGACATCGCCGACCACGAGCGGGCAATCATCGGCGTGGACCACGCCGTCTTCGGCCGCCGACTGGCCGAGCACTGGCGGCTGCCGCATGCCCTTCAGGAGGCGGTCTGGCTCCACCACCAGCCGCCGGCCGCCCTCCCGGCTGGGTCCACCGCTCACCGGATCGCCCTGGTCAACCTGGCCGACACGATCGCCCGCGAACAGCGGCTGGGCTTCTCGGGCAACCTCACGTTCGTGCAGTCCTCCGATGATCTGGCCAAACAGCTCAACATCGACGGGGGCGCCGTTCACGACGTAGCCGCGCGCCTGGCGGCCGAACTCCAGCGGCGCATCTCCCTGCTCGGCACCGAAACGGCGGGCGAGGCGTCACTGGGCGATCTGGCCCGCAGGACGCTGGAGCAGTTCGATCGGCTGAACCGGCGTATCCAGCAGCAGTCCCGGTCTCTGGGCCCGCAGGCTCAGGCGATGGAACAACTTGGCGCGCTGGCCCGCGAGCTGAGGCCCGACGCCACAGTCAGCAACGCGCTGGCCCGCATTGCCGCGCTCGTCGCCCGAGCCGGCGGCGGGCGGCCAAGCCGCGAGAACCCCGTCGTCGTCTACTCGATCTGCCGGGAGGACGAGCAGGTCCTGGCCGCCTGCCATCGCGGCGAGGACGACGTGCCGCAACGGACGTTTCGCTGCCGGCGAGCGTCGGACGACCGTCCATCGCCGCCGCCCGGCACCGCCGCCGAGGCCGTCGCCGAGATGCTCGCCGACCCGACCGAGATGGGACAATGGGTGGACCTGGCCACCTGTTCGCACCGGGCCCTGCTGTGCGCGGGGCGGTGGGTCGGCGGCGTCCTCGTCAGCGGGCCCACGCCGCGGGACAGGACCGACGCCATCGAGCCGCTAGTCGAGACCCTCGCCCTGTCGCTGGCGCTGGTCCAGGAGAGGTCGAGGGCGATGCGGCTTAGCGAACAGCTCTCCGGCGCCTGGAGCCGGCTGGCCGCCGCCCAGGAGTCTCTGGCCGAGGCCAGTACGCTCGCGGCGGTCGGGGAGATGGCCGCCGGGGCGGCCCACGAGATCAACAACCCGCTGGCGGTGATATCCGGCCGCGCGCAGCTAATGTGCGGCAAGGCTCGCAGCAAGGCCCAACGGGAGGTCTGGGAACTGATCGTGGACCAGACCCAGCGGATCAGCGACATCATCACCGAGCTGATGGAGTTTGCCAGCCCGCCGGCCCCGGCCGCCGAGGCTATCGAGCCGCACGAGCTTCTGAAAGAGGCGGCCGAGGCGTTTTCCAGCTCGGACCATCCTCAAGCCGCCGCCGCAGAGGTCGATATAGACACTGCGGAGAACGTGCCCCTGCTTCGGGCCGACCGCCGGCAGATCCGCGCGGTCGTGCAGGAGTTGATGGGCAACGCCGCGGTGGCGGCGGGTGATCGTGCCCGCATCCGCTTGGCGGCCGTCGCGGACAAAAGCAACGGCTCGGTCGTGCTTTCTGTCGCCGACAACGGCCCAGGCATGGACGCCCAGACGATCGCGGCGGCTTTTACGCCGTTTTTCTCGCGGCAGCCGGCCGGCCGACGCAGAGGCCTGGGCCTGCCGCGAGCGAAGAGATATGTCGAGGTAAACGGCGGGCGCATGTGGGTCCGCAGCGAAGCCGGCAAAGGCACAACCGTGTACGTCCAGCTCCCCGCGGAAGCTCCGGGGGGATTGGGTGGCGGATAGGGCCCATCGGCGCACTCGGCGCTCATTCGAGCTGGTGATCGGAGACAGTTGATGGCCAAGTCGCAAGCCGCGCGCGTCCTGGTGGTGGACGACGAGCCGGAGCTGCGCCAACTCCTCAGTGACGCCCTGGGCGAGCCGGGGCTGAAGGTGGACGTGGCCTCCAGCGGCAAGGAGGCCCTGGACCTCGCGGCCCTGCGCCGCCCCGACTTGGTGGTGGCCGACCTGCGCCTCGGCGATTGCAGCGGCCTGGACGTGATCGACCGCCTGCGAGGGCAGATCGGCGAGCTGCCCGCAGTCGTTATCACCGGATATGGCGACGCCCAGTCGCTTAGCGAGGCCTCGCGCCGCCGCCCGGTCGAGCTCATGACCAAGCCTCTGGACCTTGCCCAGCTCCGCAGGACCATCCGGCAGGAGCTCACCCGCCAGGCCGACGCCAAGCGCACACGCAAGCGAACGCTCCGCCTGCGGCGGCTGGCCCGCACGATCAACCTCGAACGCAAAGAGGCCCAGCAGCAACTCCAGACCACCTGCGCGGACCTGGCCGAGGCCTACAGGGCCCTGAGCGCCCAGTTGGCCGTCCAGCAGGTCGCAATCAACTACCAGCGGGATCTGCTGGCGTCACGAACTGACGACGACGTCTTCCGCGCGCTGTTTCGGCTGTTCGTCCGGCGGTCGGGGCCGGTCTTCGGAGCAGCCTTGGTCTGCGACGCCAACGCGGACCTCCAGATCATCGGCCGGTTCGGCGTGCCCGGGCCCGACGGCGCCGCGTTCTGCCAGTCGCTCAGCCAGCCCATGGTGGACTCAGTCCTAGCCAACCCCCGCGTCACCCTTATCGACGCCGGCGAACAGGCCGAGACCTTCGACCCGCCCATCCGAAAGTACCTTGTGGGCCTCAGCGTGCTGGCCATCCCGCTCATGCCCGCCAGCGGAGAGATGATCGGACTGGTCGTGCTCTATCGAAAGGGCGAGCAGCCCTTCACCGAGGCCGACGTCTCCCTGGCCGAGATAATCAGCCTGCCCACCGCAGTCGCCGTCAAGCGGAACGACTAGAGGGCCGGCAGCAGGCAACAGGTTTCCGACAAACGCACAGTGAGGCACCGGAATGCGCGCAACGCACTATCCGGTGCTCTGTAGCCTCCAATCCAACCGCCGGCCTTGATCCTGATCAACTGCTGCCTGCTCCCTGTTGCCTGCTTGGTCCCTTTCTCTTCGCCCGGACGGCGCGTATCATGCCCTACCCACGTGGAGCGAAGGAGACGTTCATGCCACTGACGTTCGACATGCCCCTGGAGAAGCTATACGAGTACCAGGGCACCAACCCCAAGCCGGCGGACTTCGACGCGTTCTGGGATGAGTCTTTGGCGGAGATGCAGGCGCTGGACCCTCAAATCGAGCTCCTGCCGGCCGACTTCACCGTGCCGTTCGCCGAATGCCTCCACCTGTTCTTCACGGGCGTGGGCGGGGCGCGGATCCATGCCAAGCTGATCCGCCCGAGCGGCTCGGGCGCGTCCCACCCGGCCGTCGTGATGTTCCACGGCTACTCCGGTGACAGCGGCGATTGGATGAGCAAGCTGGGCTATGCGGCCTTGGGCTTCACCGTGGCCGCGCTGGACTGCCGCGGGCAGGGCGGGCTCAGCGAGGACGTCGGCGGCGTGCGCGGCAACACGCTCCGCGGGCAGATCATCCGCGGGCTGGCCGACGACCCGAAGAAGCTGCTGTTCCGCCAGATCTTCCTGGATACGGCGCAACTCGCGCGGATCGTGATGGAGATGCCCGACGTGGACGCCGCTCGCGTGGGCGCCATGGGCGGCAGCCAGGGCGGCGGGCTGACGCTCGCCTGCGCGGCGCTGGAGCCGCGCATCGCACGGGCCACCCCGGTGTTCCCCTTCCTCTGTGACTACAAGCGCATCTGGCAGATCGACCAGGACAAGGACGCCTACGCCGAGCTGCGCGAGTACTTCCGCCGGTTCGACCCGCGCCACGAGCGCGAGGATGAGGTCTTCGAAAAGCTCGGCTACATCGACAACCAGCACCTCGCCCCGCGCATCCGCGCGGAGGTGCTGATGAGCGTCGGCCTGCGCGACACGGTCTGCCCGCCCAGCACGCAGTTCGCCGCCTACAACAAGATCACCTCGCCCAAGAGCCTGGACCTGTACCCCGATTTCGGCCACGAGAACCTGCCCGGCCACGCAGACCGGGTCTTCGAGTTCATGGCCCAGCTGCAGGGACTCGGGACCAGGGATTAGGGACTAGGCATAAACACGCCGAGGCACCAGCGAGCGCGTTGGGCGCTTCGGGGTGCCTCGGGTTTCTTTCCCTGATCGCTTATCCCTGGTCCCTGGTCCCTAGTAGCGGTAGTGCTCCTGCTTGTAGGGACCTTCGACGGGCACGCCGATGTACTCGGCCTGCTGCGGGGTCATCCTGGTGAGCTTCGCGCCGAGCCTGGAAAGGTGCAGCCGCGCGACCTCCTCATCCAGCTTCTTCGAGAGCGTATAGACGCCAACCTCACGTGGATTCGTCCACAGATCTATCTGAGCCAGCGTCTGGTTCGTGAAGGAGTTGCTCATCACGAAGCTGGGGTGCCCCGTGGCGCAGCCGAGGTTGACCAGCCGCCCCTCCGCCAGCAGGAAGATTGAGTGCCCGTCGGGGAAGGTGAACATGTCGGTGCCCGGCTTGATGTTTGTCCGCTTGACGCCGGCGACGGCCTTCATCGCATCGACCTGGATCTCGTTGTCGAAGTGCCCGATGTTGCAGACGATCGCCTGGTCTTTCATCCTCGACATGTGCTCGGCCGTGATCACGTCGCAGTTGCCGGTGGCCGTCACGTATATGTCGACGTAGGGCAGGGCCTCCTCAATGGTGGTGACCTTGTAGCCGGCCATGCACGCCTGCAGCGCGCAGATCGGGTCGACCTCGCTGACCCACACCTGTGCACGCTCGCTGCGCAGCGCCTCGGCCGAGCCCTTGCCGACGTCGCCGTAGCCGCAGACCATCGCAACCTTGCCGGAGATCAGCACGTCTGTCGCCCGCTTGATGCCGTCAGGCAGTGAGTGCCGGCAACCGTAGATGTTGTCGAACTTCGACTTCGTCACTGAGTCGTTGACGTTCATCGCCGGCACCAGCAACTCGCCCCTGGCCTGCATCTGGTACAGGCGGTTGACGCCCGTGGTGGTCTCCTCGGAAACGCCCTTCCACTCAGCCACCTTCTTCGCCCAGAACTCCGGGTCCCGGCTACGGATGCGCTTGAGCAAGGCGTTGATGATCTTGAGTTCCTTGTTGTCCGTCGGCTCCTCGAGCATCGCCGGGTTCTTCTCGGCGCGGTAGCCGCGATGGAGCAGCAGCGTGGCGTCGCCGCCGTCATCCACGACGAGGTTGGGCCCTTTGCCGTCCGGCCAGGTCATAGCGCGAACCGTGAAGTCCCAGTATTCCTCCAGGCTCTCGCCCTTGTATGCGAACACGGGCACTCCGGCGGCCACCATCGCGGCGGCCGCGTGGTCCTGAGTCGAAAAGATGTTGCAGCTCGCCCAGCGGACATCCGCCCCAAGCTCCCGCAGCGTCTCGATCAATACCGCCGTCTGGATCGTCATGTGCAGCGAGCCCATAATCCGGGCGCCGGCAAGCGGCTTGTCCCGGCCGTACTTCTCGCGCGTCGCCATCAGCCCGGGCATCTCGTGCTCGGCGATAGCGATCTCCTTTCGTCCGAAGTCAGCCAGGCCGATGTCCTTGATCTTGCACTCCACATCAACGTGCGTCGTGGTCATCTGTGCGGTCTCCGAAGAATGGGCCCTGCAAAAGAGCCATATGATAACCTACGCCTCCGCCGGTTCATAGACGGTTATGGGTCCCTCGGCGCCGGCGACCTTGACCTTGCCGGCGCGGTCGAAGCCCTCAGCGCCGAGCTCGGCCACGACCGCTTCGGTGACGCCGATTCCGCTCCGGCAGTGGGCCACCACCCACGGCATGCAGAGGAACGCCGTGTTGACCGTCTGGCCGATGATGTCCGGCCTCTGGTAGTCGGGATGGCCGAGGGCGCCCAGGTATATCTCACCGACGTGCAGCACGATCACGACCTCATCCGGGTCGAGACTGCTGCGGGCCAGTCTGGCCGCCTCCACGGCACGGCGGGCGTGGTTGATACCGGCGAAGAAGCCGAGGAACCCGTCGCCCACGTACTTGACCGGCACGCCGTCGTGACGCCTGACGGCCTCGGTGACGGCGTAGTAAATGCGGTTCGCCCATGCCGCCACCTCGCCCGGGGGTATCGACGCAGCCTTGGCGGCGAACCCGTTCAGGCTCGTGCAGAATACCGTCGCGCGGAAGGTCTCCCGCGACGGCGAGGTGGCGCCAAGCAGCCACTCGATGCTCACGCCCAGCAGATGGGCCAGCTCCGCCAGCACGGAGATGTCCGGGGCGTTCTCGCCGCGCTCCCACTTGGAGACGGCCTGCGCGCTGATCTGAAGCGCCGCGGCGATGTCCGCCTGCCGCAGGCCCAGCTTCTCTCGCCGAGCCTTAACTCGCTGACCAAGCTGCCTCAGGTCCATGACCGGATACTCCATTGGGGATTGTATCGTCCAGACGCGGCCGCGTCCGCTGACCGAACGGTTGAATCTCCTGGCGGCGTTGTTGGGTGCCCGGACCGCCCCGGGCATTGCGGACGCCCACAGCAGTGAGCACAATGGCACGCGCGCCCGCTGTCCGAAAATGCTTGAATCCATTTCTCGCCGCGCACGTCTAACGGGCTGAAGAGATAACCGAGCGGGAGTGCTGGTGGAGTTCAGTAGGGCCAACACCGCGGCCGCGCGTGTGCGGCGCCCCGGCGCGCCGAGTGAAGGGGACCTGCGCGCAGCAATCGCCGACGCGGGCGCCGCGGTCAGGCGGTTCCTGTTCGGTATGTGCGGCGACTGGGACGCCGCCGAAGAGATGGCGCAAGAGGCCCTGCTGAAGGCCTGGTCCAAGCGCGATCGCTTCGACGGCCGGGCCGAGATCAGAACATGGGTCTTCGCAATAGCCCGCAATCATTGGCTGGACCGGCTGCGACGAAAGCGCACAGCCCCGCAGACCGAACCCATGAACGATGGAATGTACATCTCACAGCCCGGTAACTCGCCGGCGGCCGCCGCCGGGCGAGGTGAGTTGGCCCAGGCCGTCGGCGCGGCCCTGACCACCTTGCCGGCGGAGCAGCGCGAGGCCCTGGCCATGCGCGAGTCCGAGGGCCTGAGCTTCATCCAGATCGCCGCGCTGCTGGGCATTCCCGTCTCCACGGCCAAGAGCCGCGTGAGGTACGCACTTCTGAAGCTCGCCGAGCATCTCAAGCCGTTTCGTTCGGAGTTGGAATCATGAACACCGACCAAGCCCGCGAGAAACTTCTCGACCTGGTGTACGGCGAACTCGACGACGACGCTCGCCGGGCCGTGATGGGGCAGGTCCGTAGCTCGCCGGAGCTTCAGTCCGAGCTTGCGGCCCTCAGGCAGGCCCGCGCCGCACTGGCGAAGTATCGCGCGGGCGAGCCGGCCGCCCCGCCGCGCGTCGCCGAGGCGGACCGCCTGCGACCGATCCGCCGCGCCCGGCCGCTTTTTCGATGGCTGTCGCCCCTGGCGGCGGCGGCCGTGGTAGTCGCCGGACTGGTCATCTGGCATCTGCTCGGCCCCGGCACCAAGACCGTCACAGCCCAACCCGGCCCCGTCGAGATCAAACGCACAGACGTCTCGGTGACCATCCTGTCCTCGCCGGAGGACCAGCCGCCGGCCCCCATGTACCAGGCGCAGCAGGCCGCAGTGCAGAGCCGCTCCTACCAGACGAAGCGGATCAGCGGGCAATCGGATCTGGGCGCCTGGGGGCCCCGGGGCCAGTGGCTCGGCCTGGCGCTGGTGCGAGATCAGCGGCTGATCCGCAACCTGCCGAGGGGCGCCACTGAAGTCCGCTTCACCGACGTGCCCACCGGGATCCTGCCCGATACGGTCCGCCTTCGAAGCGTGGACGACCCGGCCAAGCTGACGATCCTCGAGCAGAACTACCAGTACGACCTGGCCACCGTCGAGCGCCTGCTGGAGCGCTACGTGGACCAGCCGATCACCGTCACCTTCAAGGACGGCGCCGCTGCCAGCGGCGCGCTGCTGAGCTTCGACGGGTCCACGCTGGTCATCCGCCCCGCTGGCGAAGGGCCGCGAAACATCGCGCGGGACAAGGTCCGCGCCGTGGCCTTCGCCAAGCTGCCGGAGGGCCTGCTGAGTAAGCCCACGCTGCTGTGGCGGCTGGACAACCGGGCCGGCCTGAACCAGCGCCTGGAGGTGG
>Ga0307379_10010565_pt1 | contig 12202 bp, 12 predicted proteins | sample UN2MG_FD_202237 | JGI IMG/M metagenome (GOLD analysis project Ga0307379, IMG submission 202237) | Soil microbial communities from Risofladan, Vaasa, Finland - UN-2 | ecosystem: Environmental > Terrestrial > Soil > Coastal area > Acid sulfate soil | place: Finland: Risofladan, Vaasa | collected... | reverse complement strand
CCAATTGATGCCAGCATTGGCTAAGACAACCCCAATCACCACCATCACGGCTGCCATCGCCGTGATGATCAGATAACCAACCTGCGTGTGTTTATAACGCTCAATCATGTTTTCTCTCACCAGTAATTATACCTTCAGGCGTACTCGGTAACAAGCCCTTGAATAGGGTATGTTGAACTCATACGAATATTCTATGTCACGACAATAACGTTTTGAGAACAAAGAATAAAAGAAGTAAAGAAGTTGTTTCTTTGCATAGTAGGCTGAGCGTGGTGGGTGGTGCAGGTCTTATACCTTTAACCTAAGCCTGATGATATGATACTGAAATGTACGCATGGAAGGGCAGACATCCCTATGTTTGTTCAGTAGCAGATTATGATGGCACTATAGGTTTTAAGACCAGAGAGCGGAGTTAGGCTGCATTATCATGTATTGGCCTAACGTCCCCCAGGAGTCGGTTCAGCCAGTAGAGAAATCCCCTTGTTTTGCCTATGCTTATATGCCCCCTTTATACAATTCGTCAATATATGTTGAATTGAATATTACTCTGTTAATACAAAATGCTTGAGAACGAAATCTTCCTCTTCCTCTGTCATGTTTGCCGCTTGGGCAGTTGACCGGGATAGTACCCGTTCCGCATTATATTGGACAACAGGCCTCGAAGGCAGACATAATAGACAGCCACATGATGAATAGTAGCGCGGAAGACACAGTGCGATTAAACAGGTCCCACGGCAAGCGTGCCGCCGAGGTACTTGTCAGGGCATTCTGGAATCACCCACCTCTCCAATACTACTTCCCCGGCGAGGCGGAGCGAGAAAGGATAGCGCCCTACTTCTTCTCTTTGCCCGTCTTCAATGGCATCCGATATGGTGAAGTGCACGCCACATCTCCGGATTTGGAGGGAATCGCTGTGTGGCTGCCATCCGACAACTACCCCATAACACTATGGAGACTTTTACGCTCTGTTCCACCGTCCGAGATTCTCCGCTTTGGGAGATACGGAGGGTCCAGAATGAGGAGTCTTGGTCAATACATAGATGCAGTGCATGGTCGATTGGTCCCTTTCAAGCACTGGTTCTTGCAGGCCATCGGTGTAGACCCTCAGTTTCAAGGAAGAGGCTATGCGGGAAGGCTACTAAGGCGGATGTTGGTCAAAATAGACGAAGCAGGTCTGCCGTGCTATCTTGAGACGCTCGAAGAACAAAACGTCCGGCTCTATGAGCACTTTGGTTTTGCGGTAGTCGAGGAATCTGCAATTCCCGAAACCAACCTCACAAACTGGGCGATGTTGAGAGAAGCTCGGTAGGTACTTGGTAAGAGAGGGTAGCTTCATCGCACCCCTCTTTCTTTTTCTTCCTCCTTTTAAAAGGGGGACTAAGGAGGATTTCAGAATCCCTCTCAATCTCCCTTTCTTAAAGGGAGAAGCCCTACCTTAGCGCCTGACCCAGGAAGAAAGGCCAGACGACCAGGCCAACTATAATCTTCCACCAGACCAGCTGGGCGAATGAGATTGTAAATAGCCATCCGATGAACCAGATAAAACATCCCGTAGCACCTGATGCAGCAGCATTTCGCTTGTCCATGTCTTCCTCCTGTAGGCTTAATTTTATGACGTATCTGGAACTCTACTCCGTTAACTGGCTTCTATCAACTCGCATTTCTCTAGCTACCTTAGTCGCTAAGGCTAAAAGGGGGATAGCGATCAGTGGTTAACAAGAAAGCGTACACAGAAACTCTCAAAGCCCAGCGAAGCACACCAACAACAAAGTCAAATAGAGACTTCGGGTAACGACCGGTAAATAGGATAGCAAACCAGGCAATTACTACAACCACTACGACAGCAATGCCAAGGAACGCAAGAACAACATAGTGGGGAATCGCCAGGAACCATTTTACTAATGGCAACCCCCGATTAAGGTCTTTTTGGGCATCAGGGTATGGGATATCAATGTGAACTGCCTGGTCTTCGTCAGTTGAGGGATATTCATCCCTCAATAGCGCACTATAAGCCGAAACACGGGTGCTAAACTTGGTTAGAGCTACGTTCCAGTCAAACCACCACTTGGGATACTTCTGCCGAAAGAGAAGCATTAATATGAGTGGTAGAAATAAAAGCCCAGCAGCGGCATACTCGTATCCCCCCCACTGCCACTGCCACTCACCTCCTACGCCCCAATGGTATCCAGCACCGGTAATTAAACTCAAGATGATAAGTATTGGAATTGCCGTGATAGGCCTGAAGAAACTGGTTAGTCTGTCTAGCTTTCTATCGGGGTAATCAATAGAGAAACTTAATGGGTACGCAGCCATTGTTTTTGCCATGATAGTCACCCCCTATACATTTATTGTCAGTCCTCACGTCTATTACTAACATAGCTGGTATTTCCCATTTCAATTCGCAATGAAGCATCCTGACCCTCATTGCTTTGTCACTAATAGTATATCCATGGCACTTGGCTGTCAATCTCTCACAAGACTGGCAGTCCTGAGCTATCTTAGTGGCAGCAGCCAGCAGCGAAGCATATATAAGAAGAGGGTAGCCCCAATTGTAGGCGCAATCTCCGAATCCAAGCAGAGATGTTTTTTTGAGAGGTCAACACTAAATCTCCTCTTAAGATGGGTTTAACAAAGTATAAATCCCTGTGTGCAAGAATGCAATGGCCAATTTCGTTTCATCCAGTGATAGATTTTGGTGCACTGTTCTGAACAATTAGGGCTGTTTAGCTTGTGACTCTGAGAAAGTGAACGCGAGGGGCAGAATCAGCTATTGCTTGCAGATTTGAATAATTATATAATTATGTACCGGTGCAAACGCGAAGGGGAACAATGAGAAGGATAACTCTCGAACTAAGCGACGAACATTACTTCTTCTTGAAAGAGAAAGCGTTGGAGCTGCAAAAATCCAATTGCCGGGCATCAGTGGCCTCGATTATTCGCGAGTTGATCGAGAAAAATAAACAAAGGTTGAATAAGCCTCATAATGAAAACCAGAATCGGTGATGTTTTTAGGGTAGAGTCGCCGGGAAAACGAGGCAGCGATGACCAGTCCAGCGTGTTCCCATCCTACTATGAATTGACACGCGGAGCACACCTAGTGGGGGCTGATATCAACAAGGGTATTTGGGCATATAAGGAAGTGCGAGAGTCCGGAACTCAATACAAAAGACGGCCTGCGATATTACTACACAGCAACCCATTCAAGGAGGATTCCCTGGATGTACCCTGGATAGATATAGTAGACCCTGAAAGTGGCTACGCTGTTTATAATGGCGATAATAGAAAAGCAGCATCTCCTTTGATGGCCAGAGGCAACGCACTCTTAGTGAGTCTGTCGCGTTTCTACAATACTCCCAGTCTCCGGATTTATGCGCCTCCCATTCTCCTCTTTACTCAGCGTGTAATAGATGGCAATCGCAAAGGGTACCGCCAGTTCTCAGGATATGGAGTGCCGACCAGATACATTCTGCAGTCTCAATCAGCAAAGACGATGAATATTCAGTTCACGAATCTGGTCCTGGAAATTGCTCTGTTCAACTTAGACAGGGAGAATAACGCCTTCGACTGGAAATGGATAGATACCCGACGTGACGGTGGGAAGAATGCTGAGGCAGCATTGCGTGCATCTCCGTCAGCGTGGCAACTATGGGTCGCTCAGGGCGACGATGTAATCGAGCGCTGTCGAAGAAAAGTCGCCAGGAACCGGGTAATGAGCATAAAAGATCAACTTCCTGAGTCTCCTGACGACTCTGAGTTACTGCAAAGAATAGTGGCATCCTTCCGCCCGAACCACTACGCATTTGAGGGTTTAGCCGCTCTTGTGGCCCAACGGGTGATCGGTGGCAAGTGTGTGCGAGGATGGGTCACCAAGCGCTCAGGAGACGGGGGTATTGACTTCGTCTGTCGACTCGACGTTGGTAGCGAATTCAGTCGATCATCCATGGTTGTTCTTGGTCAGGCAAAGTGTACCGGCGTTAGAACTGCGGTTAGTAGTAGGGACCTAACCCGAGTAGTTGCTCGCTTACAGAGAGGCTGGTTGGGAGTCTATGTGACGACCGGAGTGTTTTCGGAGCCGTCACAGGAGGAATTGTATTCGGACAAGTACCCAATAGTATTGATCAACGGTAAACGTTTGGCGAGAGAAATACGGTTAATTATGAATACTGAAAACATCAATCTTGAAGATCTCCTGGCTCGTGAGCGGAAGTGGTACGAAGAGAATATTGAACTTGTAGACGCATCACGTATTATTGACCAGACAATGTTTGGAACTAATTTCTCTTCTTCGCTATAATAGCTTGGTGTGTAGATATGGCAGAACGTGAGCATAAAGACATAAGAACCCTGGATCTATTCGCAGGATGTGGTGGAAGTAGCTGTGGGGCAAAATTATCAGGCATAAATATAGTGGCGGCCGTCGATTCGTGGGCGCTCGCAAGGGATACCTATGTTGATAATTTTGGCGCTGTGAAGTTCTACTGCAAATTGATCGAGAGCATCAATCCTCTTGACATAGAAAAAGAGGTTGGCAAGATTGACTTAATTCTGGCGTCACCGGAATGTACGAGCCATACATGTGCCCGGGGCAGCAGCCCGAGGTCGGAAAACAGCCGGATGACAGCATTTGAGGTAGTGCGTTTCGCGCGCATCCTGAAACCACGATGGATTGTCATCGAAAATGTGGTTCATATGCGGAAGTGGGATAAATACAGAGCATTTCTCGATACATTGAAGCTGGAACTCAAATATCAAGTCTGTGAGCAAGTACTGGATGCTAGCGCCTTTGGGGTCCCCCAATCGAGAAGGCGGCTTTTCATTCTCTGTGACAGAGATAATGTACCACCTGTCGTCATTTCTAAGCCAGATATCCCCAGAATACTGGCCAAAGACATAATTGACGGCGATGGGAAATATCCATATTCTCCACTGGTTACTGACAAAAGGGCGAAGCCGACCCTTGAGCGGGCTGAACGAGCCTTCTCGAATATCGGAAGAGGCCAACCATTCTTGATTGTCTACTACGGAAGTGATGCAGCCGGTGGTTGGCAGTTACTTGATAGACCGCTAAGGACAGTTACAACGCTAGATCGATTCGCTTACGTAAAACCTAGTGATGGTGGTCATCTGATGCGTATGCTTCAAGTTCCGGAAATCCAAGCAGCAATGGGTTTTCCTCCCCAATTCAAACTGATGTATGGAACCAGACGGGACAAGATACATCTATTGGGTAACGCAGTATGTCCTCCGGTAATGGAACACGTGGTTCGCACTCTAGTAATGAGCGAGGATAAAGCACGTAGCTGATGGATATAACATGTTTTCGGAAGAAAATAGTTGCATGGGGGAAAGAGAATTTCCGACCATACCCATGGCGTCTGAGTGGTGACCCGTATCGAATACTGATAGCTGAACTCATGCTACACCGTACCCAGGCTCGTCAGGTGTCGAAGGTTTATGAGGTATTTGTCTCTCGCTATCAGGATGTATTCTCGCTAGCCCAGGCCTCTGAGCAAGAGCTTGAAACCAGTCTCTACTCGCTGGGATTGCGCTGGCGCACGAGCCTCATACGTCGGTTGGTACTGAACATTACCGAGAGATTCAGCGGCATTGTACCAGAAAGTAAGGAGGAACTGATGTCCTTGCCCGGCGTAAGTGACTATGTAGCGAGTGCGGTCCGTTGTTTTGCCTGGAATCATCCAGAGGCAGTTATCGACACAAATACCGTGCGTGTGGTAGGGCGACTATATAACCTTACGACGAAAGATTCTTCCCGGCGCAGTACGCGGTTTCGAAATCTAATTGCTGAGCTTGTGGACCCGAAAGAACCACGAATGTATAATTATGCTTTGCTCGACTTGGCAGACACAATCTGCACGAAGAGACGACTCCCATCCCATAGTCTGTGTCCGGTGCTAGAACTCTGCTTGCTTGGAATGGCGCAATCTGGGGGAGAAAACCAAACAATAAGACAAGTTGAGTGTAAGCAGACGACATGCCCATAAGTGCTAGTTGATATAGGTGCCGTAAGCACGGCACGTAGGAAAAGATGGTATGAACAATTTGACGAAACAGTTTACCTTCAAACCTCGAGCACGTATGCTTCTACTGCTCGGGGATCAACTTATTCGGGATCCGGGCATCGCGGTCTGCGAATTGGTAAAGAATGCTTACGACGCTGATTCGCCCGCTGTGACTGTGACCATGTCGCAGATTACAGACGAGAAACTGGGGAAAATCGTTGTCGAAGACTCCGGAACAGGCATGGATTATAAAACTGTGACAGGGGTATGGATGGAGCCAGGCACGGATTATCGAGCTCAGCAGAGAGAGGCAGGCGAAAGGACTTTGAAATATCACCGTTTGCCACTTGGCGAGAAGGGCGTTGGGCGTTTTGCTGCCCACAAGTTGGGAAATTACATTAGTCTTGTTACTCGTAGGAAAGATAATCCTGAAATTCTGGTGGAAATAGACTGGACGAAATACACACAGCATAAATATTTGGAGGAGATACCGGTCAGTATTATACAGAGGGAGCCACGTGTTTTTGTGGGAAATAACACAGGCACAAGAATAGAGATTACTAAATTTCGCAATACCTGGAATCGGGGCATGGTTAGAGAGCTTGCCCGGGCAGTAAACTCAATATGTTCACCATTCGAAACATTGCGGAAAGTCGATAATTCCAAGAATAAGACAACACCCATAAGTTCGGAATTTAAAGCCAAACTAGTTCTGACGGAGAATCAGGAATGGTTAAAGGGAATACTGACTGTTGATCAAGTTCTGGATTATGCTCTTTTCACAGCTCACTGTGACATAGAGGGAAATACGGTCAAGTATGATTATGAATTCACGCCGTATCCCGCTATGGATAAAGTAGAAGCAAGAACTGTAAGGGGTAGAACGGTTACAGTTGAGCCCCAGGAGGATATTAATCTTGACCTTATTAACCAACACATTGGTCCCATTCATATTGACCTGTATATTTATGATCGTGACACTTACATATTGGCACTCGGAGTTGCTGACCGCAAAGGACTTAAAGAGTTCCTTAATGAGAATGGAGGAATAAGAGTCTATAGAGAAGACATACGCGTTTATGATTATGGTGAGCCGGGAAATGACTGGTTAAATCTCGGTGCACGACGTGTGAATGTTCCTACTCGAAGATTAAGCAACAATATAGTAATAGGGGCCGTATCACTTGCCTACGATGAAAGTGTGGTTTTCGACCCAGGCAGAAACCTGGGTTTAATCGAGAAAACCAATAGGGAAGGATTTGTTGATAATGCTTCTTTTCGGGCCTTCCGGCATGCCGTCGAATACGCCATACAGCAAATCACGGCTGAGAGGAATATTGACAAAATCCGGATTAGAAATGCTTACAGAATTAGAAGGCTGAAGGAACCTGTTATCGAGGATCTTACAGATTTGAGAGACATCGTAGAAAAGAGGAAACTGACAGACGAGCTTGGACCATATTTGGACAGGATAGAAGAGGACTTCGTAACTGTTCGTGATCATTTTCTTACAAGTGCTAGCGCTGGACTTAGCTTGTCGACAGTCATACATGAGGTTGAAAAGGGAGTTGCTGAACTAGAAAAAGCTGTTAAAGAAGAACTTGCTAGTCCCCGGATTATTGCTTTGGCGAAACATCTCGCAGACTTGATAGAGGGTTTTGGTACTCTAATTCGAAAGTCCGGAGCCAGCAAAGAAAAGGCTAGCTCTCTCATATCGCAGGCTGTGTTCAATACGCAGCTGAGACTTAAGGCGCATGACATCAAAGCTATTATTAATCAATCACAAGGCGATTTTGAAGTTAAGTGCAGCAAACGAATGACAATTGCAACCATAATGAATTTGATAGATAACTCTATATGGTGGTTGGACAACAAATGGGACCAATCAAAAGATGTGAAGCGCATCTATATAGGTACATCTAGAGAATTCAAAAGTGGTCCAGGTATAGTTGTCGCCGATAATGGCTCTGGTTTCATAGATCCTCCGGAATACTTGATTGAACCATTCATTAGCCGAAAGCCAGATGGCATGGGTTTAGGACTACACATCGCAGACCAAGTCATGAAGGTCCAAGGTGGCGAACTGCGATTCCCGGAGGCAGGGGAGGTGTCATTGCCGAGTGACTTTGATGGCGCGGCTATCATAGCTCTCGTTTTCAGGGAGGAAAAGCGATGATTGGTCTGAAGGGCGTTCGCGTACTGGTTGTCGATGATGAAGAACACGATGCGTTGCCCATTCTGAAGGCTTTTGCACAAAAGGGCATCGGGTGTGCGTTCTTCAACGGAAGTGTAGAGGGATTACCTAAGGGGAGCGAACGGCTGTCGGGGGTAAGATTGGCGATTCTCGATATGGATTTGGTCGGTGGAGGTGTAGCTGACAAATCAAAGGTAACAACTCTTGTATCACGTGTCGAAGCTCTTTTGAGTCCTACTAATGGCCCTTACGCTGTTCTTGCATGGACTAGGCATCCAGACTTGATAGAGCTGTTCGAGGAATATATATTCTCAAGTGCACAGGCACCAAAGCCGATTATCACTGTAAGTCTCACAAAAGATCAGTGTAGCAAAAACGGGGAATTCGACTTAAAGGTATTGGGTCAGAAAATCGATGAGAAATTGAACGCATTCAGTCCTCTGCAGTTTCTGCAAGCCTGGGAGGAGAAGAATTTCGAAGCTGCGACCGAAGTAACCAACATCTTATCCAATCTGATCTTAGAAGAAAAAGACCCCGGAAAATGGCGTCTTGCCTGGAAGAATCAATTGCTTAACCTGATGTACGCGCTAGGCAAGGAGGCAATTGGTGAAAGCCTGGACGAAGGCTCTGTTCTGAGCGGTGTTTATAACTCATTAAATCCGCTGCACTCCGATAGGATGGAAAGCTATATTGGCGATTTGTCAGTTTTGCTTTCTGGTAGTGCTGCCGAGATTCTTAAGGATAGAGAAGAATGTGGCATTGACCGGAAAGCTGTGATTAACTCAATGCTGCACTTGGCTTCTGAAAAAGACGGCAAATATGCTGCTGGAAATATATACCGTTTTAAGACGGAAGACAAGCCAAGTTGGGTACCCAGCTGTGAGGAATTGCTCGGAGATTTCTTGCAGAAGGAGTATAACAAACCTGAACAAAAGAAAGGACTCTCCTTGAAGTGTCATCCTATTCTGGTAGAGATAAGCGCAACATGTGATCATGCTCAGAAAAACATCCGCGTAGCTCGCTTTCTTGCTGGCTTGCTTATCCCGTGGAGCGAGCAAAATAAAATAAAACAGCACGCCGAATTTATCTGGAGGCTTGGGCCGGTACTGATCAGCGACTTACCTAGCTCTTATTTTCTCTGTTTTAGCGCTCGTCATCTTGTAACTAGTTCTTTGGATAAGGCGGCCAGCATAAAACCGTTTGCCAGATTGAGGAGTCAAGCCTTCACCGATTTGCAGGCGTGGTTTGCGCGACATGCATCTCGACCTGGGATGATCCTACTAGAGGAAAGATGACAGGAACTTATGGAATATGGAATTAAGAAACTATAACAAATATCGACTTAGGTTCAAAGACAAGGAAATATCCTCCATCGAGATGGACGGACAGGAGATTAACCGCTTTGTCGACCCTGACAACCAGAGTAAGCGACCTAAGCTGTATATCATAAAATCTGGGTCAGAAGTCATCTATATTGGGCAAACGACCCAAAGTATGCGGACTCGTATTAGATATGGCCTAAAGGCAGAGGGGGAAACTGGATATTACGGCTATAAATGGAAGGACTTGGTTGAGGTTGAAGTCCTAGTATGGTGCTTCCCCAATAAGAGTGTGGAGTATGTCGAGGCAATTGAAGGTGAACTTGTTTTCCTGTTTCGTAAGCGTACGGGGCGATGGCCAAGATATCAGATGGAAATCCACTTCCATAATGCGTTCGAGAATGAAATTGAAGTAGCAGAAGCAATCTTGAAGGAATCCTGTGAGTGAGAGAGGCAATCACAAGAAGCCTATTACTTCAGAATGTGAAGGAGAGAAAATGCAGACAAACCGGAACGGAGGCCACCCTTTCTTTATCCTGTCTCAAGCTATTGCTTACTTACTTGGAGGAATGTTTCTTTGTACTACGAGCGCAACAGCAGATATGACAGGGACGGCTACTTTGATAGCGCGGGCTTTCGGTGGGCTTTTCATAGCCTTTGCTTTCTTCCTGGTGATTGCCTCATTCTTCAATAGGCTTGTTGCCTGGGCTACTAGGGTAAATATGTGGCTGTTCTTGGGACTCTTCTTTGTCACCATGACTCGTCTTATCAAAACAGCTCTAGATACCACCGAGTTTAGATTACTTTACATCCTGCTTGCCATTGTCTTTTTGTTCCTAATACTTGGGGCTCTATTGTTTCAAGTGCTTAGGCTGGGGACTAATTTAGGAACACAGTTAGGCAGTAGGGTCGCAGCGGCAAGAATGCTAAGAATGATGTCTGTTACACTCAGTCTGTTTGCATTAGCTATGATGATAACGCAAATCGACCTCATTGGTGGTCCAATCTTATATTTGACTCTCGGTCTTGTTTGCCTTAGTGTCGCATCATTGTTGTAAAGGTAGTGACTTTCCCCTACTATTAGGGCCAACTGTAATTAGAGTCTACCCAATGCTTCCAAACTGGCTGGCCAAGAATGATTTGGTCATGATTCGAATCTCTCATAAGACCAAGGGGAAAGTCTTCTCGAAAGTTTTACCTTTTGAACAGAATGGTGGACCTAAGGGGATTCGAACCGCCAGCGACTTTCTAACTACTCTCAGGGTGTACACTTCGTCAAAATGTGTAGTCAGCAACAACTAAATACTTCATAGGCTCACGCTCAAGGCGCAGCTAGTATTTTGACGTTAATTTTAACTCCGAGTCAAACTGCACTGGTCGTCACTAAAAGGCACTCCAGCTGCGAAATGGTCGAACGCAACTACCCCCATTTGTATCTGACGGTATGGGACTGCACATCTTAGCCATCAACCTGGAAAATAGAGAGAGGGTAGCTTCATCGCACCCCTCTTGACTTTGACGCTCCCCGTGCCGCTCCCCGTCGGTGGTAGCCTTTGTGGTTAGCTGTGTCCCATCGTAGGTTGGGGGGTCGGAGCGGGCAGCGTAACCAACTCAGACTATATGGGACGCCGTGTCTGGCTCATCCTCCGAAGACCGGTGCTCTTGTCCGCTGAGCTATAGGATCAAGGGTGAACGGTGGGATTTGAACCCACGATCTCCAGGGCCACAACCTGGCGCCTTAACCACTGGGCTACGCTCACCATAAACATAGATATTATACTGACGATTGCCAGCGCTTTCAATTAAAAGGCTGTTCAGCAACACCACCTCTATGTCATTCTGAGCCCTTCGCTTCCTGTCATTGTGAGGGAGCAAAGCGAGTCCTGAACGAAGTGAAGGAACTTAAGCTCCTTCGTTTCACTCAGGATGAACTCCGAATCTCGCTCAGGGTAAACTCCGCGAAGAATCTAGACCCTTCGCTAGCCCCTTCTCTGCGCTCAGGGCTTCGGCTCAGGGTGACAAAATAAACAGTCTTTTCAATAACCTTTCCGTGGCTTCACAACTATAACTCGTGTGTGACAACAAAGTATTTCTAGACATGATTCTATGGTTGGGTAGGTCTCTGGTTCTTCCTGTCCTGATGCATGCGCATCACTGTATCCCATATCATCCGTCCCAGTAAAAGTTCATCCAATGTGAAACCTCGTAGCACCATACGTTTCTAAATCAACCGAATTGCTCCCTCCTCCAATATGTTGTATATTTATACTAGGCTATCGTAAAGTGGTTTGTTGCAAGATGGAATCATACAATACAAGCCTTAAGGAAAGTGGCGGCTATGAAAACTCTAATTAAAGCAATTGTAGTCATAGTTGCAATGGTTCTGATAGTTTTGCCGTTAGCCGGGTGTACGGGTCCTCAGGGAGCAACCGGACCCCAGGGCACTGCCGGTCCTCAAGGGCCTGCTGGTCCTCAGGGGCCTGCTGGTCCTCAGGGGCCTGCCGGACCCAGCGGCGGCTCCGGTTTAGGATCAACTTCAATTGTGTCTGTAATAGCCAACTTGCAGCAAGCTATCGTGAGGGTCGATGTTACCCTTGCCAGGGGTGGCGGCTCTGGCTCAGGCAGTATCATTGACAAGCGTGGCTACGTTTTAACTAATTACCATGTTA
>Ga0307379_10010564_pt1 | contig 12203 bp, 23 predicted proteins | sample UN2MG_FD_202237 | JGI IMG/M metagenome (GOLD analysis project Ga0307379, IMG submission 202237) | Soil microbial communities from Risofladan, Vaasa, Finland - UN-2 | ecosystem: Environmental > Terrestrial > Soil > Coastal area > Acid sulfate soil | place: Finland: Risofladan, Vaasa | collected... | reverse complement strand
CCTACAGGGAGTGTCTTGTTGGTTAAGGACCTCAAACTAGCGTATAATCTCCCTATGGGGAGGCCGTCCCTAGTCACACGAATCCAGCCCTGTCCGAATATCATGATATCGGCCCATACTTTATCGAGTTCAACCTGATTCTGCTTAGTAGTATATGCTGTGAAGTCTGCCTGTTGTTCTTCAGTCATTCGCCCTTCTCCTTCTGTACTGGACAGATTCGATGATAACGACAGACTGAGCCACTACTATCCTTGATACAGACCTGACAGGACTTACCTGTACGCACGACTGTCGTGGTTGCCTGAGCTATGGCTGCCGTTGCTGTTATTAACATTAGTAGTAATATCATGCGGCCTTCCTTCATACTTTCTTTAACTCCTTGATCTGCTTCTGGTGTTCTCCGCGCTTCTCTCTCGGGAGATTGTACATCTCTGTTTCTAGTTTAGCTGCTTCCTTGATCTTACGGTATGTATCACCCCGGTCGGTGCCGTCAGGCATGGCGGTGAACATGGAGTTGGGTACTGACCTGAATACTTTCAATCCTAGGCCACCACATTCCGGACATTCCCTCACCCCACTATCTTCCGATCGGGGAATAGATTCCCACCACTGATGTTGGCAGGTCTCCACACTACAGGTGAAGTCTCTGGAAATCCTACTCACTTCTCCCCCTCCGGTCGCATCTTCTTCTCCTCCAGTAACTTGATCTCTGCTTTCAGTTCCTTCTTCTCTTTCCTGTATCTTTCGATGTCCGACTGATCCCAGAGGGCGGCTTCCATTCGATTAGCCATTACCTGTACTTCCTCTATGAGGGAGGGGAGATAGGAGTAGTTAGTTCTCTTATGTGCTTCTCTCATCTCACGCAGGACATCACAGATTGTTCTATTTGGCATTGGCCCTTCCTTTCAAATAGTAATAACATATAGTTGAGGTAAGCAATAGATTAGCTCCATAGTTAGCCATGAGTGGAGCGTTGCCCCACACATAGATAGTACCTAGTAATTCCCCGAATGTCCAGAGAATAATGAAACCTCCGGATATTCCCGTAGTATTTCCTCTACGTATCACATCGAGGAGCATTGGTAGACCACACAGTGCTAGCATGGCCGAGGACAGCCATCCTATTAGGGGTAGAATATCCACCGTACTAGCCCCAGTAGTCCCAGGATGGCTAGACATCCGAGCATTGTTGTTCCGAGTGCTAGTACTAGCATACAGCAGTATTCACCAAACCTCTGTAGTATCTTCATGGCCTTATCTCCATCTGCTCTGCAACTAGGGAGTCCCAGTTGCGCTCATAGTATTCACAGGAATAGGAGTAGTCCCTCATTATTCCTTGTCTCGTGTGTTCTTGATAGAGAAGACAATGTCCGAACTCATGATAGAGTGTGGCACGAAGTTGTGCCTCACACTGTACTGCTGGGTCAATGTAGATCGCTGCATAGAGAGGAGCACCAGTAGTGCTGATGTCGCTCCAGTGTAATTGACATAGACCAATTTGATCTTCAGGCAACTCCTTACGTATCAATACCAGCAGACGACTGGCATCTACATCTAGACCATAGTATGCAGCATCCTCAATGAACTCTGGCAAGTAGGGAGCCAGGGATGAGTCGAAGGCAGGGCGTGGAATGAACGTACCTCCGGCCAAGTAGAGGCCATTCTCGAAGTCCAGTAAGTGGGGTCCGCATCCACATACTGGGAACAGCATTAGTAGTAGTAGTGTGTTCATCTTTCTCATTCCGATAACCTATCCATTAGTTCTGCGTTCTCTTCCAAGAACTTATCAACATCTTCCTCGGTGTATCTGCCGAGATCCACAGCCTCCGCCCACCAGTCCGGAATTAGACCGAACTTCTTACCATCAGTGTATAGTTTCTCGAAGCTCCCGTCAAGTATGTATGTAATACCATAGTCCGTGGGAGTACGACAGATTCTGCCACATGCCTGGATGAGTAACTTGAGGGTCTCCCAGGTATACCAGCTCGGATCGACTTCAGCCATGTGCTTGATGGCTGGGTCTTCCAGAGATTGCCAAGGTATCTTGGCCAGGGCCTGCCAGCGCCCCAAGTCATCAGGTAGATCTAGTCCTTCGTACATCCCAGAGCCGACAAGGATGGTGCCGGATTCCGGGCTGGCTTCCCTGAATTGCTGATAAGCCTTAGCTTTACTAGTGGGAGTATGGAAGATGAATCTTTCAGATAGTGGCCTTCCGGGGCGAGTAGGATCATCCATGGTCCTAATGGACCTTGCCAGTTCTTCCGCTTGTTCGTAGGTCGCATGTATTAATCCCTTCTCGTGAGCATGTTTCTGTGATAGCCGGAAGATAGCATCGGCCATTCTCACATTGCCATCCTCCTTATTCCAACGATGCATCTTGACTACCGGAGCATATTGCACAGGACGAGATGCTGCGGGAATGGGAGAGTCACAGTGGAGGTAACACACTCTCCTGCGATCCAATCCCAGGGAGCGTATGTCCCGTTGATTGATTGTTGCGGACATCAGTATGACTTTGGATACCAGCCCCCTGGGCCATAGTGTTTCCGGGTAGTCCCTGATATCGATGGGCTTAGCTACCAGCTGCGGAAGTAACTCCACTTCTCCCCTAGTCATCTTGCTCTCTCTCGTAGCTTCGCAGCCGTAGTAGCGGTCCCATGGTACCTTCCCTCCACCAGACCATTCTCCCCACTCAGAGTCATGATCCAATACATAGCGTGGAGCTTCAGAGAGTAAGTCACGAAGTAGAATATCCTGTATCTTGGTGCGCTTTGGTAGTCGCTGTAGCCATATCCGAATCTCATCAGAGTCCTTGCTCCACCATGGGAATCCATTCTTATGTTTCCAGAGAGTCAACTTGTGTTGATCCTGCAGGAATGGTAGAGTATTGTGGGCTTCGTCAATGATGAGTGTACTACGGGAATTACGTTGTGGGTCCTGTAACATCTGGAGGGAATAGAGATGGTAGTTGGTTACACCCACACTCGCACGATCGAATTGATACCGAGCTGCGGCATATTGATTACCAGTGCGATAGCGTTGCTTCCCCACCAGGGAAGGTATGTGTTTGAATTCGTCGGTGTACTGCTGCACCAGTAGATTATTCGGTGTGAGAATCCTAGCATTACCGGCCCACTCAGCTATGGCTAGGGAGAGTGGAGTCTTTCCTGTGGCTGTGGGTGCTACGATAACGAAGCAGTCGTACTTGTCCCACTGCTGTTCCAGGGCTGTGAGTGTCTCTTCCTGTACTGGTCTCGGTGTTGGATATGGGAAATATTCCAATATGTTGCTAGTCATTCTTTCTCCTGGTTATGTGATATTCCTCTGCCTGTATGTGTATTATCCTGTACTTCCCATCTAGGGAAGACGCATTGATGAATGTCGTAGTATTCCCCGAGTCCCAAGTTTTCTCCTCCGTCCCCCTACCTTCGTGTATGTGTCCGAATATGTGTAGTTGCGGCTGGATTTCCTGTATAGCATTCAGTAGATCCGCACATCCGACATGTCCTCCCATAGGAGCTAGATCTAGTATGTACTCAGGAGGTCCATGGGTAATTAATACATCGGTATCTCTAGGAATCTTATTCCAATGTTTGAGTATGTCCGCACCGCGATCCCTATTGAATGCCCAGTTGAAGAAGTTAGGCTGGATGGGGGAGCCCCAGAATTTAATACCATCATGTTCGTAGCCACTGTCATTCAGGTACACGATACCGTTTGTCTCACATAGCTCTTCGAACACACTGGGATCTTTCTCGAATCCCCAGTCGTGATTACCTGCGATCAGTATCTTTACTTCGTGGGGCATGCTACCATACCATTCTATGAAATCCACTAACTCATCTTGGGTACCCCTACCAGTAGCATCTCCGGCATGAATTAAGATATCTCCGTCAGGAATTAAGTCATGATCCTGGAGACTGTGATGTTTGTTGTGGGTATCTGATATGCAGATAATCGACTTCATGGATTACCTTTGCCTCCCGGCTTCATTCTCCAGAGTACCGACTTATTCATAGTGGGTGAACCACCAATGAATTTCTCCCAGAGAGTAGGATCGGTATTGCCGCAGGCAGTGCACTTGTCCGGAGGTACATTGTATTCCGCAGTGCCTACGATCCGGGTATGCTCAGTACCACAATACTCTCCCGGAGTAGGCCCCGGCTCCATACACTTCCATTCGTAACTCGGCATTACTTATCTCCTGCTGAACGTGAGAGCATGGAAGTAGCCACGCTCACACCATGTCCGAAAGACAGTACATACAGAGCCGCAATGTACAGAACTTCAGCTATGTAGTTATCTGTTATAGTGATTAGGGAACCAGCTGTAGCAGCCAGTAGGATCTTAATTAGGTTCTTGCTCTTCATGTTATTCTCCCTCTTCTTCTGCTGACTCAGGCCAGCCAATGTATTGTTCTATGATAGCGTGAAGACGTTCCACTCTACCCATATTAATCATCTGTTCCACGGACATGCCACCCAGTGCTACCAATGGTTTCTTGGTCCAGCGGGTTGCTTCCTCTTCATTGCCATCGAAGTTGTTCAGGATCATGTACCATATTTCATCTAGTAACTCCGAGCGTACAGTCATTGACATGCCTTACTCCTACTCCCAGTCTTCTTACACCATTCATAGAGTGCTGCCTTCTGACATTCCAGGAACTGCACCATGCAGGTCTCTTCCGGTGTGAGTTTACAGAACTTCATCTCGTGCCTACAGTAGGCAGCTCGTGCTTCCCACCTATAGATGTGGGTAGTATTACGTAGTTGCTCCATCTTGTCAACCACATTCTGATTAGCATCTGCCTGCCAGATCAGTGTCGAGAATAGTAGTAGTACTATGACTTCCATTATGAGCTTCTCCTGTATGTTGGTGTGGTGAACTACTCAGGATCACGCACGGGCCTTGGGTCCAGTTCGAATTCTTGAGCCTATGTACTCGCAGGTAGTCGTCGGTCTTCATCTTCACACGATTCCCGTCCGGGAATACTAGCACCCATCCCTCACAGGAAGACCACGAATTGGTCCTTTGCGCGAGTGTGAGAGGTAGAGTACTCCCCCTGGCCAGTAGTCACTCATCTTCGTCGCGCACTGGTCGTGGGTCCAATTCGAATTCTTGAGCACCATTGTCGATAGCTTCGATGCATTCCCTCAGTTCCTGTATCTTCGCAGCCATGTCATCATCGACGTAGCCGTGGGCAGTGTCGCCATCCGGCAAGTGGATGGTGATCTGCGGACAGTCGTCTTCCGGGAATAGGTCCAGTAGTTCTCTAACAATTTCTTCCAGTGTCTGATCCATTATGCTAGTTTCTCTCGTGCTATAGTTATTACGCAGTGTCCGATAGCTTCGGCATCAGCTGCGTCACCCTTGATCCAGTGGTCCGGCTTGGTGGAGTGCCATGTCTGTGGTCGTACTCGCAGTATTCTGCCAGCCTTGGTGCTGGCTAGACACACCCCTTCGGCATTGAGGAGCGAGGCATGTCCGGTCGCGCCCCCTCCGCCGTACCTACGGGCGGGTATGTGTTCAACCACGAGCACGTCAATGTCCTTGAACTGACTAAGCATGGAGGAGAGATCTTGTAATCGATAACCCACATCCCGGCTAATTGATGAGATCTCCAGTATTCCAGATTCGATGAGTAGGGAACCACGATAGATAGCATATCCGGGCATGCTACTTTCTGATCCGCAGCTCGGGTCAATAGCGAGGAGAGTACCTTCGAGGATCTCTCTTGCGACCTTCTTCGTAATCTTGCCGCGCAATGTCGTGAGTCCATATGGCCCAGTACGCTTACGCTTTCCTCTGCCTCTACTTGCTCCCATTGGCCAACGTCATCATAGCTTCTCCGATCCATAGAGCATCTTCCTCATCTGTTCCCTTCACGAATCTCTCTCCTATTACATCCTGCCACAGAACCGGAGCCACCTCAATGCAGTACTTCCAGTCGGTATTACTCACGATACATCCAATAGATTTAATTAGTCCCTTGTAGGACTTAGCCACTGTCTTCCAATTAGGTTCATGAATGTACTCAGTAACTAACACATCCACGGGAGGGAAGGCACGTAATTCCTCAGCTAACTGCTTAAGGCGTTGATGAGGGAATCGGGACCGAGCAATGAGAGTACCGGAATTCACTAGTACACCTCCAACATAGTGGGCATAACCCAACTTGGTAGAGCCAGGATCTATGCAGAGCATGGAGCCCCTCAGTATGTTCTTCTTATTGGGTCTCACCTGCTTGTCTGTCTTAGTTCTTAGTTCTGCTATTAGTTCTGCGTTACGCATGTGTATTCCCCTACTCCTGGTCGTCCAAGGAATACCCAAGTTGGTCTTCCTCCAGTTTACATTCTGCCATGTTCCGCACTATCAAGGCTTCCCCTGCCATTGGTATGATGCCCTGTAGTTCTGCATTGAGTATCTCGTAGGCGACTACCTCCATGAGATGGGCCGCTGCCTTCGCATCTTCCCTATCACATTGTACTATACTCTGATCATGCCAGTCAAGGACTATCGGAGTAACATTCAGTCCGGCCTCACGGAATAATTTCCTAATGATTCTCACGTACATCATGTGAATGTCATGGCCAGTACTCTGACATACTCTATTGACTATGTCCTTCTTGTACTTCTCGTCTACACAGACTGGCCTCCCTACGCCATTGAGTACCCAGCCTCCATTGATACGCCACTCTTCCAGGAGTCGATACTCATACTGCTTCACACCCCTGTGATTCTCCCAGTAACTACTATGAATACCATAGCAATCTTCCACGGATATATTAACGCCAATGAGTGTTAGTTCCTGGTGTAACTTCTTCGGTCCCGCTCCGTATGCCATGCCCAGCACTGCGGGCTTACATATCTTTCCCCTCTCATACTTGCATTCCTTCTTTGCCTTAGCCACTGACTCGGCAGTGGGATCATCGGGATCATAGCCAGTAGCTCTGATCTTGTCTCCAATACCAGCAGGGAAGTGTGCACCTTCGAAGAGATACACATCATTGGGCTTAGCTCCCGGCCCATACAATTTCATCAATGCCTTGTCGCCACTCATCTCAGCCAGTACCACCTGCTCTAATGCCTTATGATCACAGTCAACGAACAGGCAATCAGTATCTGGTATGAAGCAGCGCATTGTTCCGTAGGACTTAGGTACCTGCTGTATATTCGGAGCCTTACCAGCTAGTCTACCAGTGAGGGTACCGGGTACACGGAAGGAAGGATGAAGTCTTCCACTCTCAGTTAGCATTCCTAGGTAGGCATCTACATAGGAGAGTTCCTTATGTTGGCGGTCATGTTTACGTAGTAGTTCTCCTACTTCACCCATGGCTCCCAGTGCCTTACCTCCGGTGGCTGGCTGTCCCTTCTTAGTGTAGAGCAGTACGGGGAATCTCATCTTCTCATAGAGGAGCCACTGTAGTTGCGCTCCAGAGTTCAGATTGAATAGATACCGGGGATCATCGCCAGCAAGTATTACCTTCAACTTATCATGCCAGTTCTGCCAGCGAATACTGATCTTTGGTACGTACTTACCAGCAGCCACATTGGCATTCCAGGTCTGCCAACTACCGGATATTACAGGCTCCATTGTGCGCTTCTCCTCCCAGCGTTGCCAGTTCTTGGAGAGGGCACCATCTTTGCGATACTTCGCTGGTTCCTTGCCCAACTTAATAGTGCGATACTTGGGAGGTTCCGGTGGTTGCTCTTTCACTTTGGTGACTCTGGGAGGTTCCTTATCATGGTACTCCTTGAGCTTCATACTTTCCCACTCAATGATGTGAGGGCGCACCTTCGGGTGTTCAATGATTGCCTTAGTTGATTGGTCAATCTCTTTACGTAATTCAACAGCACGTTCATTCAATGCTTTCACATTGATTCGTATTCCGATCAAGTGCTGCTCTATGAGGTCAGTAACTAGCCCTAGGAAGGACTCCTTATGATACTCAATCAATGCAGGGAATCGTGCCATGGCCGGAGCCAGTACGTCCTGATATAACTGGTATGTAGCATCAGCATCCAGGCAACAGTAGTATCCCATGATGTCAGTGGGAGCACGCCACATCTCCGACTTATCGGGTTTAACCCAGCGTCCCCCATTATCGACCTGCTCGACACTCCCATCGGGTAGCTCCCGGAACTTCACCTCAGTCCATTCCGGATACCAGTAGTAGCCCTGCTTCTTGTCTTTACTAATGTTCTTGATGTACTGATTGTCAATGAGCCAACGATCAAGGCCATCCTCATTCGTGTTGGACCACCGTAGTATATTCTCTTGTGCCCACTTCAGACCCCATAGTTGTCCTTCGAATCCTTCATTAGCTAACTGATATAGTAGGCCGTAGGTACAGGCTCGGTATTCCTGTGTGGTGCCAGTGTGTCGCTGTATCCAGGCACCATCGAAATATAGATTGTGTGCTACTAACTTACCACGCATAGCAGTACCACCTAGACAGTCGAGTACATAGTTGATTACTTCCTGCGTAGTTTCCCGAAGATCTAAATAGACACTACCTGCAGACCAACTGAATCCCACTCCAACTACGTAGTTATCTTCGCGGTACGCCTGGGTTCCCCGGGTCTCGAAGTCGAATGCTACTACATCTTCGAGAGACAGATCTAAGAATAGGGAAGTAACATCTTCCATAGTAGGGCAAGCTAGGATCTGTATGTTGTTCGTGCGGGGTTCGGAGTTGACAGGTTGTATGATGGCGAAGGGTAACTCCTGTCTTGAGAGCTTCACATGTGGGCGACTCATGATAGTATGTACTCCGTGTATAATGATTGTGTAATGTAATAAGGACCCTGACTACAGAGTAGTAGCCAGAGTCCCGCAACCAGGAGGATTGATCCTTGGGACTAGCCCTCGGAATTCAAGTCAGCTGAGCGAATGAGCTTGATGGCAGCGGCAGGTTTGCCTGCTTCCTTCCTATCATTCTCGAAGAACACAATCTTATCGCCGAGTGCGACCTGTTTGAAGTTAGCAAGTACGCTCTCAGTAACCATGACTGACAGGCCATTACCACTCTTGTTAGCGAAGAGGCCAGTGATCGGTACGTAGATCGAAGGCTTGTCTCCACCGTGGCTCTGTGTTGCTGTGTTACCACGTTGTGCTTGGTATCCCATAATGTACTCCTTTGTTCGTTGTAGTCTCGGGATGCTCCCTTGACCGTGTTAATAATGTATTACGAGTTGACACGAATGTCAAGCACTTTCCTTAAGGTACTATGATTCCACTACTTCCTTTCCCTGTACTACCAAATCCACCTTCCCTCTCCACATCCACAACACTGGCAGACATGAGTCGTGCTCGTAGTCCCAAGGTGAGCTGCGCTATGCGTTCACCCTTCTGGATGGTAATCTCGCGTCCACTCAGATTAATTAGGGGGACCAGGATCTCATCGCGATAGTCACAGTCGATGGTTCCTACACCAGTAGCCAGCAGTAGGCCATCAGCGGACAGCCCACTTCGTGCTCGTAGTTGTAGTTCCGGTACGAATCCACCTACCATACCAGCAGAGTCAACGGCTTGGATGCGTAGTCCTGTAGGTACCATTACTACTGGAGGCATAGTGCAATTACATAGTGCACCAGCTCCATCTTGCTGGAATCGGATTGAAGGTATGACAGTATCTTCCTTGGCCACCACATCAGCACAGGCTGCATTCTTAGTTTGATACACGGGAGCACATCCCTCCTCGTGTGTTAAGTATATCATACCTGCCTCCACTTCGTTACGTTAGTATTGTTCGTTCCACTCATGTTGCCTCCTTACTCTTTCTACTTGATTCTGTTAGCCATTCCTGGTAGTCCCGATGTCCATCACCCGAGCCGCGCTTAGTACCACCATCGTAGTTGTCACATGCTGTGGCGAATGGACAATTATCACACTGCTTGAAGCTAGCCTTACTACCATCGACCTTCATCTGTACAGGGCGTGGCCCTAGATCATTGTTACCTTCCCGACCGAAACCACTCACCATCTCGTAGTAACCAATGATACCATTCAGTCCTACTGGTGTGTCTATCCAGTCGGCACTACCTTCGGTACGATAGCTAATGACTTCCGGAGTAACATTGATATCATAGATCTTAACGAAGGGCTGGAGAGATCTTGGGAACTTACCCTTACCCCAGTCATCGTACTCCATGTACTGCCCCAGTTCGGAGTCATGTTCTGGCCATCGGATCTCAGTCTTACCGAGTTTGGTTATGACCGGGTACTTACTGGACGAGGAATAGCACAGTGAGAACGGGATATCCAATTGCCAGGAGTAATGTGCCGCTTGAATGAGATGCACCATCTTGGGCATACCCTTGATCAGTACGTCCCGGGCAGTCCATAGGGAGCTAACATTCTTATGTTCCTGTCCATGTACTGGAGTTGTGTGTGCGGTCGTGATGTCATTCATAGTGCTGGTGTAGGTGGCACACAGAACAATGTCGGGCCTTCCCTGTACCTTGGTACCATTACTGGTATACCACGTAGTAGCTACCTCTTCCTCCATCTTGACTTTCCCTGGCCACACAGCATTCATCTTCTCTGCCCATCGATGTTCATTAGCATAGCCGCCATCGAACATGAACTCGGAAGACACTGAGTTCTCAGGCTGTATTCCTAGTGAGCGTAGGTGTGCTAGTCTCGGGCACTTCCCTACTACCCGCTCGTTACCACGACCATCCTGATACAATGCACCGCCTGAGCCCACACGTAGAGTGCCGAGCTTCGACTTCTCTGCTTCGGAATATGCACGCTCCATGTGGTCACGCCAATCTTGGAGTAAACCTTGAATTGATATGCGGTGCTGTTGCTTATTACTCACTATCATCTCCTAGTAGGAGAGCAATCTCCTCTGGTGTGAGGAGCGTACTACTAATGTTCTCCTCCTCATCTTCAGGGATATAAGGATAGACCTTCACGTCCACCCACTGTCCATGGATTTCCTTACGTACAATCCGGTGTGGTATATCTTTAGTCATCATCCGCCTCCGTCATTAGTACTAGGTGTAGCTTGTCTGCCAGTCCAAGTACCTGTGCTGCTTCCCGCACCATATCGGCAGTATCATAGGCGCTGGTCACATCAGTGAAATGCTTCTCATTGTCACCATAGATGTCACCGTAGAAATCGAAATACCATTCTACTGTGTATGTTAATTTACTCATGTGATGTACTCCTTAGTCGCACTGTTGGTTCTTCATTCTCAGGTCCAAATTGTGGCCTCTTCACTCTGTTCACCCACTCCATATCCTCATTGAGGACCACACTCTCCTGCACTACGCGATCATCATGACCTATCCCCTGTATGGAATAGACTAGTAGGGTAAGTACATTCCAGGCTACAGCAGTGAGATGGTGGCATCCTGTCTCGGGGTCCGTTGTTAGTCCTGCTCTCCACTTGATCCAGTGTCTCTCTGCTGAGTCGATGCAGCGGGACCAGTCCATACCCTTGCGCCAGTTGTGAGCTGCATACTTGATGGCTCCCTTAGTATAGAGCCTGGATAGTTCAACTAAGATCTCAACAGGAATCAGAGAGAAGCGTAGTTTCCCGGTATCATAACGTAGTGCACCCTTGTCAGTCATAGTAGTTGATCTCCTTTACTGTTAGCGATATAGCATTATTAGTTCCCACCGGAACTCGATGGGATCGAAGTGTGTGATGGTGGTACTACCTGCGTAATACCCGATGTAATACTTGTCCCCTTCAGGTCCGGGGCCATAGATGTCTGCTATCTTACGGTTGCTCTGGTTCTTCGCTTTGAATCTCCGGTGTCTCGCCTTCCTGAACAGTGCTTCCAGGTTGGTCAGCTCCGGCTTCGTTGCTGTCACCATCGTTCGTTCCTCCCATTGCCTCAGCTCGGCGGTTAGCTTCCTCTTCCATTCTCTGCATAGCTACACGAATTACGTTGTCAATGTAGGCCATGCCAGCTTTCTTGAAGCACTCGGATTCACTCATGTTATTTCCGGCTGCCACATCCTGGAGCTTGGCCCACTCTACTGGGCCGAAGTAACAACGTACCTTCTTCTTAATGGAGCCAGTCTTCTTTCCCTTCGCCATGTTACTATTCTCCTTGTGGTAGAGTGTGTGTAGTGTAATCCAGTTCCCATTGCATTGGGATAATTTCTTCATCCAATTCTAGGAAGCGAGATAACTTACCCCCTCCCGTCCATACCTTGGTTGGGATACCTTCGTAGTCTTCG
>Ga0307379_10010560_pt1 | contig 12205 bp, 9 predicted proteins | sample UN2MG_FD_202237 | JGI IMG/M metagenome (GOLD analysis project Ga0307379, IMG submission 202237) | Soil microbial communities from Risofladan, Vaasa, Finland - UN-2 | ecosystem: Environmental > Terrestrial > Soil > Coastal area > Acid sulfate soil | place: Finland: Risofladan, Vaasa | collected... | reverse complement strand
GCGCACAAATTCAAAAAATTGGATTCGATAATTGTTGTTGTACTTGCAGTGTTGACCTGCTGCGGGCCGGTGGGCGCAGCGACGCTGCCGCCGACGGCCGCCCTGATGCCGCCGGAAACGGCCCTGCTGGTAAACACCGAAAATTTCTCTGTGCTTAAAACGCACTTTGAGCAAACCAGCATGTATAAACTCTGCCAGGACCCTGCCATGGCTGCCTTTGTCAAAAACGCGAAAACAAAATGGCAGGAAAAAATCAGAAAAACCAACAACGACATCATAAAAGCCGTTTTCGATTCCGGGCTGCTGCCGCAGGGCAAGGCTGCTTTTGCGCTGGTGCTCAACAAACGTGCAATGGACGCAAATGAGCCTGTAAGTTTGTTCCTCGCTCAGTGGGGGCACAATACCGATGCAATAAAGCAAAGTATTGACAAAACGGTGGCAGAAGCCGTCAGCAAAGGCTTCGGCCAGAAAAACGAGAATTACCAGGGCGTTAAAATCACAACTTTAATCGCAGGCCCTGACCCCGCGCAGACCGCCAGTTCCGCTTATACGCTTAGTTATTGCTTTCTTGACGATTGTCTCATAGGCTCAAGTGACCTCGATTGTGTCAAATTCGTAATCGCACATATCAAATCGGCTGCCAGTATCACGCTCGCTGGGGACCTCGACTATATAAATTGCATGGGGTCTGTCGGAACCGGTGGTGATGTCAGTGTGTATGTCAACATAAAACAGATTATCAAGACAGTTATAGCCGATGATACAACCGGCAAGGCCAAAACAACCATAGCGAATCTCGGCGTCGATAACGTAGCGGCCTTTGCTGGTTCCGTCAGGGTGGCCGACAGCCCAAGTACCGCCTGCAGGGCAAAGGCTGTTTTGAAAACCAGCGGCGTCAGAAAAGGTGTCTGCAAAATGCTGGAGATGGCGGCAGGAAGTATCACTGTGCCGCGATTTGTCCCTGCTTCAGTCTGTTCAGCGACCTTTTGGAATTTCGACATCAAAAACGCCTACACCGAGCTTGCTTCTATTGTCAGCAGTTTCAGCCCGATGGCGGGTATGCTTATGTATATGCCCCTGGTGCCGTCGGGCCCGGACGCCCAGGTACCCCTGACACTCAAAGACATAATCGACCATCTTGGTTCCCAGATTATTATCACGCGAGCAGTCAACAAACCAGTCACGCCGAGTTCCCAGCCCACGCAGGAAACACTGGTGGCTGTGGCCGTTAGCAACCGCGATGCCTTGACAAGGTCGCTTTCCCGGCTGCACAGTCAGTTGCTGGCAGCGAATAAACCCGACGCCAGACGCGAACTGCTGGGCCATACAATCTACTTAGTTGACTCCATTCCCCCTTTATTTATGGCGCCCGGCCAGAAAGTCCCGATGCAGTCATTGGCCGGGCCTACTGAACAGCAAAAACAGGTTCTGGCTTTTACTGTCACCGATACGCACCTTATTTGCGGTGCCGAACCCGTGGTCGAGCGCGCGGTGCGGTCTCTTAGCAGTACTGATTCCGTGTCTTTGGCTTCCGCAAAGTGGTTCAATAACGCAAAAAGTGCCATCCCCTCGGTCGTGGGTGTTGCGGCCCTCGAGGATAGCCAGGCGATGACTGAGGTGCTGTGGTCTGTACTCAGGCAGGGCGTAAAAGACCCCGCCATCACTGTGCCAGCGATTGCCGGCCCAGCTGATGTTTTTGGCCCCCGGTTCTTTACCGAACTCTTTGACTTTACACTCTTACCGGATTTTGCCGCAGTACAAAAGTATTTCGGCCTGACTGCCTTTTACGGATTGACAAGACCGGACAGTCTCTACTTTGAGTACAAGTATCTTGTCCCTGCCGGAGGTCAGTGATACGCTCTTCTTTGCCGGCTGCGTGACTAATTTGTATTTACAAGCGCTCTTGCCCGCATCCAGTCGGCACACCGTATCGGCCAGTTGGCAACCGCACCGCCTCTTATACCAAGCCCGTATCCGTGTCCTCCTGATTGGTAAATGTGTAGTTCGGCAGGGACGTTCGCTTTCTGCAAAGCCAGGTAGAAATTCACGCTGCGCTCCGGCGGCATGGACGAATCGTCGCTGCTGCAGAACAGAAAACTCGGCGGTGTCCTGGCTGTTACCTGCGTTTGATCGGACAATTCCGCTGCGCCGTAGCCGAGAATCATAAAGTCGGGCCGACAGCTGGCCTTGTCGATGGCGTCTTTGGCTTCGTAGGCGTTTTCCTGAAAGCTTGTGCCCAGAAGCGAAGCAAGGTGGGCGCCCGCCGAAAAACCGATTATCCCTATTTTATTCGGGTCCACATCCCATTCTTTTGCACGGCTGCGAACCATTCTTACCGCCCGTTGCGCATCCTGCAGCGGCGTCGGAGGCGAGTAGTGAGGACGAAGCCGGTACTTCAGTACAAACGCAGCCGCACCCAGCGAGTTCACCCACCTCGCCACATCGTAGCCTTCCTTGTCTATGGCAAGGTGAGTGTATGCGCCGCCCGGACATATAATAACTCCTGAACGCGCGGCGCCGCTTTTCTTCGGCAGGTAAACCGTCACGGACGGCCTATGGACATTACTGACACTGCGGTCGATAATCGTTTCGCTGCGATTGACAATTTCCTCGACCTCATTGTTACCGAAACCTTCCGAGCCCGGAGCGCCATCGGGCCAGAGCAATTCGACTTTGGGTCGATTATACCGCTTCAGGAACCAGTCCCCGAATTGCTCGACAGTACCCTCGAAAAATAACAGTTCCCCGCGAATAGTTGCACTTTGCCCGGGTTCAAGGTCGGGGAAATAAGGGTCGGCGTGAAGGCACGGATGTTCAGGATTACACACAAGCGAATACGTATCGTCGTACCAGCTCAGCGCCACAAGCTGCTGTTGCGTATTGGAGACTGTTACCATAACAGGTAAGTCCGCAGCAGGGGGGCCGCTTCGCCACCCCAGACGAAACCGGCCGCTTTGACGACCCTCCGCAAGGGCCTTATCGTAAGCCTGCCAGCCCGATTCGGCTGTGTGCACAAACTTGTTGTCTGCCGTAAACTCCGAAAATTCCTTCACCGCGCGTAAATACGCGCACGTCTGCAGTTTGATATTCCTCAGCGTGGCTTTACTGCCGTTCTCGATATAGAGTTCCAGCAAAGCACCTGTCGAATCACTGTTTTTTACCACCGAGCCCGCAAACTTTATCGCGTTGGCAAGGGTGCGTTCGTAGGATATTCCACCGGGTATGGTCTGCCATTGGACTTTCGGTAAATCCGGAAATACAACCGGAAATTTGGGGCTGACGTGACTGAGATAAAGCAGCCCGGAGTCTGTAAATATTGCCTCCGGAAAGTCCAGCCACACATAGTCCCTGCAGGGCCACGGCGGGCTAATCCACGCTATTTGCTCGAACGCACAGTGCGGACGCCACTGGCCCGGAAGGATACGGATTCCTGTATAAGGCAGGTCAGCAGCGGATACGCTGCGGCAGATACCGGTAATAAGGGTAATGACAGCCAAAAATACTTTGACACATTTGCCAGCTTTGATACCGGTCATTATACATCCCTCCTGAAAGCGGCAGGTGTGCTTTAGCCGCCCCCGTTTTTCTTAATGGATTACTTTATTAAGCGGATAAGTAATTATACCCGATGCACCGGCACGCTTCAATGCCGGCACAAGGCGCCGCTCGACTTCACTTTCGATAATCACCTCTACCGCCGCATACTTGGAATCGGCAAGGTTTGAGATGGTCGGACTTTTCTCAGCAGGCAGCAGTTTCAGTACCCGCTGCAGGTCGCTTTGCCTGACGTTCATCTTCAGCCCGACTCTTGTTCTGGCATCGATCGCTGCCTTGAGCAGTATGAATATGTTTTCTATCTTTTGCCGTTTGAGTTTGTTCTGCCAGGATTTTTTGTTGGCGATAAATCTGGTCGTGGAGTTGATAACCGTGTCTATGATTCGCAGGTTATTGGCCCGCAGCGATGAGCCCGTTTCGGTAAGTTCCACTATGGCATCGACCAGCCGTGCCTTCACTTCCGTAGCGCCCCAGCTGAATTCCACTTTGGCCCTGATGTTTTTCTTTTTGAAATATTTTGTTGTTACGTTTACCAGCTCGGTTGCAACTATACCGCCGTCCAACTGTTCGGGTTTTTTCACCGCTGATTCGTTGGGGACCACCAGGACCCATCTGGCCGGCTCAGCCGTTGCCTTGCTGTAAACAAGTTCGCCGACTTCAATCACATCACAGCCGTTCTCCATTATCCAGTCGTAACCGGTTATACCGGCGTCCAGAACACCGTCGGCAACATATCGGCTCATCTCCTGGGCGCGCAGCATCGTCAGAGCAATCTCCGAATCGTCTATACGCGGCTGGTAGTTCCTGTCAGAATCGAAAATAGTCAGCCCCGCCCTGTTGAACAATTCAATCGTTGGTTTTTGAAGACTGCCGACCGGGATACCCAGTTTCAATATTTCATTTGCCATACTAAAGTATCATCCCTTTCCTGTTTAGGTTTTTGCCCGCTTTGTGGTTTTTGGCTTACGAACCGTTTTCTTTTTGAGCATACTGCTTTTATCCGGTTCGGTGTGTGCTCGCAGCAGTGCGTAAAACTGGTACGCGTCCTTTGCGGGAATCTGCCTGGTCAGAAACCCCTGTATTTCCTGCTGGTCTGCCTGGGGATGAACAAGCGCCTCTTTCTTGAGATATTCCGTCGTTTTGGCTGTCAACGGTATGGCGTGACCCGCCAGCGACGTGAGCATACAGTAATCAACCACAAAGTCGCTTACTGCCTCAACTTTTGCCAAAACCTGTTTGGCCTGTCGCTTGCCGATTGTCCGCAGTGTCTCCAGGCTGACCGTATTATACATATTAAATACCGAACCCAAAGCCGCCGTAAGCCGCGACGCTATATCCGCAGCAAGTGCTGTGTCCTGGCCTAATACCTCCGCGATTTCATCAGTCTCCGAAAGCCGCAGTTCGTTAAAATCAACGAAGTACTCCGACAGTCTGCGAAACGCGCATTCCGTTTGGTCGATTGTGTTATGCTCACTGATGATGGCATAAACCATTGCCTGGAGTATATCGTTATACTGGACCTTTTGGGGTTTGGCATACTCTGATTTCAGCCGCCGGTATAATTTATGCACATTTTCCGAATACTGCCTGCTGTTTTTCATAAAAAACCCTGTGACATATAATGCCTTGACCGCCGGCTTTGGGCCCGAATCTGACCTGCGCTGCCTGATTCAGTCGCCGCTGTTTTCAGCGGAATCTTTTTCCTCCATCTCGTCGGCCATATCGTCTATCAAATTTATCGTTTCCAGAGTTTTCTTGAACTTGTCATCTCTGTGGAACCGAAGACTCGGGCAGAATTTGGAATGCAGCGAACGCGCTACCAGCGATTGTATTCGGCTTCTTGCATGATTTATCGCTGTAAAAGTTTTGTCCTGTGCGGCCTGGTCCTTTCCGAAAAAACTCATATAAACATCGGCATTGCGCAAATCCCCGGCAACGTTAACCGCCGTAACGCTCACAAATGACTCGATACGCGGGTCACCGAGATGATTGGCAACCGCGTCACTGACGGCTTCTGTTATCTGGCGAGCCAGTCTTTCCTGTCGTCTGGTCATGGCATACAGCTATAATTATGTAAGCGTTCTGGCCACCTTTGCCAGTTCATAAAACTCGAAACCATCTCCGTCCTTTACGTCGTCGAATCTTTCCAGCCTGATACCGCACTCAAGACCGGCCTTTACCTCGCTGACGTCATCCTTGAAATGTTTCAGGCTGCCGATGCTCATGTTGTTCCTTATTACGATGCTGTTGCGAATCAGCCTGACCTTGCTGTTCTTGCGCACAACGCCGTCGGTAACATAGCAGCCTGCTATCGTGCCGATTCGTGAAATCTTGAACGTGGTTTTTACAACCGCTCTGCCTACGGGTTTTTCAACAATTTCAGGTTCCAGCAGACCGGCCATCGATTTACGCAGGTCCTCGGTTATGTGATAAATCACATCATAAGTCCTTATTTCCACCCCTTTGGACTCTGCGGACCTGACCACATGCTCTTCAGACGCTACGTTAAACCCGATGATAATTGCGCTCGAAGCTTCCGCCAGCACCACATCACCTTCGGTTATGCCCCCGGGCAGCGCCTGAAGAATCCTGATTTTTACCTCCGCCGCGCTCAGTTCTGCAAGGTATTTTGTCAATACATCCACAGACCCCTGGACGTCGGCGCGGATAATAATATTTAATTCCCGCGTCTTGCCGGCCTCAAGCTGTGCGAATAAGTTATCGAGCGTTACAAGATTGCTCGCGGCCAAAGACACTTCTCTCGAACGTGTGCGCTTTTCATCGGCGGCGGCTTTGGCTTTGTTGATATCGTCCAGGCAGTAAAACCTGTCACTGGCCTGCGGAACATCGTTCAGGCCCGTTATTTCCACCGGCATCGAGCTTTTGGCGACCTTGATACTTTTGCCGTGGCTGTCCCGCAGACTTTTGACTCTGCCGTACGCGGCGCCGGCTAAAACAACATCGCCCCTTGCAAGCTGACCCTCCTTGATAAGCAGTGTTGCCACAGGGCCTCTCTGTGCGGACATTTTGGCTTCCACAACCCAGCCGCTGGCCGGTAGGCTGTCGTCTGCCTGCAACTCCAGCAGTTCAGCTATGTAATCGAGGTGCTCGAGCAAATCGTCGATGCCCTGGCCCGTGACCGCGCTGGTACGCACCACCTCGGTTTGTCCGCCCCATTCCACCGGCGACAGGTCGTGCTCGGCAAACTGGGAATAAATCCGGTTCACGTCACAGCCCGGCAGGTCCGACTTGTTCAACGCAACAATAACCGGTACGTTTGCTGCCTTCGCATGTGATATTGCCTCGATAGTCTGGGGCATCACGCCGTCATTAGCGGCAACCACCAGTACCGCCACATCGGTCATATTGGCGCCGCGGGCACGCATTGCTGTGAACGCCTCATGTCCAGGGGTGTCAAGAAAAGTAACCGTGTGTCCCTTGATATTTACCTGGTAGGCGCCTATGTGCTGTGTTATGCCTCCTGCTTCTCCCGCGGTAACGGCTGTTGACCGTATCTTGTCCAGCAAACTGGTCTTGCCGTGGTCAACGTGCCCAAGCATTGTCGCCACGACCGCTCGCCTGGTAAGGTTATTCCTTTGGCGCTGTCCGAACTCGGTCCGTATCTGCTCTTCCAGGCTGGTTTTGTGCTCTACTATAAGCTCGGTACCTAATTCCAGTGCCACGATTTCGGCAACGTCTGATGCGATTATCTGATTTGCGGTCGCCATGACACCATGCTGCAACAGCTTTTCTATTATTTCGCCTGTCTTAACGGCCATAACAGACGACAACTCCTTTACGGTGACCGGGTCGCTGATAAACGCCTTTCTCGACCGGGCCGGCGCTGCCGCTCCACCGCTGGTTCTGGTGGCGATTTTTCTCGAAGGCCGCAATCGCAATTTCTCGCCCACCGCCGCATCCAGACGCGCCTGCCTTTCTTCAATGTCTCTTTGACGCCACTTACTTACTTTAACCTTGACTTGCGAGCCCCTGTCTTCCGCGGGCTGTCTGCGAGGATGTATTTTCCCCTTGTGTGCCTTTGGTTTTGGCTTTGACTCTTTGGTGCCGGGCAAAGTCGCTGATTTTGCGTTCACCGTATCCGCAAGCAGCGGCTCGGTAACAAGTTCATCAACTGGTTTTTTTCGTTTTGGCCTTGGTCGTGTTTCCGGCTCAGGTTCCTCGATACGGACAACCTCGGGCCCTGTCAGCCGGGCCGGCGCGGGTTTACCCAGCATCGGTCCCGCCGGCATAATCACCGGCGCAGATGCAGCCGCCCCTGGCGGTTCAACCTGCGCACTGACCTGCTGCTGCACCGGCGGTATCTGTAGTTCGGTTATTGCAGATGCTGCTTGTTCAACAACCGGTTCCGCTGGTTTTGTATCAGCCTCTGGCGCTGCGGCCACGGCCTGTTCCTGCACGGCCTGAAGCGTTTCGACGTCCGGTTTGCGCCTCGGTTTTTTTGTTATGCGAACCTTTTCCAGGTTTACCTTTTCGGTGGTTTCAATGGTTGTGATGTTTTCACCGTCGCTGAACCATTCCCGTATAGTTGCCGCAAGACCGGCAGAGATTGTGGACATGTGATTTTTAACGTCCACGTGTTCGTCCTGGCATTTCTTGACAATGGCATCGCTTTTTACCCGAAGCTCCTTTGCCAGAATATATACTCTTGTAATTGCCAAAACAAATCTCCACTTACAATATATGCATATGCACCCTGGCGGCCCAGGTCCTCTTACTGCCGTTTACCTCTGTCCTGACTTTGGCGCCGCAGTAAGTTCTGGGCCTGGGGGGGCTCCTTTATTTGCGAGGCCAGTCTGGCCGCTTCCTCACTTGCGGCACTAACCAGTCGCTCTGCAAGGTCGCCCTTTAATTTCAGCTCGTTAACCAGCGGTTCCACCCCCACATCCTGCAAATCCGGAACCGATATAATCCCCAGTGCGATAAGTTTATCCACAACCGTATCATCAGCCGCTTGCACGCTGCCCACACAGTTTGTTAATTCCTCGATACCCTGATTGTATTCGTTCGGAGTTAGAATGTCGATGTCCCAGCCTGTCAGCCTTGCTGCCAGCCGAACATTCTGCCCGTGCTTGCCTATCGCAAGGCTCAGCTGGTCCTCATTTACTACAACAGTGGCCCTGGCAAGTTCAAAACACAGCGCAATCTCGCTGACCGTCGCCGGCATTAACGAGTTTGTTATCAGCACATGAGACGAATCGTTCCATCGCACAATATCTATTTTTTCTCCGCCAAGCTCCTCGATGATGTTTTTTATCCTGCTGCCTCGAACGCCTACGCACGCGCCCACCGGGTCCACCTTGTCCTCATGCGAGGTAACCGCTACCTTTGTTCGATAACCGGCCTCTCGGGCCAATGCCCTGATTTCGATAATATTTTCCGCAACTTCCGGTACCTCAAGTTCGAACAGCCTGCGAATAAAATTCGGGTGGGTCCGCGAAAGAATGATTTTTACCTGGCTGGAAGCCTCTTTAACATCGAGTATCAGGCACCGTATCCTTTCCCCGCTGCGATGCGTCTGGCCCGCTATCTGTTCATTTTTCGGCAGGAAACCCTCTGTGCGATGGTTGAGGTTCACAATCAGTGTCCCGCCCTCGTAGCGAACCACCGTACCGCTTATGATGTCTCCCCTTCTGCGGCTGAATTCTTCCAGGATACTGCTGCGCTCGTCGGCCCTGATTTTCTGTATCATTATCTGTTTGGCGGTCTGTGCCGGAATTCTGCCAAGCTGCCGTATATCTATCTGAACGTCGTCTTTGAACGCTGCCACTTTCCCGCTGGTACGGTCTATATGCACGATTATGTTGCTCTCCGGCTGACCAAAATGCTTCTTCGCCGCCGAAACCATTGCCTCCTCCAAATCCACAAAGATTGATTCCTTGTCGATGTTTTTGTCTCTCGCAATGTTTTCCACAATTCTGGCCAGTTCCTGATTCATTATATTCTCTCTCTTATAAACTAAAAAGTGGAAACCTCATCAGCTTCCACTTCAGCAGAACCACTTAACCGACAGAGGTTGTTTTTTTATACTACATCGTCCGCCTCCCTGCCGAACAACCTTCGCTCGTTTTCCGCCGCTGAAGCAGAAACAGTTATTCCCCGGCTGCCACCTGCCGGGTGAACCGGCAGTGCAAGCATACTGGTACGCTTACCCTGCACTGTATGTCAATCCTGTCAAAACCATCTGCTTAACCTCAAATTCGACTTTGGCAGCCGTTAGTCCTTACAAAACATATCATTATAATTTAATCGACTAATCTGTCAACAACAATAACTTTTTTGGCCAAATTACGTATTTTTGGATAAAATCCGCCGTGTGGCTGCTTACAAACCTCAAATTGCCCGCGAAACCGGTGTTGGCCATGTTTTTTCTCCCCCGTTTCACCTGGCGGTATGCTTATTGATGCCGTTAATACCCATCATCGGTGGAAAGCGCCGCCAAATAAAAAAGTTGACAAGCTCCTGGACCGATGCTAACTTGAACACCGCTTGTTTATCGATACTTTTGGTTCTGTAAAAAACTCATTTACGAAAAGTCTTTTTGGGAGCTGAAAAATGGAATTTCGCTTCAAATCACTTCTGTTATTGTTTTTGACAGGCCTGGTATTTGTTTGCATTTGCCGCCGTGCTGATGCCCAGCCGCAGCAGTCTGTGCCGGTCGTTGACCAGCCTGTACTTTCTTTCCCATACGTTGCCGAAATCATCGGTGACAACGTCCTTGTGCGCTCGGGCCCGGGTTCCAACTATTATGCCTGCGGCAGGCTCAACAGGACAGACCGCGTAAAAGTCGTTGCCGCCAGGTACGACATCTGGTCCCAGGTTGTTCCGCCGGAGGGTACCTTTTCCTGGATTGCCAAGCGATATGTCCGGCGAGACCCCGCTGACCCCGCTGTGGGTATTGTTACCGCTGATGCCGTCAATGTCAGGGCCGGTTCTGATGATGGCAATCCCATTCACTCTACAACCCCTCAGCTCAAGCTCGACACCGGCGGTAAAGTCACGATACTCGGCCAGGACGACGGCGATTATTATAAAATTGTCCCGCCGCCCGGTGCCTATCTTTGGGTAAGTACCCAGTACACAAAGCCCCTCGGCAGCGAAGCTGCTGTTTTGCTTCGGACGCCGCAGGAAGCTGAAGTATCGGTTCTCGATACCCGTGATATTGAGGCTGCGATGCTGCAGAACTACTATACAATCCAGGAGCTTATTGATGCTGAAAAGGCAAAGCCCGTTTCTCAGCAGGACTACACCGCCGCCGAAAAAGCCCTGGCCGCAATCGCCGACAACGAGCAGTCCGGCAAAGCGGCTCGGTACGCGCGCTTTGCGTTGAAGAAAATAGAACGCTGCAAGCTCGCCGCCGCCGCCGCCGGGCAGATACAATCGCAGGATGCGCATTTGCGCAATGTCCTGCAGCGAATCGAAAACGCAAGGCAAACCAACCTCGACAGGATTCAGGACCTCGGCGGTTTTGCCGCGGTAGGGCGGTTCGAGACCAGCGGCATTTACGCTTCCACGGGTGTTCCGCGGTATTACCGAGTAGTTGACGATTCCGGAAAGACACTTTGTTACGCCTTGCCCAGCCCCTCAGCTGCAATGCCTGATTTGTCCGCATCGGTAGGCCGCAAAGTCGGACTTGTCGGAACAATAAAACCCCATCCCGAAATGCCCAGTGCCCTGGTGGAGTTTACAGAAATCACCACACTGAAATAACACTCGGTTGACGGTTTATCAGCTGTCGGGGTTTGCTGTTTGCCGATGTGTGCAGGCAGCCGTTTTCAATTTGCTGCATAGTCTTTCATATTGTACATCCAGTGTTGCGGGTCGTTCCATTGGGTTGGCGTCTGGTATGTGTCCCACCACTGTTTGTACCAGGTAAGCTCCCACAATTGCTTAAGACCTATTCTTCGCACGGAAAAATCGAGGAAGAATATATTGACCGCTGCGCTGTGACGGTCGATGCAGCAGTTCTTCATTCCGTCGATATGGCCGTTTTCACTGAAATCCCCGTCACACTAGGGCGGCTGGTTGGTGGTCAACGGATAGGCATCTATCCACATAGAGTCGAAAAGCACCGGAATCTGATTTGCATTTTGCTGGTTCAGACCTTTGTACCGGAAGGCGTCGAACGCGGCACCCATAGTACTACCTGCTGGAGGATTACAAATAAAGATATTTATTCCGTAGCTACCGTAGCTGCCCGGCAGGGATACAGGGTACGCACCGGGTCCTCCCTGAAACTTGCCCCAGGCAGAGAACTTGCCGGAGGAGGCTCCCTGAACCATAATTTTACGCGGGGTTACAGCGGTAGGACAGCAAAGCAGGTCATTATTGTCATCGAAATACAGCTTCATTGCGTCAAACCAGCGCTCTCCGGGTTGAACCTTTCTGCCCCCCGGCATCAAGTACCAGCCGGGTGTGAAACCGCCGTCGTTGTCAGCGGCGTACATTGCAAAGACAGCCGCCCACTGCTGCAGGTTCGAGCGGCAGACGAAGTCCTTGGCCCGGTGCCGGCCGGTGGTACTGAGGACCGCAAGATTTGTCCAGAGAAAAACAATACAGCCCAGAACAACAAAAGCATCTTTTTTGGTAAGAGGTATTCGGGTTTTCATAATTTTTTACTCCTGCATTAACC
>Ga0307379_10010553_pt1 | contig 12208 bp, 8 predicted proteins | sample UN2MG_FD_202237 | JGI IMG/M metagenome (GOLD analysis project Ga0307379, IMG submission 202237) | Soil microbial communities from Risofladan, Vaasa, Finland - UN-2 | ecosystem: Environmental > Terrestrial > Soil > Coastal area > Acid sulfate soil | place: Finland: Risofladan, Vaasa | collected... | reverse complement strand
TATTAGACATCTCCTTTCTTTTTTGAACTTTCGCTTATCTTGTTTATTTCCGAATCCAGGTCAGTTATTTTTCCATATTGGTGCTATAGAGAAATCTGGTTCGGTTATAATACTTTTAGCTTCTTTATGCTTAATATTATATACTGAATTAAGAATTTTTTCGACCTTTTCTTTGTATAATGATAAAGGTAATAATCATCTCATATTTTAATTAAAGAAAAAGACCTTCCCGGAGCTACCCCCAATTGAATATCCTTCTCAAGGAACTGTTTTATATATGAATGGAGAACCTTATTCTTTATCTTTTCATACTCTTCCAGAGTAAGCCTCCATCTTTTAACTATAATTTGTTGTCCAAATTTTATAATTAAGTACCTCCTTTGGTGATATAATTATATCAAATTAGTTGCTTAATTACAGAGTATTAACAACCTCCCCTGACACATTTTATTTTAGAACATTTTCTGAGTTCATAATATAAATAAATTCTTTATATTAATATCAGGAGGAATAAAAATGGAAAAATTATTTGGTTTATGGATTGATCATGAAAAAGCTATTATTGTCAGCTTAATGGATGAAAGCCACAAGGTGATCCATCTAGAATCAGATATCGAGGGATACTTTCGACTAAAAGGCGGCTCACGATCTAAAACACCCTATGGTCCACAAGATGCTACTTCAGAAAGCAAAAGAGATTTTCGTTATAGCAAACATCTTAATATCTATTTTCAACATATTATTGATTTGCTTAAAAATGCAAAACAAATTTTTATTTTTGGTCCGGGTGAAGCAAAATTTGAATTAAAAAAAAGAATAGAAAAAAATAATATGTTTTTAGACAAGATCTCCGATATTGAGACAACCGATAAGTTGACTGAACCGCAAATTGTAGCAAAAGTAAAAAAATATTTTGACAAAGAATAAGAAAGGGAAAGAGGAGTTGGGTCTCGACATTTGACGTAGCTTCTTTTTTACGGCAATTCCTGGGTTTAGGCTTCACGAGTTCATAAAATCTAAAACGTAGAAATGTGAAGTTGTGAGGCCTGAATCCATTTCTCCACCTTTAGAAACTTGGTGGTAAACCAATTCTCGAAAGAAAACTCGCAAATCTGTGTGAAATGTCTTCTCTATATAGTGTAGAAACCTTACAAATAAAATTTGTTTCTTTAATATTTAAAAGATATGGTAAGTTTACAGTAAAGTAATGTTTAAAATCAATCACAGATGACACAATAGGTATATCCTTTTTAAATTCCAAATAGTGATACCTCGGAAGTTGATTTTGTAATAATAACTTCCCGTGAGTTGATTTTTTATCAATCTCATGCATTTTTAATTTAAGCTCACTTAAATGCTCTCCATTGTAAATATGTTCAATATTATATAATGGAGCAACTATTACTGATAATAAATATTTATCCTGATTTATAGATTTTGTAGTTTTTTTTCTCGACTTAAAATCTTGATCCAAGTCACAGTCTTGTGTTAAAACTATTACAAGGGGGAAAAGTATTTTCGATATTTCGCAAATTCCTTTCCTTTCTATTGCATATTCAATATATTCAATATTTTTAAAAATATCACCTTGGCATATTCTTTTAATTCGATTTGAATTTACTCTAATCACCAAAAATCTTTCCTTTTATAATTTTACGAATAGGTTTAGATATACCATATTTTTTGATTTCCATATTTTGGTACTCATTTTTCTCTTTTTTTTCAGTAAAAATTTTTGTTTCAGTATCGGAACTATCTAAACTAATTTCTTTATCTCTAGATAAAGCTTCAGTTTCAATACCATCTACGTATTCTTTTGAAAAAGTCTTATTATTTTTCTTCATTTAATTTTATCCTTAGTTTATCACTAATTGAATTTTCAAATAATCTTTGTACTCCTTCATGAAAAATAGGTAAATATTTAAATATATCATCCTTTGTCAAAATGCCGTTGCAATATGCATCATAATCTAAAATAAATATTTTTTTCTTTATCGGTGCTGGATAATCGGGATTATGCATTCCATATTGAAATCTCATATTAAAATGTTCATAATTTAGTTCAAGATTATGGAAAGCTCTAATAATTTTTGTTTTATCTTGAGGGATATTAAAAATAGATAATAAATCCTTATTAAGATATCCCTCCCAACAAAAAGGATCTCGATCGGGAATTTCAATATTATTTGTATACCTTAGCCCTAGTCGCTTAATCTGCAGCTCCTCAAACTCTTTAAATAAAGAATCAGTAACATCTATAAAACAAACTTTAAAATCTTCAAATGATTCATATACTTTAAAGATAATATACATATCTTTGTAACTAATTTGTAAAAGTTTATTTCTATTTTTATCATAAAAATTCCAATTTTTAAGGTTTTTTTTGTTTGATTTTATATTTGACGAATCAGGACTTTGTTTAATTTGAAACTCCCCAGCAATAATATCCTGTGGCTCGGCAATTGGAAATAATCTCTTAATTTCTGGTTTTAAATTAGCAGGAAATTTATCTTCAAGAGAGTTTATTGGGTTTAAAAAATCTATCTTTACTATTACCTCTGTTAAATAATTTCTTTGATATTTAATATCCATAATCTAATGCTCCTTTTTGTGAATTAAAATAGAAACCAAACATTTATACTCGCTAAATTATTTTTTACCATAGGATAAGTTATAATTTTTTAAGGAAATTATTCTTTTTTTAAGAGGGATTAAGTCATTTAAAATTTTAATCTTGTTAAAATTGAGTAAACTTTTCTTAATTTAAAATAACGAATCCATAGACTAATAGCATTACTTTTAAACCTTTAGATACTAATTGCTTATAACTATTTTTCATATTCCTTTGTATGTTATTTTAAAACCTCAATTTTATCTATATTTTACGATCTATTATAACATTTTTTATAAGTGTTCCCTAAAGACTTAGTATTCTTTGAATTTAGTAATAATAACTTGATATGTATCGCTAAATATTATAACACTAAATCTTTCCAATTATTAAAATCATTATCTTTAAGTTCTTTGCTCATCTTATCAAAATAAATCCATCTTCCTTGATAATCTTTTTTAGTGTTTATGACTATCCCACCAAAAAGTTTTTTACCTTTTTGGTTTTCAGTTTTAATATATCTATTTAATCCATCAATTTTTGTTCCAGCTACTTTTTGGGTTATTCCCGCTTTAGTATCAAATAGTCCAATTTTTCCATCTTTCAACTTAATAATAAAATCAACATAAAATGGTTTTTCTCCACCATTCTTATATGACACAGCAAAAAATATTCTATCTCTATCACCATTTTTAAACCACCACTCAACATTTTCCGATTTCTCTAAAAATTCTATAAATGTCTTTTCGCTCTTCCACCTCCCATCACTAAAAAATGGCTCCATGATTGATTTTTTATATTCTACCTGATTATAGTTTTCGTTATATCTTATATATTCTGGAATATTCCAATCCTTAACAAAAACAAGTTCTGGCTCACGTTTAACTATTTCTTTTTGATATTCTTCTTTTGCTTTATCAATAACATTTACAAAATATTGAATATTTTTATCGCTTAAAGTAATCTTAATTGCTTCATCTTCTTCTTCTCCGCGCTTCATCTTAAACTCTAATTCAAAAAATTTATAAATAGCTTCCTTAACACGACCAACTGATCTATCCTCTGGGTAAAATGGGGTTAGGTTTTGCCTGACAAAATAATCAAATAAACGTTGTAAGTCAAGGCCGCCTACAGTAATTGCTTTGTCACCAGAAATTGTCTTTCCTGCTAATATATCTATATTCTCTGCCTTCCAGTCATTAAAAACCTTTATATCTAATCTCTTAGCCGTCTTATCTATTTTCTTTTTTAATCCATAATTTCTTGACTCTTTCAAAAATACTTCAATAAATAAAGGTGATAATCTTGTTTTTTCGCGATGACGCTTCGAATAACAAGAGAATAAATCAACAGGCTCATAACCTGCCGCTCTTTTGCTTGTATAAACAGTAATATAATTGCGGGCAATATCTTCTTTAATCTCTATATCACTTAGATTGGTATATACATAACCATAGTTTAAAGTATCGTTTTGGTAATGACCCTTATCTGGCTCAGGCATTCGCATAATCCTTCCAACGGTTTGAATAGAAAATATCGGACTATGCCATTCTCTAAACAGGGTTAAAATCTGTGCTCGAGGGCAATCCCAGCCCAAGGCAATCGCTTGCTTGAAAATTAAGACTTCAGCTTCACTATTATTTTTCTCAACATCTTCTTTGTTAATATGCTCTCCTGAAAGCCAAATAGCTAATTTTCCATTTTCTGTTGAAATTTTGTATTTGTCTTTTAAAATTCTAATTACTCTATCTTTCATCGTATCTTCTAATTGTCCAATCCTATCCGGCAGTTGAATCAAAACTAAGGGATTTATATTTAACTTCTCTTTTTGGAATGCTTTTAATAATTCTTCTCTCTTTTTTAATGAGGCGCCAATAACTAACTCTTCGCTTCCACTACTTAATTCAGTCTTAATTTTTCCTTCTTTTAAAAGATTAATAAACTTTTCGTTTAAAACCACCGCCTTTTTAACCATCCCCTCGGCTTTTACCTCTTCTAATGGCACATTCACCATTTCATCGGGATTCGTAATCACTGGCGTTGCCGAGACCTCTATAGTTAATTTTGGCTCAATATCTCTAATCAATCTTTGCGAAATTTCACTTGTTGCATGATGATGCGCCTCATCAATAACTAAAATAATTTCTCTTCCTTCTTCCTCTGTTCTTTCAAGAACACTAGACAAGTTAAAATCCTGTTCATTATCACGTATATAAATATTATCCGCTTTATTGATACTTTCCCAGTTAAAAAATAAAATCTCGTTCTCGTCAATTTTTCTATCCTGCAAATCTTCAAAAAAAGAACATTTTATAGCTCGATTTTCTTCAAAATACTTTTCTAACTTTTCTCTACTTTGAATATGTAGTTGTCTTGGAGCTGTCCAGATGAACGAGAGAGATTTCTTTATTTCTCTATCATCAACCAATCGTTTTAGAAATTCCGCCATCACTATAGTTTTTCCCGAACCTGTTGGTGCTTTGAAAACTAATTTTTTCCCATCAGAATGAGCTAAAAGCTTTTTAGCTTTTTCTAATAATTCTTCTATTACATCTTCTTGATAAATTTTTAATTGCATAATATTATTTACTTCTTTAGCCTTTCGATCTCATACCTATCTTCGCGTTTCCCAAATGCTTCAGGCCCACCTTCTAAAATATCAATACCATGTTCTTTTATGCCTTGCTTTTCAATTGGAATTTTAGCCTTCTCACTAACAAAAGAATTTTCTATCGCACCACTTATATACCTAATTCTTGCATCTTGAGTATGTGGAATTGCTTCAAAATTTGCAACAATGATTTGTTCTGCATCAGTATTTAGAACTAAATTAGGGTTATGAGTTATAACAATAATTTGTCTTCTTTTTTTGGCTTTCTTAAAATAATTAATAAGATAAGGGTAAATAGATTTGTTATCAAGATTTTCTTCTGGTTGATCAATAATAAGTGGTATACTACTTTCTGTATCTAAAACTAGATACATAAGTAATAAAACGATTCCTTTTTTACCCGGCGAAAGAAGCTCTATATTTGTGCCTTGATATTTAATACTATATGTCACACTAAAATCGGAAATATCAAAAATCCAATTATAAAAATCAATCTTTTTCCTACCTCTCAATAGCTGTTCACTGATATCAATAGGGTTATCTTCATCTTCTTCAAATGTTTTATAAATCAGGATTATGAGGTTATAAATATCTAAAGTTTCAGTAAATTCAATTTTCTCAGAAATCGTCTTAATCTCTTTAAATAAAAGATCTCTCTTGCGATAATATCTACCTGTTCTATTAAAATCAATGATACTATCCGCCTTATTAAAAAAATTCTCAACATCTAATTCTATACGAGCAAAAAATTCCATTTTATTTTTCTCCCCTAAGTCTTCTTTATCTAATTTTTCCCTTAGTGGGACATACAATTCTTCCAATACCTTTTTTTCTTCTTGAAGTAAAATGAAATAATTTTTATATTCTTCATCTCTTTCCTTAACCTTTTTATGAAGTAAAGGTTTCTTTGTATCCTCTATATCTTTTATACTTTTTTCTAATTCATTAATTCTCTTATGATTCTTTTCAATTTTCTCTTCAAATAATCTAATAGTTTTTCTTTTATCTTCTGCTAAACTTGATTTTGATTCAAGGGTAGATATTAAAACACTAATCTTACTTAAAGGGAGTTTAGAAATATAATCATTTGTTAATGTGTTTAAATCTACCTCCATTGATTTTTTAGATTTGCCCTCAATAATCTGTTCTTTCACTTCTTCAACTCCTTGGAGTTCTTGAACTTGGGTTTCTATTTCTCTTTTTTTGTTATTGAGCTCATTATTAAAATCGGAAGAAACTGAAAATTTCAGCTTCTCATATAAATTAGCTAAACCGATAGATTCAAGATCATTTTTAATAACCATAAGTTGTTTGTCTACATATGCTTTCAAAGCTTCTACTTTAGTCCTAATAGTTTCAATTGTACTAAGTTGCGTTTTATAAGCAGCAATTTGTTCATTTAATTGAATTTTTCTCTTATTTAAAAGACCTAATTTCCTCTCGATATTTTTTTCTTCTTTTGTTGTTGGTTTGGGCTTTTGTTTCTCAAGTTGCTCTATTTCAGTTTTAAGCTTATTTTTTTCTTCTTTTTTTGCTTTTAAACTATTAATTTCTTCCTCTATGTTGAAAATTTCACTATTAAAATTAGCAATTTCTTCTTTACATCTTGATTTTTTCAATTGTATACTCTGAGTATTTTTCTTCTTTAAATCAATAAAAGTAGTTTGCCCCATCCGATCCTGGACTGGGATATATTGAAAAATTATATTTTCAACTTCCTTTTGTAATTCCTCTGCTTGTTCGGGATTACATTTTCTTTCAATAAAACTTTGAGAAAGATATCGAACCTTTTTTAGATCTCTGTAATATTTAAAATCCTCTGTTATAGTTATTGAATCTAAATTCCCATCTCGCCAAAAGATAGTTATCGCACAATTTTCGATTGTTTTTTCTATCTGTTTTGAAGATTTTAATGCTTTAAAGATAAAAGATCCTGGATCCTTCCCTTTAATATCAAAATCTCCACCAGTTAAAGCTATAAAATCGGCTAAGGCCGTTTTTCCTGCTCCCTTTTCGCCAATTATTGAAACAAAATCTTCATTTAAAAGGGTTGGTTCCTCTTCAAACCAATTATTTGAATTTCTAATTTCAATTCTATCAATGATTTTAGCATCGTTTTTACTTTTTGGAGGAGACTTTCCAATATATACTCTTTCTTCCGGTTCATAAATAATTTGTTTCAATCCCTCGAAGGTTGGATCTGCTTTAATCCAACAATACCGGTCAAGATCTGGCCTGCTTTCTAACTCCTTTTCACTATGAGCATCTGAACCGTGAATACAGGGAAATAATCTTCCAAACTCTTCAATAAATTTCTGTTGATTAGAATAGTAGTTTGTGTCTCGTCCTAAAAACCATTTTATATCATTTTGATTTGAACTAAAAATTCCATGAGAGATTTGAAGGAGTGTTTTTCTTAATCCATAATCCTGTCCCCAGTCTATATCTGACCAGAATTCACTTTCAAGAAATAGCAAATATTTGCCTTTAAAATAATCTGGCTTATTTTTCAATACACTAATTATTTCATCAATTTTAAAAACGACATTTTTTACCCCAGCTTCCAAATCAGAATCATTCTCAAATTCCTTCTGCTTTTTGCATTCCTTTCCATACTTTTCAATTGCGCTTTTCTCGAGTTTTATTTTTGATAGCTCCCCTGCATTTCCACTTCCTTTATAAAAATGTAAGTCTCCTAAGAATTGATTTTCAATATCCTCTATTTTTACTTTATTACTAAAAATAGCATGGAAATTCAGCCTTTTAGGTTCTCTTTTGCCTCTCCGATAAACTATGTTATCTAATCTAAATTCAACATTAGGCAATAATAAGTTTACATTTTCTAACTTATCTTGATAACTGTCTATAATTTTTTTATAGCCCTCTACTGAAAAATAATCAGTAATTCCTAAAACGTGGATGTCCTTCCTTTTTGTAATTTCATTAATTTTTTTGATATAACTTTCCCAACTTTTAAAATTACTTATGGCTGAAGATGGAGTATGAACATGCAAATCCCATTTTCGCCACTCAGAACCTCTTGGATACAAAATTTTGTTATTTTGATTAGTATTTTTATTATTCACCTAATTATCCTCCTATATACCATTAAAATTGCTTCAGGTATGGGAGATAGTTTAATTTTTTGTTTGACATCAGAAAATTCTTCATCAAAGGTCTCATCACTTAAAGAAAAAACATAGATACTAAATTTTCCGTTAATATCTTTAATTGTTTTTTTAAATTCTGGAATTACTAATTGGTCTAAGATTATTCCTGCATAGTGGTTATTATTTTTAAAAATTTTGTAATCTTTTTGATTTAAAACTAATTCAAAAGTGCCTTCTTTAATACAAATCATCTCGGTTACTTGGTCAGTTAATTTCTTTTTATTTTTATCAGTCGGTTCAGCATCAACAAAATCTGTTTTGAAGTATTTTAAATTACCGCCTAAACCTTCAACCCATTCTCCTTTCAAATTTTTATATCCTTCAATAACTTTTTTAATTCGCGGATAACAAATGTCTTCGGCAATTTTATAGCCATTCCCATTATTATTTTCATTATTAGTGCAAAGAATAAATTGACGATTTCCATCATCTTCTTTATTAAGTTCTAAAACCGCATGACCAGTTGTTCCAGAGCCTGCAAAAAAATCTAATATAAGAGCATCTTTATTGCTTAAAATAATAGTTTTTAAACTATCAATTACCGCATACAAAGATTTAGGATAATCAAAAATATTTCTTTTCCCCAAAATTTCGGCAATTAAATTAGTACCATGTGCGGAAGCATCATATTTCGGGTCAATCCATAGGGTTTTTGGTTTTCGCCCTAGTTTAATTCTATCTTTTTGAGAAAGTCTAATTCCTACTCTTCCTTTTTCAGCAATTACATCGCAACTCTTTATATATTTCTCACAATTCACTCGTCCTAATTTCCATACTCTCTCTTCGTTAGATTTATCTATAGGTAGTATTTCTATCCAATCGTTAGACAATTTGGTTAAACTTAATTCTAGATTATTCGTATTTACATAAATAGGATAAAATTGTTTTGGTCTATCATTGCGCCTTGAAGCCGCACCACTTTTTCTAAGCGGTAGTAAACGATAGTAAGAAATTTCATCTTTATGCTTAAACACAGCTATTTGTTCTTCGTTAAGAGGTAGATTTTCAATTTTGCACTTTGAAGTATTTTTCCCATAAAATAAATAATACTCATGAGAGGTAGCGAAAAAAGCATTTGAAGTCCTACCTCGAGGATTACTTTCAATTAGCAAAATTGACATTCTATTGTGTTCCCCAAAAATTTCATCCATTAATAATCCTAAAGAATGAATTTCGTAATCATCAATTGTTACAATAATAACTCCACTATCCTTCAATAAATTTCTTGCCAATTTAAGTCGTTTAGACATAAATGAAAGCCACTTACTGTGACGAAATTCATCTTCGCTATCAATATACTTATTATTATATATCCACTTATTGCTACCAGTGTTATACGGTGGATCAATGTAAATTACATCAATTTTCTTTTCGTGAGTATAATTTAAAACCGAAAGGGCATGATAATTATCACCTTCAATTAACAAATTAACCGGCTTATTTTTATCAGTAATTATCTCTCTATTTTTTACCTCTTTGACTACCGGCAATTTTTCTTTACACATCTCTACTGCTTCTTCTGGTTTATCTTCCCAGACCAAACCGTATTTCTTGCGTTTCTTTACTCGCTTAATTTCTTTAATTAACTCTGCTTTAGACCAATTTTGATAATCTTTATTTTCCATAGTGTTAAATTAATTCTCTCTCCTTAAAACTAAAAAAATCATTTTTAGCAACAATAATATGGTCAATTACTTCAATGCCTAAAATCTTGCCCGATTCAACCAACCTTTTAGTAATTTCTAAATCATCTTCTGATGGTGTGGGGTCACCTGAAGGATGATTGTGGGCTAAAATTATTTGAGCAGTTAAATTTTTAATGGCAGGTTCAAAAACTTCTCTTGGGTGTACTAAATTGGCATTGATAGAACCAATAGAAATAGTCTCTCTTTTAATTTCTTGGTTTCTACTATCAAGGTAAAAAATTACAAAATGCTCTTTCTTATGATTTCTTAAATCTCTTAATTCCTCCCAAATTTCTTTTGGTGTTAAATATATTTGCGCCTTTTTATCTTTAAGTAACCTCTTGCCAAGTTCAAAACATGCAATAATTTCACAAGTTTTTGCTGGTCCTAATCCAGATATTTCATTTAAATCTTTAAAATTTAAATTAGGTAATTTTTTTGCACCAAATTTTTTTAATATTTCTCCTGCAAGTTCTATAGCATTTATATCTTTATTCCCTGATCGTAAAAGAAGAGATAAAAGTTCTGAATTAGAAAGTTTTTCTGGGCCATATTGAATTAACTTTTCTCTTGGTCTATCGATTTTTGGAATATTTTTTATTATTTTTTTAACTTTGTCATTCATAATTTAATTTCTAAATTATCAATAAAATTTATAAACTTTCTATAAATCATAATATTTACTTTATCCTTTCTATCTACACTAAAAGTAAAATAGATATTATTTTTGTATTAAAAAAGACAATATCTATTGATAAAAATATCATTCCCTTCTTAGAAAATATTTTTTATAATTTTACTTAACTTATTATATTTATCTTCTCATAGAATAACAACTATTATTTTAACAATACATAATGGGATTCTATCTTCTAATTTAAATTAAGGATACATCCAATATAAAATCTACTAATGCGACTTTTTAATAAAATGTCGCATTAGTAGATTTTATATATTTAATATTATACCCTACGTCTTATTCTTTATTTCCCTGTTAGTATAGGCACAACGAGTATCTCTGTCACACTAAAATATATATGAATCGTAAACCTTGCCGTGAATATAATCATGAATATTATAGCAATATATAATGAAGAGCTTTCCCTTGTCCTTGAAATTTTAATACCTACAATTCAATAAGTTTATTTATTTTACTTGAGGGCAGCACGATCAAAAAGCTTTAACATCTCTCTCTTACATCCTTATTGGTTATTCTGCCATTCTGATTTAGAGAGGTATATGTCCAGTATTATATTCGACAAAATTTTAGAAAATCCTCTTTTTTAAAGAAAAAGTTATTATTTATTGGTTTTTTGTTGTTAGACAAAAAAGTAAAAATGGATTCCCATTTTCATGGGAATGACAAAAAGATGCGCGGGAACGACATGAGAGAAGGGAAAAAGATTGTCCCCCCTTTTTATTATGAAATTACCACGTGAAGATTTAGGGTCAAGCTTCACAACTTCATAATTTCTTATTCCATTTTCGCCTCATCTTTTTTGAATTTGGTTAATCTGTCCCTAGTTCACATCTTCCTGATAAAAACATAGATAAAATGCCATCAAAAAAGATAAATATTTTTAATAAATATGATTAAAGAATTACTCGTCTCTCTTTTCAACCCCCCGCCAGGTTTCAAATACCGGTAAATTATATTTATTAGGTTTTTCTTTTGGTGTGTAAACTATCACATAATTTATATTTTTCCACCCAATAAAACCATTTCCTTCTCTGCATTCATAATAATTTTTTATCCAGGTTCCTGTATTTAGATAAAGGGATTCACGTATTTTTCCATTATCCTGCTTGTCGAGAAAAAGGGGTTGTTGTGAGGGGAAATGGGTATGCCCCATAACGACATATTGGATGTTCTCGCTCAGACTATTGAAAAGTTTAATCGCCCCATCACTATCATTATTTCCGCTTAATTTACTTATAATATATTCTATAATCCCTGATAGTTTTTCGAAGGATAATATTTTAAATTTCTCTAGAAAAAAAATAGAAGCTTGAATCATATCTGCTCTATCAAAAGGGTTGTACCATTTGTCATGATGTTTGTACCAATTTTTTACAAATTGCAAATCATTAAATTCAACCATTACTTCATCTATGGTATCTTCAATGATAT
>Ga0307379_10010552_pt1 | contig 12209 bp, 10 predicted proteins | sample UN2MG_FD_202237 | JGI IMG/M metagenome (GOLD analysis project Ga0307379, IMG submission 202237) | Soil microbial communities from Risofladan, Vaasa, Finland - UN-2 | ecosystem: Environmental > Terrestrial > Soil > Coastal area > Acid sulfate soil | place: Finland: Risofladan, Vaasa | collected... | reverse complement strand
GCGTAGTGTTTAAAGACCTCTTTGTCCTGACTGGTGAGTTTGGTTTTGTCCATAACGGCGGCGATGTTCAGGGTCAGGTGTGTGAGATTTGCCCTGCCGACGCAGGCTGTGGTGATTCTTTTGTCTTCGAGGACGATTTTTAACTTTGCCTGTCCCTCGGTAAAGCCTCTTTGGAGGAAATGTTTTGCCATTTCCTTGTCTTTTTCAGTTTCGAGGTCGTGCGCCTGGGTTTTCATAGCAATAAGCCCGACACCGGCTTTGTGGCATGCTTCTACAGCTTCCTGCATTTTAGGGTCCTGCATGAGCCTGAAGTTGTAGCTTGTCATTACCGCATCAATCCATTCGAGCTTTGAAGCTGCCATAAGGTTTTCAGCCATGTTTTGGTGGGTGCTGAAGCCGAAGAATTTAATTTTCTTTTCGGCCTTTGCCTGTGCGACCCAGTCTCTTACTTCATCATTTAGTTCGTCAGGGTCATCGACGCCGTGCAGAAAGTAAAGGTCGATGTAATCGATGTTCATTCGTTTTAGTGAGCGTTCGAGGTGCTCCTGAATGCCGTTCGGGCGTCTTGAATCAGATTTACTGACGATGAAAATGTCTTTTCGTTTTTCCGGGTTTGCTTCGAGGAATTTTCCGATCCCCAGTTCGCTGTTTCCGCCGGAATAACAATCAGCGGTGTCCCAATAGTTGGCACCCCATTGAAGGGTTTTACGAAGCAGAATCTGATTCTCGACTACGTTGAATATGGTTCCGAGCGCGAGGACCGATACCTCAACGCCGGTTTTGCCCAGCTTTCTTTTAGGGACCTGCGTTATTTCTGTCTGAGTCGTTTTTTCCGAAGCATTCTCATCAGCTTTTGCCCTGTTTGAGGCGATGACAGAACCAAGCCCGGCGGCGCCGACGGTTTTTAAGAAATGCCTTCTGTCTATTTTATTTTGTTCTGAACCCATCCCAACACACTCCTTATTTTTTAAACGGTAGCACAAAAACAATATTATTTAAGCTAATTTTCTGACGGCTTCGGCCATCAGTTTGCCAATAGGCATCTCCTGCGGACATCGAGCTTCGGCGAGGGTGTAATCAGCGGTGAGCAGCTTTTCTTTCGTGCCGCGAGGCAGCTTGGCAAAAAGCTCTCTCGCCCGGTCCCTGTCACCATAACTGTTATAGTACATAAGATAGCGCATAATGTCATTTATATGGGTGACGCCCGAGACCGCGGCATTGCAGATGTTTGCGCAACCTGCACAATATCCGCTGCACGTAGCTTCGGCGTACTGTTTGTAAAGTTCGATGTCTTTCTGCGATAGTTTTGTTTTGTCGAATGTTACCGCGATGTTTTCCAGAAGCTGCGCGATGTTGGTCATTCCTGCGCAAACGGAAGAAAATCGCGTATCATCCATAACAAGCTTTATGTTTGCCTGTGCTCCGGTGAAACCTCGTTTGCGAAGGTTTTCGGTAAGCTTTTTCTCCTGTTCGGTTAGTACCCATTTGTCCGCTTCGGTTTCTATTTCCCAGACGGCTTTTCCCTGGGTTTTCATGGCGACGACTCCAATGCCGGCTTTTTGACAGGCCTCGACGGCGGCAGGCAGTGCGGGGTCGAGCATAAAGCGGAAATTGTAACTTGTCATAATAGCATCAACCCAGTCGAGTTTTGAGGCGGCCATAAGATTCTGCGCCATATTTTCGTGGGTGCTGAAACCAAAGAAGTGAATCTTTTTCTTTTTCTTTGCGTCAATGACCCACTGTTTCAGTTCGTCGGTAAGTTGTGAAGGGTGGCCGAGGCCGTGGACACCGAAATACAGGTCAATGTAATCGGTATTCATTCTGTCGAAGGATGTTTGCAGGCGTTTTTCGACCTGAGCGACTGTTCTTGCGCCCGAGGCCTTGGTAACCAGGAATATTTTCTTTCGGGTCTCTGGGTTGTTTTTGAAGAATTTGCCAATGCCCCGCTCGCTGTTTCCGCCGGCGTAACCGTTTGAAGTGTCCCAGTAATTAACTCCCCACCGCAGGGCCTGCCTTAGCATAATCTGATTGTCGAGCAAATCGTACATCAGGCCTATGGCGAGGCAGGGGACCTCGGCGCCGGTTTTACCTAATTTTCGCGTGGGGACCTGCGGGAGTTCATTCTTTTGGGTTTTTTCCTGGTTTTGGTCGTTTTCTTGTGCTTTAGCCGAGGCTAAAACAGAACCAAGGCCGGCAGCAGTGATTTTCTTTAGAAAACTCCTCCTATGGAGGACGCTTTTTTCGTTTTCCATTAGCTAAAACTCCTGGATTCTGTCAGGCTAAGACTTTGACAGCTTCGGCAATTAGTTTCGCTATCGGCAGGTGCTGAGGGCAACGAGCCTGGGCCAAACTATAGTCTGTAGTGAGCAATTTGTTTCTTACATTACGCGGAATGCAAGCAAAAAGTTCTTTTGCTTCTTTTTGCCGGCCGTAATTTTTGTAGTACATCAGGTATCGCATAATGTCACTGATATAGGGTATTTGGGGCAGGGCGGCGTTACAGATGTTTGCACAGCCGGCACAGTAGCCGCTGCAGGTTGCGGCGGCGTATTCTTTGAAAACCCTCATATCCGCATGGGTTAGTTCGGTTTTATCAAGCACGGCGGCGACATTCTGGGTAAGCGTGGCAATATCTCCCATTCTTGAACAGACAGAGCTGATTCTTTTGTCTGCGAGGACAGCCTTTATTTTTGCCTGACCCTCGGTGAAGCCTTTCTTGAGGAAATGGTCTATGAGTTTTTTGTCTTCTTCGGTCTCGATGGTCTGGCCGCGAGCCTGGGTTTTCATGGCGACGAGTCCGACGCCGGCTTTGTGGCATTCTTCGACGGCTGCGTTCATTTCCGGATCCTGCATTGCGCGGAAGTTATACGTTGTCATTATCGCGTCAATCCAGCCGAGATTTGCGGCGGCCGAAAGACATTTTGCCATGTTTTTATGTGTGCTGAAACCGATGAATTTAATGAGCCCGCGTCTTTTTGTAAATTCCGCCCACTTTTTTAGTCTGTCATCCAACTGTGATGGGTCCGACAGACCGTGCTCGGTCTTCTCGCGTTCCATTACAAGGTATAAATCGAGGTACCTGGTGTGCATTTTTTGCAGAGAGGTTTGGATGTGGATATCCAGGTCTTCTATTGTTTTGGCGCCGTATGCCTTGGTGACAATAAATAACTTCTCGCGCATTTGCGGATTTTTTTCGAGGTACTTACCAATGCCGAGCTCGCTGTTTCCGCCTTCATAGCTGTCTGATGTGTCCCAATAGGTTACACCCCACTCAAGTGCTTTTTGAAGCATTATCTGATTTTCAAGCAGATTGACCGTACCGCCCATAGCCAGACATGGGACGTCGATACCGGTTTTCCCCAGTTTTCGTTTGGGGACCTGGGGTAATATTGGCTGCTCAGATGGCTTGTCAGTTTTTGATTCTTCGGTTTGAGCTTTGGAATTGGCCAATGTAAGAACAGAGCCAAGACCTGCAACTCCTACGGTTTTTAGGAAACGTCTTCTATTTATTTGTTTTTTTTCTTTTTCCACGGTACTTGCCTCCAAATAACCGGCGTTTATATATCACCCTGTTTATTGGTTTTTTAACTTAAGCTGCCGGGCCGGAGCCGAGCAGCAGAGTTCTGTCAAAGCTTCTTGTTTCACCTTCGGCAGAAACCCTGATTGCTTTTTTGCCGCTGACAGGACATTCGTGCTCACAGACTCCACAACCAGTACATTTTTCGATATCAACATAAGGTCTTTGCAGCCGGACCTGTATTTCTATTTTGTCTCCTTTAGCCGGGGCCTTTTCAAACCAGGTATCAGATGAAATCACAATTGTGTTTTCGGTGTTAGCAGTTATTTTTCCGCGTTGGCCGTTGCCGATAGCACAATAATAATCACCCGTGGCGAATTTATCAAGTATAAAATCAGTTTCGTTGGTTTCGATTGTATTTCCGGCGACTTTTTTGACTGTTAATATGCCGTCTCTGATGGTATTGAACACTTCCTGGGTGTAAATTGCCTTGGGGCTTACTGGGCAGTTTTCCTCGCAGACGATGCAGGGTTTGTCCATGGCCCAGGGCAGACATCTGTTTCGGTCAAAAAACGCGGTTCCCATTTTAATCGGGCCAGCCTCGGCAAAATCACCCTTGCCGTGTTTTTCATCAAGTGTTACTGGTCTGATGGCAGAAGTGGGGCAGATTTGTCCGCAGGCGGTGCAGTTGAGCTGGCATCCGCTTGAGCCGATTCGATTATTTAGTACCGGTGTCCATAAGTTTTCGAGTCCGCCTTCGATGCCGCCGGGCTGGATAACATTCGTGGGGCAGATTCTCATACACTGTCCGCACTTTATGCATCTTTTGAGGAATTCTTCTTCGGTCAGGGCACCGGGCGGGCGGATGACCTTATGAAACCAGTTGCTGCCTATTTTATTGCTGAGCCTTACAGCGGGTATGGCGAGAATGCCGCTGGCAAGTGAGAGGACAAAGCTTCTGCGGGACATATCAGGATTTGTAATTTCGCCTGCCAGTGACGGCTGGCTCTGGTAGCTGATAAGTTCGTGTTTACAGTCGTCGAGGCAGTTGAAGCAGAGGACGCATTCGCTTATTCTGATGTTGCCGGCGGGTTCACAGCCGCCTTCGCAGGATTTTTCACACAGTTTACAATCTATACATTCGCTTTGGTTTTTGCCGATTCGCCAGATAGCGAACCTGTCGATAATTCCGAATAGTGCTCCCAGGGGACATACAAATCTGCAATAGAATCTTGGGATGAGCAGGTTGAATAGTACGGCGGCAAGGAAGATAGCGAATATAAGCCACGCTCCCACGTAGAACCGGCTGGTGACCGAAACGAAGTTGACGGACGAATCGAGGATAGGCAGCAGAACAAGGTTGACTGAACGTGTCACCAGAGGGATGGGGTCTAGCAGGCCTGTTTGCAGGCTAGAGGCCAACGACGGGAATGCTGCCATAAATAAAAATACTATAAGGACAAAATATTTTATGCACTGGGCCTTTCGGTATTTGTTTAGCTGGATTTTTTGCGGGGTTGTTTTTTTGCGGCTGCCGAGAAAGCCGACAAAGTGGTGGATTGAGCCGAAAGGACAGACCCAACTGCAGAAGAAGCGACCGAAGATTATTGTTAGTACTACCGTCGCAAGCGCCCAGAGCAGCGGCCAGTAAAGAGTATGTGTTGTGAGGATGGTCCCTATCGCCACGAGCGGGTCGAGCTGAAGGAATAAATTTGCCGGCCAGGCCCTTATTTGCCAAAACTGTTCGCCGATGGTGCTGACAATGCAGAACCAGAGGAACAGCGTGAAAAAGAAAACCTGGCTAATTCTTCTTGTCTGTACAATTCTCATCTTCAAACTTTTAACTTACTGTTGCGAATTTCGGTTTAAGTAATTGATAGTCGGTGGTTCCGGAGCCGGCGTTTTCAGCCTTTGCAAGGTACGGCAGGTCGGAGACTTTCAGGTCAAGCAGGGAGCAACCGTATGTATCAGCGGCTACCATGTCGCAACTTGCAATCAGAGTGTCGGCACGCCTTAAATCCGAGAGCGAACCGCCGGTAGGGCCGTTTGTCATCATGACCTGTGTTCCGTCCAGTATCACCAGTGTTGGTTTTACCATCATGGACAGTTCTGCGATGATGGTATTGATGTTCTGGTGGAAGATATTTCTGCGTCCGCCCAAAAGGCCGTAAAAGTTTTTCATCGTCATTGATGCACCGCTTCTGAGGTGGTGTTTGACCGGAGCGATGCCGATGAGTTTGTCGGCCTTTTCAAAAGGCCCGAAAAAGACGGGCCAGTTTCTGATAAGCGTACCGCCTTTGAGTGTGGTAATCTCGAAGAGCTGGTCTTTCGGCATTATGACTTTTGCACCTGCGGCGGTTGCGGCCCTGCCTATGCCGCTTAACATAAAACAGCTTGCCGGGTCGTTAATCGGGTTGTCGGTGACATAAACGGTTTTTGCCTTGCCTCTGCTGTAGCAGAGCCGGACCACTTCGGCGACCAACTCGGGGTTAGTCGTGGCTCCTAAAGATGGTGACGATGCAAATGCTACGTTTGGTTTTATGGCAACGGTTTCGCCTGGTTTGACGAACCTTTCGATGCCGCCGAGCAGGTCAATAGCCTTATCGACGGTTTTTACCCGGTCGGGACCTTTTACAATGCTGATTGTCTGGCCGTCTATTTTCGGGACGGAAAAATCCGGGAATTGCACGAGTCTTTTTGCTTTCGGGTCTCTGCTTGGGCCTTTTCTATCGTAAAGTGTCCAGGCGACGGCACCTGCTGCGGCAACCGACAGTGCCGCTTTGCCGGTCCGGGTCAGAAACTCTCTTCTGGCAAAATTTTGATTTTTCTGTTCGTCCATTATTCTTCGACTTTGCTTAGCGTATCAAGAAGTGTTATAGCTAACTGTTCTGCACTTTGTTGATTTTCCGCTTCGTGGATACCACCTACGAATTGGCCCGTAGCAAAAACGATTTCAGTAGTACCGTAGAAATCGAGTACTTTGGCCTGCAGCGACTGGTCTTTTGGAATTTTGTCCTCGCCGCCATTGTCAATAAGGAATTTATAATAAGTTTGCGCAACAGCCTGAGCTTGGCTCGGATTTGTTTTTTTACTAAGGAAAGCGATAACCTCGTTATCCTCCAGCATGTATCTTGCGCTGAAGGTGTCTGTCAGGCCTTCGCATCCGAACGTGCTTGCCAAATAGAGCTTTATCCCGCCGGGCACCAGATTTTCCTTTGGGAAAATCGCCAGTTCCGGTATCTGTGAATCGGTATCAACGGGCAGGTTTGTCCGGACTCTTCGGCCGATTTCTGCTATTGCTGAAGAAAGCTCTGCTGCTTCGGAGGAGCCGACCAGTTCGACGTAGCATCCACCGTGCACAAAATACAGTGCGTTGGCGGTTTTATACGTAAATTCGAATTCGGGCAGAAACTTGGCTTCGGCCCGGATTTGAGTACTGTAAACGGAAAAAGCGTTCTTGGCCTGGCCCATATCAAAGATATAGAGTTCAGCCCAGAGGTTTGGATCGGTGCTGCTTATGAACTGTTGTGTAGATAGTTTCTTAAAACCGGATTCGGTATAAAGGGGAGCCTTGCCGTTGATTTTTTCGTATAGATTTTCAGCGGTGTAGGTTTTGATTTCCGAAAGGGTTTTGTAACCATCCGGTGCAATGGAAGTTTGCTCTTCGGTTATTTCAACGCCGAATCTGGTCATGTCGGCGTCGGACTGCTTTATAAGGACCGCGATTGCGATAAGACAAAGGACTGCGAGCAGACAAAGGCTTATAATAGATTGAAGGCTTTTATCTCGACCGGTATTTGCCATAGCCTGCTCCAAAGAACGGCTGTTGGGTTCTTATTTTGCCTATTTTCGCAAAATGAACCCCCATTACTTGACCCTGTAACAGGGACAGATTATAGTCTTTGCTGATATATATGTCAACATTTTGCCGATTTGTTTAGCAATTGACGAACTGACACTGCTAATGCTATAATGCCTTTTGAAATAAGATAAGGAGACTGAAATGACTGAATATATGCAATATCCGGGTTTTTGGACGCCGGGCCCTCTTGAGCTTGTTATCATTCTTATTGTTGCCGTGCTGGTCTTTGGTAGAAGGTTGCCAGAGATTGCCCGGGGTCTGGGAAAGAGCCTTACCGAATTCAAAAAGGGTCTTAAAGAGGCAAACGATGTCAAGAGAGAAGTCGAAGATGATGTCGAGCAGGTTAAGGATGACATAGTTAAAGAGGTCAAGGACGCCGCTTCAGACGATACCAACCCATCAGTGTAATGATGGATCCTTATGCCTTATACGGCACGGTAGTCACCGTGTAAATAACCACCAATTAAAATGGGCGGCACTAAAAAGAAAGACAATCTTATAAATTCCACAATGAGTCTTGGCGAACACATAGAGGAATTGCGCATACGTCTACTTTATGCCTTGGCGGGTCTTGCGGTTTGCTCTGTTGCTGGTTTTTATTTTGGTTTTAAGGTGATACACTTTATGGAAGACCCATACCTGGCGGTGATGGGTGAAGAGGCGCGGATGCAGGCGCTTGGGCCTGCGGACGGTTTCCTGAGCTATGTTAAAATTTCCTTAATCACGGGTCTGGTCATATCGTCGCCGTGGGTTTTCTATCATATATGGATGTTTGTCGCGGCGGGGCTGTATCAGCATGAGAAGCGTTATGTTCGCTATGCGGTGCCTTTTTCTGCTGTGCTGTTCATCACGGGCTCGCTGTTTTTTATTATAGTAGTGGCACCGCTTACATTAGGTTTCCTTGTTAAGATGAACGATTTCCTGGGTTTGAACTCGACTTATTCTTTTCCACTTTACATATCGTTCATGACCCATCTTATGCTGGTTTTCGGAATTGCTTTTCAAACGCCGACTGCCATTTTCTTTTTGAATAAGACAGGGCTTGTATCAATAAAGGCCTTGTCGAAGTCCCGAAAATATGTCCTTCTTGTAATCGTGATAGTTGCAGCTATGGCTACTCCGCCCGACGTGGTTTCTCAGGTGGCTTTGGCAATTCCGCTGTATTTTTTGTTTGAGCTGGGCATACTGCTTTGTTACATATCGGAACGCAGGAAGGCCTCACAGAATAAACAGTGATGTTAAAGCTCGGCCATATCAGTTTAGGTGTTCCTTTCTTTCAGGCCTCTTTGAGTGGGTACAGCGATTATGCAATGCGCAGACTGGCCCTTGATTTTGGGGCGCCGTTGACCTTTGCCGGTGTGATACTGGCCAAAAGTGCGGCCCATCCGGGCGTGGTCGAAAAGCCGAAGTTTAAACCACGCGACGATGAGCATCCTGTAGGGGCTCAGATTCTTGGTACTGAGCCGCAGGTTATGGCGAGAGCGGCAAAAGAACTCGTTAATGTGGGTTATGATTTGATTGATTTGAATTTTGCCTGTCCTGCGCCAAAGGTGTTGCGTCGTGGGCGTGGAGGGTATCTGCTTAAAGAACCTGAGAAGGTGATGGCGATTTTCCGGTGTGTCCGCGAAGCGGTAGATTGTCCGGTTCTTATGAAACTTCGTATTGGTTTTGATAAATCCGAGCAGTCACGTGAGAACTTTTTAGAGATTGTATCAGAGGCGTCAGCAGCAGGGGTGGATGCTCTTATAATCCATGGGCGAAGTGTTCAGCAACGATTCGGATGTGTTGCTGACTGGCAGTTTCTAAGTGGTTTGAAGCGTCAATTTCCAAAGGTGACAATAATCGGCGGGGGAGATTTGTTTGATGCAAAGGCTATTGTCGGGCGTATGAATTCAGCTGGTGTCGATGGGGTTGTAATTGCACGCGGTGCTGTAGGCAACCCGTGGATTTTCAGGCACCTGCGGGCTGTTTTCGACGGCGATGGTCCGCTTGAGCCGCCGGGACTCGAAGAGCAGGGGCAGGTGATATTGAGGCACTTTGAGTTAGTTCGAGGTCTGTATGAGGCTAAAAAGGCCGTTAGATATTTTCGTAAGTTCATTGTAGGATATTGCAAAATACACCCTGAGCGTAAAAGGGCCCAGCAGGGCCTCTTAGCCGCCAATGATAGGAAAGAACTTTTGGCGGCGGTAAAGAAGTGGTACCCGGCTTGAGGGATGTTGTGCGTGTGATGAAAGCCCTGCCGGGCCGGGGGGATTGGGTTTGAATTGGGTTTGTATTTCCATGTCCATGAAGAGGTAAATTTTTGTATCTCCTTGTTAGGACTTGGCTTATGTTCATTTGGGCATTTCTTAAATTGGGTTTGCCCGCCTTCGCTAAAGCTATGGCAGGTAAATTTTGGGTTTTGTGATTTGACGCAAAGTGGTAGGTTTGGGGCGGATTTGCCCTTCGAAAAACTCTGGGTAAACTCTCAAAAAAAGGTGTATTTTTTGTAATTTTTTTGTAAAAATTTGTAAAAAGCGCGCACTTTTTGTCATTTTTTGCGCAATCTTCGTATTTTTTGGTATTTTTTTGACAATTTTGGGCGGTTTTGGGGTGGTTGTTACAGGAGGGGTTAGTAAATGGACACTTGGTGAAATGGGACTTTTGGGGAGGCAAAAAATCAAGGAAAAAGTGGGGTTTTGGGGTAATGAAGGGAATCAAAACGCAGAAACACGAAAAGGGCGAGTTGTTGTGCCAACCTGCCCTTTTCATTTGGGGCATTGCGCCCCCTCATTCGTACTTAGTAAGACATAATAGCCGAGGTGCATCTTCCGGGTCAAGGAAAAAATACATTTGCTTCCGGGGTAGTTAGTTGTGTTGGTAAATGTTGGTGTTGTGAGCGGAAAAACCTGAGAAAACCTGAGGTATTGCTAAGAACCGCTAAGGTACAAGGGGGCATGGGGGCCGAAAATAGGGGGTCATTAAGGAGAATGAAAAAGCAATCAAAGAGTGGGTCCCATCCAAGTAAGGATACCTGAAAACACGGCTCCCTTCGTGCAGGAAGTAAATAGTTAATTAAAGATAATACGAAATCCACTTTGCACGGTCCGCCAGCCGGGCGTGATCCCTTGGCGATTCGCAGATCGGCAGCCACTCGGATGGCTGTCCCAACCGCCACCACGGAGAACACGGTTTGAACCCGTGTTTGGACCTTCAGGGTCAACACTCGGACTTTTGCTATAATAATTCTTATCATACCGATCACTGCACCATTCCACTACATTGCCGTGCATGTCATATAAACCAAACGTATTAGGTGTATACGATCCAACAGGTTCAGTTTTATTAAGCCATATTCTGACAAAATTAGCGTTATTTTTAGTTAATTCCTTCCCAAAATAGAATGGTGTCTGTGTCCCGGCACGGCAGGCATATTCCCATTCGGCCTCTGTTGGTAGTCTGTATGACCAGCCTTCCTTACGACTCAATTTTTCACAGAATTCAGTTGCTTCATCGTAACTAACTTGTTCCACAGGCAAATTATCACCCTTAAAATGACTTGGATTACTACCCATAATAGCTTTGTATTGAGCTTGCGTTACCTCAGTCCGGCCCATATAGAAACCTTTGCTGAGCTTTACCCTGTGCTGTGGGCCTTCATCATCATCCCTTTTGTCTTCTCTTTCTAAAGATGGGCTTCCCATCATAAATTCACCAGCAGGAATATAAACTAGCTTCATGCCAATGGAATTAGTGATTACATCTCCGGGACTAAGAGATGAAGGGAGAGGTTTAACCGCAATGGCTGGAACTTCCTTATGTTTAGCTTGTGTTTGGGTGATGGACTTTGAATCAGAATGTTTAGCTTGTGTTTGGGTAATGGGCTCTGAATTAGAACGCTTTCGAACTCGTTCTTTGGACTCCCCTGCTGCCTTCTTCGCTTGCTCCAACCATAGGCATCGGCTGCTTCCAGCCCTAACTTTCTTCTCTTTGGCGGTTGGAGGGTCGGCCTCGTAAAGCTTCGACGTAAGCGGCAAAACACGAATCCACAAGGTGCAGTCCTTGACATCGTTGTACGTTTGTCCTATGTCCGCCATGTACGGGATTTGCGTAATCATGCGCTTAGCTTCCACAAACAGTGGAGCGCCCCGGAAAGCAATATAGCCGTGGCCGTGTCCGTAATTCATTCTGGATTCGCGAGTCCAGAAGTACTCTGTGTTTGGAACCTCCGCAGTTACAATGAATATGTTGTATCGGGTACTGTAGCCAGGGCCATAGTGTGTTGATCCACTTTTACCCCCTCTACCAACTAACTCGGCAAAGACAATCGTGTGATGTTTCGGGATGAACTTCTTGATAATCGATGGTGCAAAGTGCTTGCCCAAGAAACGGATAGAGCGACCTTTGAAAAAATCTTTGGTGCTATAGGAGGCGAGTTTTCGGCATTTCCACTGCTCATGATTGGGCCATTTGACTGCGATTTTAGCGCGTGCTGATATATCCTTCACACCTGCTTGCGAAGAGTTGGGTAATAAAAAGATGCTTAATACGATCAGTGCTAAAATTGGCTTTTGCATTTCTCGACTCCCATCTAAAATAGGATTTCCCATTTATCCTAACTCAGCTACGCCGCAGAACCTAATTTCCGATAGGATATCAAACCTGTCTTGAAAAATCAAGTTCCCGTTGGTTCTTCAATACTTGCCCGCCGTCCTTTTGGCGGGTTTATCCAACCAAGGCGGATATCAGGTGGTTCTCCGCCTTCTTCTGTCTTTCTGCTTCCTGATTTTTTCTATCTTTTTTGCTTCCGGGCTTTCTTTTCCAAGTAATTTATTCTCCAGCAGTTCACAC
>Ga0307379_10010550_pt1 | contig 12209 bp, 12 predicted proteins | sample UN2MG_FD_202237 | JGI IMG/M metagenome (GOLD analysis project Ga0307379, IMG submission 202237) | Soil microbial communities from Risofladan, Vaasa, Finland - UN-2 | ecosystem: Environmental > Terrestrial > Soil > Coastal area > Acid sulfate soil | place: Finland: Risofladan, Vaasa | collected... | reverse complement strand
TCTAACTATAGGATTAAATTCCTCAAAACTATATTGAAAGATTTGCTTCATGCATGTAGTATTATAGACCATATCCCAATCAGCCGAGGTTAGATACTTATAATATTTTTCCCCAACTAAATAGTTGTATTTATTCTTTTTTAGAAACGAAGCAATATGCAATGCAAAACAACTTCCCATTGAGACTATTTTTGTGTTTTTATCAAGAATCGGAATTTTCACTGACTCATTAAAATAATAATCATGAATATTCAGTGGGTAATATTGAGTAGGAAATTTGTTATAATCTTTAGTAAATGTAGGTAATCTCATTTTATTCTACCTCAATAACTAAAATTTTTCTTTTAATTATATCTTTTTTATTAGGTCTATCTTTATAATAATAATCTTTTATAATACCAATATCTTTCATTTTATCCAGTTCTAAATTTAATCTATCGCTATTTATACCAAATAAAAGTTTACCCATCTCTTTTTCAAATGGCTCATCCACTCCCCAATTTTCAAATGACGGGCCAGAATAAACAACGTATTTTTTTGTGACTCTTATTTGTTCTTTTATTGAAGTCCAACACCCACCAATATGTCGTGTAACATCACATTGTAACGATATATCAAATGTGTTATCTTCATATGGAAGATTAAAACAAGTGCCTTGTGTTAAAGTTACTTGTCTATTGTTTTTTGAAAACTGCTCTTTACATAGGGTTATCATTTCATTAGAATATTCTAAACCACTGACAGTTTTTGCAAAATCTTTTAATGCCCATAAAAAATGACCCGGTCCCGGTCCAACTTCCAACAAAGTATATTTTCCGCCTTTCAATAGTTCTTTGACTATAAAATATACACACTGTCGATTTTTAATTATTGGATTACCACTTTCGTTTTTTTCAAAATCATCATAATTACCAAATTTATTTTGAAGGGTTAAACATTTTTCTTTTTTCTTCCACACTTTATTTTGTTTCATTATAGTTCTTCCTTTTAGTGAAATCTTCAACACATCTAATTAAATTTTTTGCTTTACCCGCTTTTGTATTTCCGGACCAAACAACATCTGCTTCTGTGAATCGTGGGGATATAAATCTGCTCGGAACATATCCCCATTTAAGTTCGTCTTTCATATCACAATATGTTAAATAAAATGATGTTTGCCCATAACCTAATGGTTTCTTATCTAGAGGAATCGCATCAATATGATGAACCCACCTCTTCATAAACTGTCTTGTTTTTTTAGAAATTTTAAATCCTATCAAGCCACCCATTACCTTTCTACTAATCTTAGATTTCAATCTAAACTTAATAGAAATATCATTGAGAGTTACAATATCAAATAGATCTTGAAGATGTTTTCTAAAATACATATCAATATCAAAATGAATTAAATAATCTTCATCTGAATAAAAATTCATAGCCTCTATAATTGAATTTCTATATCTATCTTCTACAGATATTGCCTGTTTCCAAATATAAGTATTCTTAGTAACAGCTTCATTTTCAATATGATTTTTTAATTTCAATATCTTATTAACGGGGACTTTAGCTCTGTTTGCAATTTCTTTAAGATTTAATTTTTTATTACTTATATGCAAATTAGGAGATACAGATTGCAGTTTTTCAATTTGCTCCTCTGTTAAGCCTCTCGTTGATAAGAATATCTTATGTGTATTGTCGTGATGATATATAAACGATTTTACAAATAGTTCCGCCCAATCATAAAATCCATCGGTTAAATATGAATGAATAATCATCTAGTCCATTCCTCAATTTCATATCCCAGAAATTTATATAATCTCTTATTAAAGGGGGTAAAAAACTTTAAGCACTCTTTTCTCACTGGACCGGTTAAAGTTTCTTTGTGTTTTGACCACACCCTATAAAATTTTTGCTTATGGTTCAATTTAATATCTTCTCCTCTGCTTCTATTTTTAAGTAGCACCCCTCCAATTTCTTTCTCATCATAACCAAGATCCTCAACTCCCAAAAAATCAAAAACTTTTTTCATTTCATTTTTCATATCTTTTTTCATATGTTCTTGAACACAAATATGTAGCTGACTCTTATCAAAAAATGGTAAAACATTTTTTTCAATATGAACCATATATAACCCTTGTCTGGCATAACGCTTTTTAAATAGACCGTAAGTAAATTGATTGGGAACTTTACCCGCATTTCTATTCATTTGAAAATTTGAAAATGCTCTATCAATTGGATTCCTAACACATAAAATCAGCTTAGCATTTGGAATCTGTTTCCAAATTTCTTTCATAGATTTTTTTGTATAATAATAAGTGGTGCTTTTTTCTCCTGATATTTTTCCTTTAACAAATCTACTTTTATACCAATCTACCCCCATGTGCCACGAATTTGCTTTCCAAAAATTAAATTCAACACTAGTCGGAGATTTAGTAGCCATTTGAATTTTTGGATGTTTGTCTAAATTATACCATAGTGGTGTTGTTCCACATTTGGGAGCACCTATTATTATAATCTCGGGTAATTTCATTCATTATCCTCCATAGTTTTATAATCTTCAATTTGATTAATAGTTTTTAATGTTGGTGGAGTATCAAAATCTCTAATAAAATACAAATCTTCTTTTGGAATATTTACTTTCTGAATTGAAACTGGTAGGTTCATTCCACATTTAACATACATCTCAGCGATATTTGGGGAACTGCCAAGATTAAAAATATAATTAATTCTTGGGAATCTTCCTATGTTTATTTCAGTAAGACAGTCTATTCCATTAATGTCTGCCTTATAATCAATCCCATATAAACCTTGTGCTTTTGGGTCAACAGTTTTAATAATCTTCTCAGTAAGTTCATCCAACAATGGACGTACTACAGCTTTACATAGACTTGGTGATGAAGAAGTTCCAGTCAATGTATACTTTGAGCAGCAATATCTAATTCGTTCTATGGCTTTTCCAACTAACATCACACCATCTTTCCATAAAGAAAAATAGTGATGATCTTTTCCAGGAAGAAATTCACTTATCATGAAATCCTCTTTGATTGCCCCTTTATGTTTAGTCCAATAATTTATCCAAAAAGAAAGTTCTTCAGGATCATGTACCAATGTAGCACCTTGAGAACCAGCACCTTGTATCAATCTTACCCATATGGGAAAATCTAAATTATGTAACTTATTACAATCGCTAAACATATAAGAACGAGGTATATGATTTATTCCATTGTTTTTTAAATAGTCAATTAATGCAAATTTATTTACACATAATTCGACTACTTCTTTTTTCGGAATAAAGCATTTATCTAAAATCTCATTATGTCCATTATCAAGAATATATTTAATCTCCATTTCATGATTTGGAATAATAAAATCAATCCGTTCTTTTTCAATTATTTTTAGAAGTGTTTCTAAATATAAAGGGTGATTAAATCTTGGGACCAAATAATTTATATCGGCGTTAGATTTTGCTAACTCGAACTTGTCAGCATTAACTCCAATTATAATACATTTTATTTGAGACCTTCTTAAACTGCGAACAATATTTTGTGCATTTCCTCCACCGGAAGTAGTTAATAATATTCTATAATTCATAGTTTAATCTCTATATGCTTTCTCATCTATTTTTGCGTCCTCATATCCAACTGCAGTATATTCATAATCAATTCCACTAACAGCTCGCATCGTCATTGACTGTCTTGTGTAATACTTAATAATTGAAGCATAATAATCAATGTCAAAATTTGTATGGCCGAAAGAATCCTTATAAAATGGCAACCCGAACATATTTTGTCGTAGCATATTGGTCATTATTCTCAAAGGTAGAATATCAGTAACAGATGTTGTTTTGCTAATTGATGAATATACCCTTTCAGCTAATTCAAAATGATCCCTTCTAATAAATCTCGTTCTTTCAATAAAAACTTGAAATTGTTTATCATCGGTACCAGAAATAAAAATAATACAATCAGAATTTGAAAGTATTTGTCTTAGTTCTGGCATATCATCATTTTTAATTATACACTTATAATCATTATCTAAATTTCCGCTTGGACATATGGGGCAGGCAATACATTTTTTAATCTTCATTTTTGTTATATCAACCAATGAGGTATCACAATTTTTAAATTTACTAATAAATGAAAGATCAATATCATCGGTAGTCACCTTTATAAAAGAAATTTTTGGTCTTTCGTGTGACAGGGGTGCCAGCATAATCTTTGCTAATTTTGCAACATGTATACCAGTTCCATATGATGTTTTAATTCCAAAATCATCATTTACAATAGCTGTTTTATTTCCTGCCCATCCGGTGCCACCATATTGAGCTGTGGGCGGTCCGTTGCCCGTTATTACAGAGCCCTTATCTAGACAATCATATAAAGCATATATATTTGTTGTTTCTTGTCCGCCATTCCTTTTTGCTCCAGTCGATACAATCCCAATTGCTTTTCCCTTTAAATTTGCTTGTTTTATAAAATTGTGTAAACCGGAACTTCGATCTCCAAAATATACTGGGGTTGATAAAACTGCACCATCAAAGTTTGGTATTGGATCTTCCGGGTATACCAACTCAACTTGGGCGCCTTCCTTATTTGCTCCCCACATAGCAGCTAATAAAAGAGCTTGTGAATTACTGACCTCCCCCCTATATCCTATTTTATAAATAGAATTTAAAATGTCTTTAGAATTAATAACATTTTCAAATTCTTGATCACTTATTCTATGAAATCTAGGACTTGAAACAACTCCTATTACTTTCATTTTATGCCCCTTTCACAAACATTTTTTCAAAAAATTTCATCATATTATTAATAACTGGTCTCTTTATATGTCTTCCATCGGCAATATATGGATTGTTAAAACCATATCTTACAAACTCAAATGATGGAAAATAATACACATTTTGACCTTTATAACTTTTAACAAAATCATTAGCAGCTACAGACGAGACAGCTTTAGAATATACATTTGCAGTTATTACATCACAGTCTTCTCTATATGTTGCTTGAAATGGAACTGGCGAAACTGTGATTATTAAACTACAATTAGGATTAAATTTTTCAAGAATCAACTTTATCCTAACCAAATCTGAATGAATATCACTTGTAGTCATAGTATAAAATTCATAAATATTAGGAGAATATAAATGCATTGGCGGAACTCTCCAAAAAATTGTTCCGTCTCGATTATCTCGCCACACTTCAACTAAACCTAAAGTAATTATAATTACATCTGCCTGCTCAATTGCTTTTCTTGATGCTTCATAATGAGCTTGCCGTTTCTTTTCATGCACTCCTTTTTGATATATTATATTACGTCTATAAGGGTCTTGCATCCTGCCAGCTTCTCGTTCCCACCATTGAACTTTTGGTTTAAATAAATCAAAACTATATTCAAAAATTTGACGTATTGATGCACTATTAAAAACTATTCCCCAGTTAGCTGAAAAATACCCCGAACCTTTTTCAGTTACTAAGTAATTATATTTATGAGCTTTCAAATATCTTGCTATATTCTCTGCAAAACAACTTCCAATTGAAACTACCTTCGTACCCTTATTAATTAACTCTATACTCTTAGTTTTAAAATAAAAATCAGAAATATCTGCTGGGTATTTCTGTATTGCAAATTTTTTATAATCTCCAGATGGTTTTTTTGGTTTTGAATTTATAACATCTGGTCTATCTTTTATATTCATTTTAACCCCTTAAATCTAGGTAGTTTTTACATGAGTATGAAATCAAATTATCAACTGGAGGTCTATGTTTATCAATAAGTTTTAAAAATTCTCTCTTTTCTTTTATTTCCGTTTTATTATAATATTTGTTACTAGGTTTATTTTTGACATCTATTCCAAAGTATAAATAAGTAGATTTAATAATATTTAGAACTCTGTCTAATGATATGTTTTTCTCAACTGCATAGTAAGATTTATATTTCTCTACCTGCCCTTTTCTTATAATCTTTACAAAAGCTCTAGTAAAATCTTCTAAAGACAAAACCGAAATATAACCAGTTGGATTTCTTACTATTTTATTTTCACCAGCATCTTGTATCATCTTATTTAGAAAGCTAGTTGGTCTAGCAAATGTTGATAGATCAGGATGTATAAGTGTTACAAGATTACATAAACCAATAACATTGGACGTTTTAAATTCAGTTACTTTTCCTCTGCACTTCAATTCTCTTCTATTTTTATATCCTGTAGATACTATCAAATGAGTAGTGGTTAAATCAAGGAAATTTTTAAGAACTTCATTTTTTTTATTATTTCCATCTATAAGATTTATAATATAATCTGGTTTATATTTTACAATAATATTTTTACAAACTTTATAATCAGAAACATCTGCTTTTTCTAAAGTGATTGAAAAATCAAAAAAAGTCTTTAGGGTCTCAACTCGCATTTTTATAGGTTTGTGTATAATTATAGATTCTTTAGAATTAAAATCTTTATCAACGGCAATAATTCTACATCCCCCAAACTTATATACCAACTGGCAAATAGATGCCCATCCAAGATATCCATTTGCACCAAGAACCACAAATGTATTTCCAGTTCTGTTTTTCTTTTTCTGATTTTCGCCCATAGATTTTACTAGATTTATATCACCAACTTTTCTTAACCAATTTCTGAAAGGTTTATAGTTATCATACATTACCATACTCCATTACCAGCATTTTTTATTCTTTCACAGAGCATCTTACTTTTATTCAGTTTAAGAAATCGTTTTGGTTTTCCCTTGATTGCTCCTCTTGACCCGCCCCAAAAATCAAATAATCTTCCAGAGTCAAATGCTCTTCCACCGCATCTCCTAACTTCATCACAATATATTTTTCCTAAAAGACCAGCTCCTATTAAAAATAAATCATAGTGTTTGGCATTTAACTTTATAAGTTTCATTATTTTTGAATAATGATCTAAAAAGTGTTTTCCTTTTCTGCCTCTTCTTGGTATTTGATAAAAATCAATCAATTCAGCATTGCTCTTTCTCTTTAACTCATCCAATATTTTTGCTTGATTAGTAATACAAAAAATTTTCCTTCCTTTCATAATATCAAACAAATTCAACTCTCCATCAACTATTGAGAAATAATGTAAATAACAACTACAATAACTTTCATTTGTAATTCCGCAACCCTCATGAATTTCTTTCCAGCGCCGACCAATATATCCGATAGATGATTCTGGTAAAAATAAATAAAATGAATCATAAGAATCACAATAGTTTGCATTATCAGCTGCCTGAGCAACTCTTTTTAATATTCCATTTCTCTTATCCTTGGGAATAGTTAAAAGTCCCATAATCGAGTTTGTCATCCTTTTACCAGCTGGATTTTTCCATTTTGTATTTTTGGGCATAACATCAGGACAAAGATATGATGATAGCATGCCATAAACTGCATCACCAAATCTTATCGTTGAAAATGGTTGTCTATCCTTTATATGCCTATCTAAATCATTCAAAATATGTTTTGTGGTATGTATTTGATACAACTCTCTTTTAACTTTTAAAGAACTCATTAACAACCTCCACAACTCTATCTACCTCTTTATTTGTTAAACCTGGATGATTTGGTAAACCAAAAATATTTCCTGAAAATTGTTCTGCATTTTTCAACTTCAAATCTCCATATAAATTTTTGAATATCGGCTGTTTATATAACGGTTCATTATATCTATATCTAAAACCAATTTCGTGCTTTCTTAACCACTCACCAAAATCTTTTGCTATTTGATCAACTTCAATATAAACAGGTTGCCAAAAATAAACATTCTTATAATTTTTATCAGTTGTAAAAACTTTCACATATGGGTTGTTTATTTTCTTTTGTAGAAGTTCAGATATAAGTATTCTTCTATGATTAAACCCATCTAATTTTTTCAACTGAACTCTACCAATAGCAGCATTTAACTCCGACATTCTATAATTATAACCAAGCATTGAATGTGTATCCCTATCTGACATTCCATGTGATCTCATTTTCTTACAATGATTGTATAATTCTTCGTTGTTGGTTGTTATCATACCTCCTTCGATTGTCGTCATATTCTTTGTGGCAAAAAATGAAAAACATCCTGCAACACCAAATGAACCAACTTTCTGACCTTTGTATTCTGCTCCATGTGCTTGAGCACAATCCTCAATAATAGGTATATTATATTTTTTTCCAATATCTATAATATCCTCTATCTTACAAGGATGACCATAAAAATGAACAGGTACAATACCCACAGTATCTTCTGTTATTAATTCTTCAATTTTTTGAGGATCCAAATTGCATCTCTCATCAACATCAGCAAATATTGGAGATGAATTACACATTAATCCGGCAGAAATTGTAGCAAAGAAACTCATTGGGCTTGTTATAAATGTACCTCTATTAAATCCAAGAAAAGAATAAACCATATGTAATGCTGCGGTTCCAGAATTACATGTAACTGCATATTTGGTTCCAATATATTTAGCAAACTCTTTCTCAAATTTGTCTACTATCGGTCCAGATATATATTCTCCACTTTTCAAAACTTTAATTGCAGCTTCTATTTCTTCATCGTCAATAATTGGTCTTGCTACATGAATCACTGTATTCCCCCTTATAAAGAATATTTTATACCTTCCACTTTAAGATTTAGAACTTTCACAATCTAACAAGTGGTTATAGTAAATATCATTTGTTTCCCAATCGTCAAATCTTTTTCGTAAGACCTTATACATATCAACAATCCCATCAACAACACTAATTGTTGGATTATAATCCAAAATCAATTTCGCCTTTTCAGAAGAAACTTTATAATTTCGTTCGTCTTCTTTAACACTGACAAAGTTAAGTTTTGTTCCTGGTATATATTTTTCAGTTATAGACCCTAACTCTTTTATACTCAAATTCTCTGTACATATGTTAAATACTTCTTTATTAATATTATTAGAACCTTTATACATTAATACATTTAAAAATGCTCTTGCCGCATCAAAACAATGAACAAATGGTCTATATTGTGTTCCACCATATACATCAATAACTCCAGTTTTAGTTGCCTTAACTGTAAATAAATTCACAACCAAATCAAACCTCATTCTTTGTGAAAGACCAAATACAGTTGCCAACCTTAGTGCATTACTTCTTCCTTTAAATTTCTCAAACATTATTTTTTCAGAAACAATTTTGGTTTTTGCATATAATGAAACGGGGTTTAAATACGATCCTTCATTCAAAATATAATTCTCGGGGGATGCTCCATAAACACTACAACTAGATGCAAATATCATTTTTTTAACTTTATAATAATTTGCTACATCCACAATCAATTGAGTTGATAAAGTATTATGCAACCATGTATCGTCTTCATCAATTGAGCACGCAGGGTCTCCTACAAGACCAGCCAGATGAATAATAGAATCTGTATTCTTCAATATTTTAGCAAGACTAGTGGAATTTCTTATATCTCCTCTCAAGAAAGAACAATTGAAATGATTTAACATTTCTCTCGCATGCTTCTTCCCAAAAAATTCTCCATCTAAAATCTTTACTTTATAATTGTTATTTAATAATAACTGAACTAAATGAGACCCAATGTAACCCAACCCTCCGAGTACAGTAACTGTTTCCATTATAGTCCCCCTTTATATAAATACAAATCTTTACATATTTGCTCAATCGCTTCAATCAATTTACATGATATTTTTCCATCACATAAATCAGATAGGAATCTATTATTTTTAATTATCATTTGATGCTCTTCATCTTCCACTCTTGGATTTGGTATATGTAAAACATCAATTGAAGAATCAAATGTTTTTTCACAAAATCCCTTAATTGTGTTTGCTATATCAACAATTGATATTTCTCTCTCTAACTGATTATAAATATTATATTTTTTATCTCCAACTCCTTTCTCAAAACAAGCAACTGTCGAATTTACCATGTCAGTTAAAGATATCATTGGTTTTCTTTGAAGCCCCTTCCCATAAACAGTCAGTTTTTGATCTTTTAGAGCTTGTGAAACAAATCTATTAGTCACAACTCCAAAATAGAAATCAACATCAAATCTATTTGTAAACTCAATGTATTCTCTTGTTTCTTCAGTTGACGAGCCACAAACAATTGAAGTTCTAAGTTCGGTTATTGAAAAATTATATTGTTTATTCGCTAACCATAGATTTGCTGCGTCATGTGCTCTACTCATGTGATACCAACTTCCGCCCATTGAAGGAAATGGAATCTCATCTTTATTTATAATAATATTTCCTTCTGGAATATCAAAATCAGGAGCTCCATAAATTCCTGTTGTTGTAGTGACTATTAAATGAGTATCATACATTTTAAGATCATTTAATGCCCACATAATATTACGAAGCATTTGGGTATTATTTGTTTGAGTAAAATTACAATGATGAATATCTATAGCTGAATATGGAGCCGATGGTTGAGCAGCCAAATGTAAAATAGTGCTTGGTTTGTATTTAGTTATAGCTGTTGTTATACTATCATAATCTGAAATATCAATTTCTTCATAGTAATATCTCCCACCATAAACTTCATTAGCTTTTTTAATTCTGACACTTGGTTCAAAAATCGGTATTGCACTCGTTGAGTTTACCTCTGTAACCCAAAATCTTCTATACCTATTATCGACACCAATTACTTTATATCCTTTCTTTAATAATTTCAAAACTATCGGCCACCCACAAAAACCATCAGAGCCAGTCACCATTACAGTTTCCATTAAGCTTCTCCATATATATTTGGTTGATAAACAGTATCCCAATAAACTTTGCCAATCATAGGCAACTTTTGTATTTTTTTCTTTCCTGACTTTAAATTTACAATTGCTAATCTTACTGTAGTTTTTTTCCTCTTATAACCATCACTAGCAAACACATATACAACATCATCTTTTATAACCATGCCTCTCCACCAACCCCCTGGACCTATTTTTATTCTTTGAGCTGGTTTTGCATTTTTAAGTCCGTCAAACTCTAATATTTGTGCATGGCGAGTCCAAGTGGTATAAAACTTTCCCTTATAAAAATGACCATCATGACAATCAAAATTTCTACTTGTACATTTTTCTCCATTATGCAATTTAATAATTTCACCAGAGTTCATTCTCTGCTGCTTTCCAAAGCATGTAACAAAAATATTCTTTTCATTTGAAGATATACAATTAGGATGAGCAGCATGAGGTTTAATTTTCATCTCTCGATTATACCGATGGCTTAAATCCAAATCTCGTTTCTCAAACAACTCAGGATTTTTATCAAATAAAAATATAATCTCTTTGAATTTTGGATTCATTGGATCGTCAAATATTTCAATTGCATCTAATCCAGTATTTACAATATATAATTGGTTATTAAATACTTCAACGTAATGTAAATCGTTAAATGTATTTTTCTTAAATGTTTTCACATATTCCCATGTTCTGACATTAAAATAATGAAGGTCTGACCAGTCCGTAGCAATTAAAAAATCTCCATATAATTTACCACCTCTCCACCCGCATCTGCGCCACTCTTTTTTATGTACATACTGTTTTAAAATCGTATTAGATTCAACATCATATAATATAACTCCACCTTTATTTTGTACTATAGACTCAACTGGAATTATCAGTTTCATATAAACCTCTCAAACTTCTTTCCCTCTTCGGTAAGAACAAGTTCAAGATTGTTCATAAGGGATTGTTTTATAAATAACTTAAATCTTGGATGGAGGACACCATCAAGCCAGTACTCAACAATAAATCCGATATCTATAGTTCTCCCCCCCTTCTCTTTTATCATACCAGTATATAATCTTCCTAGCTCTCCAGCGGCCACCATCCAAAAATCATAATTTTTTGCAGTATGATTAATTATATCAACAACTTTATCAAATGAATTTTTATACTGATTTTTCCATTGACCAACAATCTCGATAATATCTAATTCAGGCAAGAGTTGTTTTATTTCAGGTCTTGCTGTTATCAAACAAACCTTTCTATTTTTCATTACATCAAACAGATTTCGTTTTCCATCACGCTTTAAAATCATCAAACAGTTAGATTCAGGATTACAATAATTTTCATTATCAATTTCTGCTCTATCGTATAACTCTCTCCACATTCTCATTTTTTGATCTGTTTCATAACTGATGGGTTTGCCAGGCTTCTTTATTCTTTCCCAAAATTCTCCATTATAATATACTTCGGGACTATCAATAAAGTCTGCTTGTCTGGCATAGTA
>Ga0307379_10010549_pt1 | contig 12210 bp, 7 predicted proteins | sample UN2MG_FD_202237 | JGI IMG/M metagenome (GOLD analysis project Ga0307379, IMG submission 202237) | Soil microbial communities from Risofladan, Vaasa, Finland - UN-2 | ecosystem: Environmental > Terrestrial > Soil > Coastal area > Acid sulfate soil | place: Finland: Risofladan, Vaasa | collected... | reverse complement strand
TGGCGACTACAACATCGCCCCCGACGATCGCGACGTGCACAACCCTGCAAAGCTCGTCGGCGCGACGCATGTCAGTGAGCCCGAGCGCGATCGGCTCGCCACGCTCGAGGCGTGGGGACTCGTCGATGTCTTCCGTGAGCAGCATGCCGACGACCGCGTGTACTCGTGGTGGGACTATCGCGGCGGCGACTTTCACCAGGGTCGAGGCATGCGAATCGACCTGTTGATGTGTTCCGCGTCGGTTGCGCGGCGCGCCGACTGGTGTGTGGTCGATCGCAACGCCCGCAAGGGCAAACAACCGAGCGACCATGCACCTGTCATCGTCGACTTGACCGACTGATCGCCTGGACGGCGCTGTCGGAGCGCTCGGCCGAGCTGACCACGTCGAGGATCTGTGGCGCAAGCCGTTCCGCAGTGATCTGGCCGAACGAGGTGATCGCTGCGAGCTCTTCGGCCGAGGTCGGTCGTTCGCGGGCGATCGACGCGAGGTCGCGGTCGCTGCACAGCTGGGCGGGGAGGATGTCAGCGCGCCGCGCTGCCTCGTCTCGCCAGTCATGAAGCGCGCCGATCACGGGGTCGACCCTGGGCCGCGCGCGGTGCGGCGGGGGAGCGGGTATCGGTTCGGTCAGGTCGAGGTCGGCGACGAACGGGCTGATCGAGCGGGCGTAGCCGCCGCGCCTCGCGGCGTGCGTGACGAGGAGCCGATCGGTGGCCCGCGTGAAGGCGACGTACAGCAGGCGGCCCTCCTCGGCTCGACCCGCGTTGGTGCTCGCCGACTTGTGCGGCACCAGGCTGCTCTCGACACCGGTGACCACCACCGTGTGCCACTCGCGGCCCTTTGCCGCATGGAAGGTGAGCAGGTCGACTCCCACGGTCGACGCGTCGTCGAAGGGATTGGTGGTCGCGACCCAGGCCCGAAACGTGGCGCCATCGGCGAGTGGTTGTTCGCGTAGGAAGTCGAGCACCGCAGCGGCCACGCGACGTTCGGGGTCGCCGTCGACGTCGGTGGACGGGTCGCTCGCGCTGCGTCCCGATGCGTCGGTTCGGTGCCTGAGCGACTGCGGCGGAGGTGGCGCGTCGAGAATGTCGTGGGCCCAACCACGCAGGCGTGACGCCGAGCCCAGCGCGGCGGCTTGGCGGACCGCGGCCTGCAACGGCGTCCCGCTGGCGGTCGCGTGGCGCCGTACCGGGATTCCCGCTCGTTCGAGTGCGTCAGCGATGGGGCCGAGCTGGGCATTGGTGCGCGCCAGTACCGCGACCTCGCCGGTGCGAACGAGGTTCGGGTCGCACCGCACGACGAACGAGACGATGTGACGGGCTTCGTCTGTCTCGTCGTCGGCTGCCATGTGCTCGACGGTTGGGCCGTCCGCTCGATTCGACACCAGCGGACTCGGCTGCTCAGTGGTGGTGAGGACGTGCACGCCGGCGGCCACGATCTGCGGGGTGCAACGGTGGTTGACGGGGAGGCGAACCACTTCGATGCCTGGGAAGCGAGTCTCGACGTCGACGAGCAGGCTGGGATCCGCCCCGTTGAACCCGTAGATCGCCTGCGACGGATCGCCGACGAGGAACAGATCGTCGCGACCCGAGCGCAGCAGGTCGACGAGCGCGTGCTGCAGCGGGTTGAGGTCCTGGGCCTCATCGACGAGCAGGTGACGGAACCGCCACCGCACGGCGTCGCCGAAGCCGTCGTCGCGCCGCAGGTCACGGATGGTGTGGGCGAGGACGTCGTCGAAGTCGATGACGCCACGCCGCCGCTTGAGGGTCTCGAAGTCGGCGTAGACGGCGGCACACCGATCGATGCCCGGAGCCGGATGACGCTGCTCGCGACGGGCTGCGGACGCGTAGCCCTTGGCGTCGATGCCGCGTGCCGACGCCCAGTCGATTTCTGCGACGTAGGCGGCCAGGCTGCGGCGGTCGCCGGCCTCGATGGCGTCGCCGACCAGACGTCGACGGTCGTTGACGACGGTCAGCGGGCGGCGCTCGGTGTCGGCCCAGTGCTGCTTGAGTACGGCGAGCATCACCGAATGGAACGTGCCTGCCTCGACGTGCTCGCGGATGCCGAGGCGCATCAGCCGCTTGCGCATCTCGCCGGCAGCCTCCCGGGTGAACGTGAGTGCCAGCGTGTGGCGCGGGTCGGCGGTCTCGGTGGCGATCCGATGGGCGATGCGCCGGGTCAGCACTCGGGTCTTGCCCGATCCGGCGCCTGCGATCACGGCGACGAGGCGCGATTCGGTGGTGACCGCGGCGCGTTGGTCCTCGTCCAGGTCGGCGATCAGCGCGTCCGCATCCACCACGCCACTGTACGACCCGTCGCGACCTCACCCGATCCCTGCAGCGATGAGCCAGCCGACCGCATTCGGCGGTTTCGCTCATCGCTGGGGATGGGATGGGGGTTCGGGGGCGGTGGGCGAACATGTGTTCCCGCGGTAGGATGCTTCGATGGCTGACACCGCCACGCCTGACACCGCCACGCCTGCGACGTCCGAGGTGCTTGCGCCGGACGAGGCGCTCTTGCACGCAGCACCTGCCAGTAACTACGCAGCGCTCGACGATGCCAGGTTCCGGGTCGTGTCCGATTTCGAACCGGCCGGCGACCAACCGGCGGCGATCACCTCGCTGAGCAAGGGCATCGACGACGGCGAACGGTTCCAGACGCTGCTCGGCATCACCGGCTCGGGCAAGTCGGCCACGATCGCCTGGACGATCGAGCAGACGCAGCGTCCGACGCTGATCCTCGCCCCGAACAAGTCGCTCGCCGCCCAGCTCGCCCAGGAGATGCGCGAGTTCTTCCCCGACAACCGCGTCGAGTACTTCGTCAGCTACTACGACTACTACCAGCCCGAGGCGTACATCCCGTCGAGCGACACCTACATCGAGAAGGACTCGTCGATCAACGACGAGATCGATCGCCTCCGTCACTCGGCCACGGCAGCGCTGCTGACGCGACGCGACGTGATCGTCGTTGCCTCGGTCTCGTGCATCTACGGCATGGGCAATCCCGACGAGTATCGGGGCAATCTGCTCGATCTGAGCGTCGGCGTCGACTACGACATGCGCAACATCCTGCGTCGGTTGGTCGACATGCAGTACGGGCGCAACGACATGACGCTCGGGCGCGGCAACTTCCGCGTCCGTGGCGACACGATCGAGGTGCATCCGGCCTACGAGGAATCGGTGCTGCGCATCGAGATGTTCGGCGACACCGTCGATCGCATCACCACGATCGACCCACTGACCGGCGAGCAGTTGAGCGAACTGCAGCGTGCGCACGTGTTCCCCGCCACGCATTACGTCACCGGCCCCGAACGCCTTCGCACGGCGATGGTGGGCATCGAATCGGAGCTCCAGGAGCGGCTGAAGTTCTTCGAGGAGAACGACAAGCTGCTCGAAGCGCAGCGCCTGCGGATGCGCACCCAGTACGACCTCGAGATGATGAGCGAAGTGGGCTACTGCAACGGCATCGAGAACTATTCGATGCACATGGACGGCCGCGTGCCCGGCCAGCCGCCGTTCACCCTGCTCGACTACTTCCCCGACGACTACCTGCTCGTGATCGACGAGAGCCACGTCGCCGTGCCGCAGCTCCACGGCCAGTTCGCGGGCGACCGCAGCCGCAAGGACATGCTGGTCGAGCACGGCTTCCGCCTGCCGTCGGCGCGCGACAACCGGCCGCTCACGTTCGAAGAGGTACTCGAACGCGTCAACCAGTGCGTGTTCCTGTCGGCCACGCCGAGCGATTACGAACTGCGCGTCTCGACCAAGATCGTCGAGCAGATCGTGCGCCCGACCGGCCTGGTCGACCCCGAAGCGATCATCAAGCCCACCAAGGGTCAGATCGACGACCTGATGGAGATGGTCAACGACCGCATCACCCGCGGCGATCGCGTGCTCGTCACCACGCTCACGAAGAAGATGGCCGAGGACCTCACCGACTACTTGCTCGAACAGGGTCTACGCGTGCGGTATCTGCACTCGAACATCGACACCATCCAGCGCATCGAGATCCTGCGCGGCCTCCGCCTCGGCGACTTCGACGTGCTCGTCGGCATCAACCTCCTGCGCGAGGGCCTCGACCTGCCGGAGGTTTCGCTGGTGTGCATCCTCGACGCCGACAAGGAGGGCTTCCTGCGTTCGGAGACCTCGCTGATCCAGACGATGGGACGCGCCGCCCGCAACGTCGATGGCCAGGTCGTGATGTACGCCGACACGATCACGCGCTCGATGCAGGCGGCCATCGACGAGACACAGCGGCGCCGCAAGGTGCAGATCGCCTACAACGAAGAGCACAACATCAACCCCCAGACCATCCGCAAGGCCGTCGGCGACATCCTCTCGTTGCTCCGACCCGACGACACGGCACCCGTTCCCGGCAAGGACCGGCGCCGCCAGCGCGAGCGCGACAAGGTGCAGCGCGACCTCAAGTCGCTGCCCCAGCAGGAGCTTGCTCGCCTCATCCAGACTCTGGAGGAGGAGATGCACGAAGCGTCGACCGAGTTGAAGTTCGAGTATGCCGCCAAGCTGCGCGACGAGATCAACGATCTCCGTCGCGAGCTGCGCGATGCCCAGTAGCGTCGCGCTCGTGGGAAGCAGCGGCAGCACGCCTCGCAAGGGCCACGAGAAGCCGAAGCACCTCCCGAAGGTCGGTTCGCCGGCCAACCAGCAGTGGGAGCACGAGACTCACAAGTCGCTCGACTTCGGCTCGACCGGCAAGATGGTGGCGATCGGCCTGATCGGCATCCTCGCCGTGATCGGCGTGCTCGTCATCACGCTCTGAGTTTCGGCATCGACGACCCGCTCACTGGAAGTCCTCGCAGAACTTCTCGAGCAGCGACTGCTGATGAGCGCAGCGGCGACCGACCGCGAGCAGTGGGCGCTCCGACCGTTCGATGAGCGCAGCGATCACGAGCAGCCCGATGCCGCCGACAGCGATCCACAGCCAGGTCGGCGCCGCCGCCAGGCGAGATCCCGCGGACACCACGATCGTGGCGCCCATCGTCAGGGTGCCGAGCACGAGCGGTGCGCCCAGGCGGCGGGCCCCGCCGACAGCCAAGGCGATCGTGCCGACGGCCAGCGCACCGAACGTGGCCCAGTCGGTCCCCGATTCCAGCTGCGTTGCGATCAGCCACGTGCCGGCCATGCCGAGGCCGGGGGAGTAGGCCAACCAACTCGAGACCGCGAGCGCCCTGCGCAGTAGCCAGCCACCGACGAGCAGCGCCGCACTGGCCGCGGCGATCGCCACGTCGCCGCCATCGGCGCTGTACGGGGCGATCGCGTCGATCACCCACTGATTGGTGCCCGTCGTCCACCAGAGGCTCACGGTCGCACCGATCGTCAGCGAGGCGCCCGCTGGGAGCAACCACTGCCGACCGGTGGAGGCTCCGACAGCGATGACTTGTGCACCGAGCACGATCAGGGCGATCGAGGTGACGGTCGGACTCGCGGCGCCGCTGGCGTGCACAGCGAACGTCGAGGCGACCACACCGGACGTCTGACCGACGACCAGCCGTCGGTCCAGGGCCGCCAGGCCGCTCAGGCCGATTCCGATGAGGCTCGCCGCGACGACGCTCGTCTCCGCATCGACGCCGGCGGCAGCGAGCGCCAAGCCACCCGCGACCGTGGCGATGGCCGCAGCGACGTGGGCACGGAGGCCCGTGAGAGTGCGCGACGATCCGGCCACCGCTGCGGCGAGGGCCGCGGTGGTGGCGACGGCGAACCAGCTGATGGTGCCGGTCGGGTCGTCGTCGATCGCTGCGATCGTGAAGTAGCCGGCGATACCGAGAGGCCACATCGAGCGTTCGGGGCGAATCGCCACGCCGATGCCGATCAGGCCGACGAACACGAATGCGCCAACCTGGAAGGTGGTTGATTCGGACGCCGTCATGACCGGCTCGAGCACGATGCTCGTCCCCAGCGCAGCGAGTGCCGCAGCGGCGACCGAGCGCAACCCGGCGTCCCTGCGGCCGACGACCGAACAACTCGCGACCGCGAGCGCGCCAGCGACGACGAGGGCCACGACCCAGAAGACGGGGAGATCGCCGTCGACGAACGACGCCAGCAGCACCAGCGCGGCGAGCGCGGTGGTCGTGATGTCCCACGACGACCAAGGCGTCACGAGGGTGATGCCGATCCATCCGAGCAACGCTGCGACCGCGAGACTCCACATGGGCGCGCCCCCCATCGCCAGCGTCGACATCGACGCCGCAGTAGCGGCGAGCGGCGCCATCGACGACCAGGAGCCACCGATTCGCCGGGCGCTGCCGGCGGTGGCGGCAATGAGTGCGACGCACCACAGAGCAAGCGGGACGTACCACCCGTCGTCGGCGACCACGTCCCCCGGGACGTCCCACCGGGCGACCACGGCGGCGAACGGCGACACGAGCGCGGCGATCGCCAGGCCAACGCCGATCAGCGGCGTTGCGTTCCGAGCGAGCCGACGCCAGACGGATTCGACCCGACCCGCCGCGATGGCCTCCGTGGCGAGCAGGGCGGCCGCCGGCAGGCAGAGCCAGATCGTTTCGTCGATCTCGCTACTGATCAACGAGGTCAGGGCCCCCGAGGCGAGGAGGGCCACGCTGACGATTGCCAGCGGCGCGTTCTGTGCCCGCTGCGCGAGGACGGCAACCACGGCGGCCGCGATCGCGCACGACAGCGGCGCCGACCAGACAAGCACCTCGCCTGTCGCTCCGAGGCGAACCAGGGTCCCGGTCCCGACACCCGCTTCGGCCAGCGCGACGAGCAACGGCGAGACACCGACCGCAACCGCGAGGGTCAGGGTCCGACGTGTCGAGTCGAGCAACAACGCAGCCGCGGCGCCGACCGCTCCGATGACGGGGGCGGGGACGCCCGTGAGCGCCGAGAGGCCGACGGCCGCCAACCCGAAGGCGACGACCGTGGCGGCTTTCAGTGGGGCGACGTTCCAGCGGCGCGACTGCACTTCGGTGGCCACCAGTGCTGCGACGCCGCCGACCAGCGTGCACACCGACCACGGCTGGCCCAGTGTCGCCGCAGCAGCGACGCCGACCGGTGCGGTCAGACATGCAGCAAGCGTGGCGAGCGAGGTCGAGGTTGTCGGGAACCGTCGGCGACCCGTCTCCGCCGCGAAGTACACGGTGAACAGCGAGGCGACGAGGCCCGAGAAGCGGACGATCGGGTCGATCGACTCCCAGTTGCCGGCGACCACGATGATCGACGCAACGAGGAGCAGCGACGCTCCGGCCGCCGCCAGCCACCCGGCGGCGGACAGACGTGGGAGGCGACGATCGGGTTCGGCCGGTGAGGGCGTCGCTGGGGCCGGCCACGGTGGTCGGGGTGGTGGGAACGAGGTGGTGTCCATGCCTCCGATCGTGAACGCCGCCGGCTGGCCACGCCATCGGGTGAATCCCCCAGCTGCCCGTGGGGGATCGCTATTCCCCCACGGCACCGTGGGGGAATGCCCCGATCGACAGGCGTGTGTTGTCCCACGACGATCGACGACATGACCGAACGCAACGTGTCGAGACGACAGGCCGAGATCGAACTGACGACCACTGCTGCCAACGGTCGGATCCATGTGTACTGACGGCGACTGCAGCGGCCTCTACATGGCGTTCTTCGTCGCCGTCGTGGGCGCCGTCGTTCTCGTCGGCCTGGTCTGGACGCTCTGGGCGATGGCGTTGTCCGCTGCGCTCGAACGTCTCGGCTGGTCGCCGGCGAAACGTCGCACGACGGCAGGTGTCTCCACCGCCGGTATCGGGCTGCTCCTGCTCGCCGTCGCATTCGGCGCCATGGATGTCTCGGCGTTTCTCGCCGTTGCCCTCGTCGTCGGCGCCGCTCCAGCCGCCATCTGGCAGCGACGCCTGACCAAGCGCTCCCGGGGGGATGACCGGGGCGCCGAACGAGGTGGCCCGCATGAGACCCACCTCACGGAGGAGGGCACGACGTGATCGTCGGTGCGATGCCGCTCGCACGTCGGCGCCGACGCCCGCCGGCGGTGGGTCAGTCCAGGCCGTGTTCGACGGCGTAACGCACGAGGTCGCTGCGCCGCGACAGGTGGAGCTTGCCGAGGATGTTGCGGACGTGGTTCTCGACGGTCTTCGGCGAGATGTCGAGTTCGGCGCCGATCTCCTTGTAGGTGTGTCCGCGGGCCACGAGTTGCAGCACTTGGCGCTCACGCTCGGAGAGCGGATTGGTGTCGGCAGCGTGTGCGAGCCGACGGAATTCGCCGAGCACCAGTGCAGCCAGCGAGGGCGAGAACACCGGCTCACCCGCGGCGGCAGCCACCAGCGCAGTTCTGATCTCATCGATGGGGGCACTCTTCACGAGGTAGCCGGCCGCGCCGGCGGCGACCGCGTCGAGCAGGTCGCGTTCGGCTTCGCTGACGGTGAGGATCACGATCGGGCAGAACGTCGCGCACGCCTGCACCACAGCCAACCCGCCTCCACGAGGCATGTGGAGGTCGGAGACCACCAGATCGGGTCGTCGGGCGGTGATCACGTCGATCGCTCCCTCCGCGTCGTCGGCCTCGCCCACGACGTCGAAGCGCTCGCCGAGTTCGCCCCGCAGACCCGACCGCATCAATTCGTGATCGTCGGCCAACACCACTCGGATCGTCGGGAACGGCTCGTCGCTCGAGGCATCGCTGCTCAGGTCGACCACACTCGCACCTCCGTTCCTGCGCCTGGCGTGCTGACGACGTCGGCGCGGCCGCCGACGCTGTGCATCCGGGCGACGATCGACTCGTCGACGCCGTGGCCCGTGCGTCGCTCGCTCGGGTCGAATCCGGACCCGTCGTCTCGTACCGAGGCGAATACGTCGCCGTCATCGTCAGTCTCGACGAACACTACGACGCGGCTCGGCGCAGCGTGTTCGAGCGCGTTTGCCACCGCCTCGCCGATCGCTGATGCGACGGCATCGGCCACCGCGTCAGGAGGCGGGGGAGCGGTGTCGACGACGCTGACGCTGATCGGCACCGTCGCTGCGGCATCGTGGTGGCGGGCCGATCGCTCGACTGCCGCCCGAACCCGCTGCTCCAGGGTGTCATCGACCCGGGTGGTACTGCCGAAGAGAAATCGTCGCAGGTCGCGGTCGGCCTCTCGCGCGGTGCGGGCAAGGTCTGGATCGCTGTCGACGGTGCGACGTTCGACGAGCGCGAGCGTCTGCAACACCGTGTCGTGCAGCACTCGGGCCACGTCGTCGCGTGCCCGACGGTCGGCGATGTCGGCCTCGGCCTGTCGCAGCAGCTGCGCCTGCCAGCCGAAGACGGCTCCGGCAGCGGCGTAGAACAGCGAGGTGGCGATCAACGACACGGCGTGCCGGGCGCTCCAGTCGTCGAACTCGTTGAGGACCGCACCCGCCCATTCCGCCGGTCCGATCAGAAGGCCGAACGCGCCGGCGACGATCGGGCCGCGGGCCAGACCGATCGAGACGACGGCGATCAACGGATACTGGGTGGCGAGACTCTGGGAGACCTCGAAGACGTGCCCCGGCTCGAAGACCCATCCGTCGATGACGCTGAGGCCGATCGCGAGCGTCGCCTCGAGCATCAGAAACCCGGTGCCGAACGGCCGAACCGGGTCGACACGTACCGCCCACGTCGTCCATGCAGCGACGGAGGCCACAGCGGCCACGCATATCCATGTGACGAGCGGGTGCTCGATCGCGTCGCGTTGGGATGACACGACCACCACGCCGACCATCCAGAGCAGGACCAGCCATCGTGCGGCTACGAGCGCACGCGCGACCGTGATGGCCGTCGGGAAGATCGTCCGCGCATCGGCTGGCACCGCACGACTGTGCCAGAGCAGAAGCACCCGGTGGGGGACGCTGTCTGGATCACCCAGGCCGCATCGAAGAGAACCCTCTCGACTACTGTCCGGGCGACGGCACGACGGCACGACGGGAGCGGGGGTGACATGGCCGACAGCATGATCGGCACGGCCACGGTGATGTTCACCGACCTCGTCGGATCGACCGAGCTCCGACTACGGGTCGGCGAGGAGGCTGCGGATGCGATCCGCGCCACTCACGACCAGATCCTGACCGACGCGGTCCAGTCGAACCTCGGGCGCGTGGTCAAGCATCTCGGTGATGGCATCATGGCCACGTTCGCCAGCTGTGTCGATGCGTTGTCGGCGGCGGTCGCGGTGCAGCAGGCCGTCGATCTCGAAGGTCGTCGTCGACGAGGTGAGCGCCTCTCGGTGCGCATCGGTCTGGCGGTCGGCGACGTCAGTTTCGAGGGCGACGATTGTTTCGGATTGTCGGTGGTCGAGGCACAGCGCCTGGAGTCGGCTGCGGCACCGGACTCGATCTGGTGTACCGACATCGTGGCCCATCTCGCCAGGGGCCGAGGGGGACACGAATTCACGTCACTCGGGGCGTTGAGCCTCAAGGGCCTGCCCGACCCGGTGCCGGCCAGCAACGTCCAGTGGGAACCCATCCGTGAGATCGCTGTGGGCGTCGATCGGCTGCCGGCGGTGCTCGCGGGTCCCGGACTCCCGTTCTCGGGGCGCACCGAAGTCTTCGAGCAACTCTTCGAACTGTGGCACGCGTGCGTCGACGGTGGCTTCGAGGCGGTGTTCGTCGCCGGCGAGCCTGGCGTGGGCAAGACGCGACTTGCCCAGGAACTGGCCCGCGAAGCGTTGGCGGATGGCGGCGCAGGCGGTGAACCCGAACTCCTGGTGCTCGCCGGCCGCTGCGACGAGGAAGCGGCGCCGTTCCAGGCGTTCGGAACGGCGCTCGAGTGGTTCGTGCGTCGCGACACACCCGACGCGTCAGCCCTCGGTGAGTTTCCTGGCGACCTCGATCGTCTCGTGCCTCATCTCCGTAGCCTCGTTGCCGACCTGCCCCCATCGCTACGTGACGAGCCTGATGCCGAACGCTTTCGGCTGTTCCAGGCCGTCGAGTCCTGGCTGAGTGTCGGTGGGGCGGAGCGACCGCGCCTGCTCGTGATCGATGACCTCCACTGGGCGGACCGACCGACCCTGCTCCTGCTCACCCAACTCATCCACCACCATCCGGCGGGGCTGATGATCGTGTGTACGTATCGCGACACCGACGTCGGTCGCAGCCACGCAGTGGCGGCAATGCTCGCCGACGTCCACCGGAGCGGCGGGGTCACACGGATCGCGCTCGATGGTCTCGCGCCGGACGGCGTGCGAGAACTCCTGGTGCGTGCGGGAGGCCACGAACTCGACGAGGTCGGACTGCAGTTCGCCGATCGGGTGCAGCGCGAGACCTCGGGCAATCCGTTCTTCCTCGGTGAGGTGCTCCGCGACCTGATCGAGAGCGGCACACTCATCGAACGCGGCGGACAGTGGACGAGTGAGTTCGGCGTGGAAGAAGCCGGAATCCCCGTCGGTGTTCGCGAGGTCGTCGGTCAGCGCGTCCATCGGTTGGGCGACGCGGTGGAGCACGTGCTTCGGTCGGCCGCAGTGATCGGATACGAATTCGACCTTGCCCTGCTCGCCGAGGTCCTCGAACTCGCCGTCGATGACGTTCTCGATGCACTCGACGCGGCGATCTCGGCAAACCTGGCGGTCGAGCTGAGTGTCGATCGGTATCGGTTCGCTCACGGACTGGTACGCGAGACGCTCCACGCGGATCTGTCGTCGAGTCGTCGGCGTCGCGAGCACCACAAGGTTGCCGTTGCGCTCGAGTCGCGCCATGGAACATCGCTCGACGACGTGATCTCGGACCTCGCAGTCCATTGGGCCGAGGCATCGGTGGGCGCCGATCGGTCACGGGCGATCGAGCTCACGTTGAGGGCGGGCGAACTGGCTGCTGCCCGCGGGGCGTACGAGAATGGCGCTCGCTGGTTCGAGCGCGCGCTCGACTTGATGGCCGACGATGGCAACAACTGGTTGGTCCTGCGCCGGCGGACGCTGGTGCTGCTCGCCGAGGCGGAAGGCGTCTCCGGCTCGGCATCGGCGGCCCGGACCCACGCGCTCGAAGCTGCGCGCTCTGCAGTCGAGGCCGACGAGCCGACCACGGTCGTGGCCGCGCTGCGCGTCCGCGCACGTCACAGTTTCAGCGCCAGCGACCCGGCCGATCCAGAACGGCTCGAGGTGCTCGGCGACGCACTCTCGATGACGTCGCTGGGAACGTGGCAGCGAGCGGCCCTGCTCGGCGAATTGGCGAAAGAGCTGATCTTCGAACGTGATGTCGACGGTCGACGGCGCGCGCTCGACGAGCAGGAATCACTGTTGGCCGAGCTGCCGATCGCCGAGCGAG
>Ga0307379_10010548_pt1 | contig 12210 bp, 12 predicted proteins | sample UN2MG_FD_202237 | JGI IMG/M metagenome (GOLD analysis project Ga0307379, IMG submission 202237) | Soil microbial communities from Risofladan, Vaasa, Finland - UN-2 | ecosystem: Environmental > Terrestrial > Soil > Coastal area > Acid sulfate soil | place: Finland: Risofladan, Vaasa | collected... | reverse complement strand
TTCCTGGGATCTTCGTTTCATGGACTCTCCTCCTCTAACGCCGTTGATCCGGCGCTTAAGAAGAATCATCCACAGATGGGCGTTTTCAAGACGGGGTCGTTCGGACGGTTACGGCCCTTCGGAGTCGGGTTCCAGAGCCAGGCTCCGAACCTGCCCCTCGACAATATTCCATCCACACATGATTCCAGCCTGTCGACGAGTTACCAATACCCTCGGCAGGTACCCGGGCCTTGACGGGGCTCCGGTTGCCACCGAGAATCACACCATGATGAACTCGATCAAGAAATGGCTCTCTATCGGTCTCAAGAGCTTGTGTTCGTCCCTTCAGTCCCGCTTGGAGTTGGCGATCGAGAATCTGGCGTTGCGTCAGCAACTCGCAGTGTACAATGAGAAGCGGCCGAAACCTCAACTGACCGCCGCGGACCGGGTATTCTGGGCGCTGCTGCGCAAGATCTCGATGGACTGGGCAAAGAATTCTGAAAAGCAGCCTCGATGGGTGGATGAATGGCTGGAATACGTTGAGGTTCGATATGGTAACAGAGGCAAACCATGAATAGTAAAAAGGGCAAACACAAAAAATACGGGCATGCAGCGAGAAATACAGATGAAAGAACCAATGGAATGAAATTAAGAGAATTGAACAACAAAATCGACCTCATGGAAGTCTTGAAGAACAGTGATTGGCCTGAAAAGCCATGGTTTCTTCAAGCGGAACACAGAGACGGCATACAGAAGTGGTTCGTGAACTACAGTGACATCGACTTCGATGTGTCTGCCAGGCAGTTACAGCGACTTTTTACTCGAAGTGTCTGTGAAAAACTTGTCGAGGATAAGCAGCAACCTATTGTTGGACCTCTGATTGTTCCAGGTGATTACTTGCATATCCAGCCAATAATTTTCCTTGGAAAAAACCTGAAAGATGCGGATCCGTGGGAAAGTGAAAAAGACATCATCGGTAGACTGAGAAAATTACATGAATTCAGTGGCGCAAATCTTGAGCTTGAAGTTATCGCGGCGCTTCGCAGAAGTGATATCCATGTTGCCTTTCAGCCGCAAGAGAAAGACAAACGGCGAGCAGACTTATTGATCGAATGGAGGGGAAAGAAATACGTAGTTGAATTAAAAATAATGAAGGAAAGCGACGCAAACCGATTCATTTGGTGTTTTGAAGAGGAGATGTCGTTCAAGGCGATACCCTTCGACTATCCTAGCGGAATATCCGTTATTATGAAAGACAAATACAACAGGCAGGTTCTATTGCCCGATGGGCGTAAATTGCTTGATAAGAATCGCTCTGAGATTATTGCCACAATTGCGAAAGAGTTCAAGACATGGGCTGAGAATGGATACATACCAGAATATCTTGTGGGAGCGTATACTATTTTCAAAAAATCAGCATCACAGCGGATGAGTTTAGAAATAGGATTCAATGCTTCTACATCACCTCGTAGAACAGCCGAGCTGTTAGCTCGTTCAAGAAAGCAGCGAAACAAGTTTCGACAGAAGGTATTGGGATTGTTTTGATAGATGCCCTGTCTGGAGTACAACGGAATTTATTCAAGAAGTTACTGTTAGAAGAGTTGAAAAAAAGCCCCAAATAATACCGGCATATCGATTACGTGATACTACGGTACAAACAGAGGGTTAGGAGCAGTCACGTTGAGTATTATTTCTATTCGATAGCTCTGAATAGATACAATGAAAATGAGGATGACAGAAAACTAGCTCAGATTCTTTGCTCGGGCAGATCTCACATCTAGGTGGGAACGAGAACGGGTTGTTGTCCCTTCTCAAAGCCTCATAGAAGTTGAAATCGTTGACCTTTGGTTGCCAACCCTTCATGCTCATTCGTCATGATCAGCCAACTATTTGCCTTGCTTAGAGCTGGGGTTTCGAGTCTCAAGGACAATCGGCCAGAGTAATCCGAGCCGCTCCGCTACAGCTCGTTGGATACGCTCTTCGATTTCAAGGAAATCCGGCATTTTTTTCTTGATGGGTCGAGGAAGGTCGGAGATGTACGCCTCGGAAGCATCGTGTAGCAGTCCCCATAGAGCGTGTTCTTCAGCAACGGCCCTGGAGACCAGGACAGAATGATCGGCGACGGAGTAGAACACAACGCTGTGGCCGTTGAAACGGTAAAGGAGGCCCAATCTGTGGGAAATGTCGCGGATGTAGATGTCGTCCGGCCGGGGATCGAGGGGGAAGAACTTGCGACCCTTGTATGTCTGTATCCACGTCATCATTGCTTCCGCAGTGAGCTTGATACAGATAGCTCCTTATTTTTTACAGGCACCATCGTAAATTATGATTCGTGAATCATTTTCTATTTGCGGATAACAGCCTAGCGATTTCGTCAAGCGATTTTCCCAAAAGAGACTTTGGACGTTCTATTTTACCTCGTATGAACAGGCCGAGATCCTCATCCCAAGAAAGGCCAAATAGGATCCTGTACGAGCATGGACGCAGAAGAGGTTCTCCATCACGAATGCCTAGGCAAGGCAGTTCACAGCCAATCATCAATAGCTTTGGTTTTCGTCGTAATACCTTTTGATCGAGTCTGTCGCTGACAACCTTGTCCCACGCATCACCGCATGGACGCCATCCAGTTCTTCCTTCTTCAATACCGTGCTCCTCTGCGTGGTATACCGATAAACCCATTTCGTATTTCTTGTCATAGTCATTCCAAGAGAATCCATCCTTCGAAGGCAAACCAAAACGGATGTATTTTTTCATTTCAAATTTGCAACTCTTTGATGATATATGATATGAACTTGTCCCTGATTTCGATAGCTGTAAACAGTGTCCTATTCTTTGAATTCATCTTCCGCCGGGTATTTTCAGACCAGGCGGATCGTAGCCTGCCCATTGAGCATAGCCATCGCGAACCGCCCTACAAGCAAGCTTATAGTCATCTTCAACAACATCTAGACGAACTTGCGTAGGATTTTTCTTTGTAAGCCTGAAAAGTTCTATGAGCTTCTCATCTACCCATTTTTCATACTTTCTATCTTTTCGCCATTTTATAAACGCAGCCACAGCCCCAAAAATACCAGTGCTTCCAATCAAAGCTCCCACAGCAGCCATGATCGTTTCTGCTACCAATTTTATCGTGTCGACTGTTACTGAGTCCACTACAAACTCCTTCCTGGCCGCTCCCAAGTATTTGGGACATAAGCTCGTACCGTTCGCAACTACAGACGAACACGCCTGAACCCATACGAGGAACAAAAACCCAATCACAAGTAGCCACGTGATTGTCAGATGCGCCCAAACGGAGGGATAGTCCCAGGGAGATTCCTTCTTCCAATCTACTCCTTCGTGGATGCCCAAAATAGATCTGCCTTGCAGGGCTGAAGAAGGGTAGAGGTTTTCAATGTACTTGCTTGGCGGCTCAACACCGCATGCTTTGAGGTATAGATTTTTCCAGAAAATGGCCTTTTGTCTGTCGAGGCAATTCATTTTTTGAATGAACAGCCGCCATTTCGAGAAAATGACTGCCAAGATGATGCTAACAACGCTGACTGCTATCGCTGAAGACAAGGAGACGACGCATTTGTTGACCACCAGGTAGCCAGAAGCAACCAGCAAAGGTGTCCAAAAAGTCACAAGCAACTTCCATTCACTCGATCTCCTCTTCTCAAAACGATCGGTAGCATCGTGACCGATTCTCTAGCAGGCCTCCGCTTTGAGCTTTTCTTGGTTTTCGCACACGTTGTGTTGCCTCCAGGAAATGTGCCCAATCTCGCAACGCGAGCTAGGCCACTACATTCTTCTTGACGACTCGTGATAACAATCTCCTCAATGATGCGCCCTGAGAACGGTTGATGAAAGTGGCGTGAGCAATGAAACCCATGATCGAATCAAGTCCCTTCTGGCTGTTTTTTGAAGCAGGATTATACCGGAGTATTCGTAATCTGATGTTCTCGTACTTATTGCCCCGCACGGAAAATTTCCGATTCAAACCCACTCCTGTGGTTTCCTGGCGACAAGATGCTGGCATCACTTGAACCTTACGATTTCGAACAGAGTATCCGTGTATTAAGATCATTTTAATTATTGGCTCTATCGCCTCTCGTGTATGTATGCCTGAAATCGTAATGTCATCCACGAAGATTGTCTGACGTAAGGCCAGCTCTTCAGAAATCCTCGATATGTCGTCTCTGAGAGGCAGTAGGCATAAGTTACAAAGAAGAGTACTACTTGATGCACCCTGTGGAAGGCAGCCATTCCAGGTGGTCAATCTTGTCAGTATCGACGCGACCGAGTTAACACACTCCAGTGTTTCTCGAAAAGCCTTGAATACTTTTCTATGGCTTGTGTTTGGAAAGCAGTTCTTCAGGTCAATTTTCGCAACCAGTGGTTGACGGAGATGGGGCAGCGCGTTCGACTTCGTCGACTTACCGGGAATGCCTCCATGCATATCCGTTGGGAAGACGCTGGTAGACAGTAGCCCATTGATTTTCGCTTGTATCTTTTTGAGTTCTCCAGTCGGATTATCGATTCTTCGTGTTTTTCTCCGACCATCCGAAGTTGTTCTGATTTGATCGAATGGGGCGTAGTACGAGTCGACCGCTTCGGCAATGTGCCTGAGTTCTTCTCGACCAGTACCGAGGAGATGCTCAAGGCGGGAAATCGAACGGATTGGAAAAATACCGGTTTTTAGGAGACCCTTGTTCATGATGTTCGCGAGCAAATCTCAATTTCCAACTTATACATAGAAATCCTTCGTGTATTTGAGTAGACTTGTGCCCAAGTTCTGAGCCTGACCGACTGAGATGCCTTGAAGCTCATGCTCGTCCGTGGCGATCAAAGCGAAAAGATAAACCGGCACCTTTAAGGTTGAAGAAATAGCTTCAAGAACAGACATGCTTGGTTTTCGCCTGCCATTTTCAATCAATGATATGTAGCTACTATTTTTTCCGATCAATCTTGCCAGGTTTTTCTGAGATATCCCGCGGTCCTTGCGGATTTCTCTTAGCGCTCGTCCGAAGTTCATTGGTCACCCCACAATCGATACAAGACATCTTGCACCCTGTTTCAAAACACCGACGAACGTTGTCGGTAGCTTGAAACAGGGAACAAGAGTTCGGCATCAGTCAACCGCTTCACTCCAAAGCTGTTGTTTGAGGCTACATACCTTTCGATTCATCGTCTGATCTTTCACTTGAGGTCAGGGTTTCGATCGATACACGAAGCAATGTTTTTAAAAGTTCGTTAATCGCCTTCTCTGCTTTGTGCCAGCATCGAACCCGTCCGGCATGTAGCAACTTCTTTACTGCCTGTTTCACGGCCTTCTTCTGCCAGGGAGCCAACTTCTGAGATTCTTCCAGTTCGCGAAGGAACTGGAGAATCCGTCTGTCTTTGACCTTCATGGCCAAAAACCCTTTCTCCCCACGGCAAAGCAGCTCGATTGCTGCATTCGCGTAGGGTCGCCCATTCCACGCGACCGTGTTGAGAGTGAAGTTGGCTCCCACTCCTGTACCCTTTGATTGGCCAGGTCGCCCAAGTATTGTGAATTGTGGATTGTGAAAAGAATAAAAACAGCTGGTAGAGCTGTTTTCATGCTTGTTGAAGATATTCAAGATTGTGCAGCTGTCTAACAGTCCAGCAATAAAAGTAAGTCAATACCAGGGATCCTGGCCGGACAACATTGCGACGTCAGGTACACATGAAGTCGCTGCGACTCAGTCGCGATAAGTCGGCCAAGAAAAAGACGGTCAAAATCTAGGGATGTCAAGGCCCGTAGTCACGTTCAGGGCGAAACCAAAATGTCAAAGACCGAGCGCGCTATCCCAGCGCCGGATACCACTATACCAGGGGTTTACAAATAGTCAAGTACTTTTTATTGTAGTGGTTTATTATTTATGATGACATCTATCACCCTGTTTTATATAGAATATTATTGACTTACTGTCCGGATTGACAAAATTCATTTCATGACTACCTTCTGTAAACCGCTGGACCTGGTTGAAAGGTTAATATGGAAGCAACCACTGGGAACAATCCAATTATCGCAATCAAGGGGCTTGCTGACGCCGCAGTTTTCAAGCATGGACCTCAATTCCTTAAGCGAGGGGGGCCAGTAAATCGAGCTCTGTCTGAATTCTGCCGTGGATCATCGCCCGATGAAGCTGCGGCAATTGCCGCTCAGCAGGGTAAGGGCCATGTCGCAGAACTTCGTCTGGCCAGCGAGCAAACGCTTTCAAGTGGTCTCCTTGGCAAACCGTATCGGAGCCGCCTAAATCCCGTCGTTAACGATCCCCATGTTGACATCGAGGTACTTCGAAGTGAGACACGGGTAAATGACGCACAGGTTGGTGTTGGCTCGGCAAGATACCTTGCAAGGAAAGCTAGAAAATCTAGAGCATCACAAGTTGTAGTAAATAAAGAAACGCGAAAGATTCTGAAAAATAACGACGAATTCGCATACAAACGCACCAGTGCCTCTCTTGTTCATGATGGGACGTCTTCGGACACCCTCTCTGGTTCGCGCGCTGAAGATGAGGCAAGCTATATTCTTGAGAGGATTATTCTTGGAAAGCCAGAAATTTCTTTTCTGTCGAAGCTAGATATCGCATGTTCACAAGGGGCACGATCTTTCGTTGGGACTTTTGGTACTTCCCTTCTGTATGATGTGGTAGATCGCCTCAACCGCGGAGCCCCTTTCGATTCGACTATGATTGAACGAGCTCTTCGAATAGGCGCGAATTCAGGGCTTAGAACTGCTATTCAGTCATATACGCTTGTTGACGCATTCCTTGAAAAGGCAGGTAACACCTTTCGGTCTCGACTATTGCATGCCGCCGGTCGGAGCACACTATGGGCAGGTGCCGTGGCGGACATTGTTGTTTCAACGTCCATAGAGATTGTGGATTGGATTAAGGGTAGTATTTCATTCGAAGAACTACTTCGCCGTACTGGCGTTCACATCACAACGGCAGGTGGAGCTACACTTGGGGTTGCTTTGGTCCTGCCGTTATGTAGTAGGTTGCCATGGTGGGCATCAATAATCGTTTGTATTGGTGCAGGTTGGGCTGGGTGTAAAATCGGCAGGAAAGTCGGTGATTCGATTTTCAATCCAACATATACTCCCGTGCCTCAGGTAACCTGATACATTTTCGTGAACACTGAACTGAACCTCATGATATGCAACAATCCATACTTCTTTGTTTGCAGAAGGTTTCCCGAGTAGCTTCTATTCATGTCTCATTTGGCCTCTTGACCGCATTCCTTTGACACTCTGGTGCCATTGATGATTGGATCAATAGGGAACTTCGGCCTAAACGAGGAGCATAGCCGTGGCACGACGACCGTCCACGGAGAGACACCTTTGGGTGAGTGCACTGCGACGCCACGTCCGACCTCGCCGATTCGGTGAATCATGAGCGTGCTGATCGTACCCTGTTTCATCAAGACTAAGTGGGATCTGGACTGCTTGCTCCGACTCCTAGGTACCGTCAGGGAGCAGACGGTTCCCTTCGAGCACGTCTACCTCATGGACGACGCGAGCCCGATGGACTATTTCGTTGAACCGAGCTTTGCTGAGAATGTCCGACTTCCCTCGAACGGTGGACCCGCGAGGGCGCGTAACGTGGGTATCGAAAGGGCGCTCGCGGCGGGCGCCCGGCACCTCCTCTTCACCGACCACGACTGTGTCCTCGACACCGGGTGGAACGAGCAGATGACGCGGTTCCTCGAAACCACATCGTTCGGCGGCGTGGGCGGGATGACCTACTCTTGGGGCTCCACGCTCCTCGACTACTACCACGACATCAACGGCACCTTGAACGGGAAGTGGCTTCTGCCGGCGAAGAAGGAGCTGTGGTACATGCCGTCGTTGAACTTTGGCATGAAGGCCGCCGTTGCGACTGACTTCACCTTCGACGAGAGGTTTCCGACCGCTGCTGGCGAGGACGTTGATCTCTGCCTCCGGCTCAGAAGCAAATACAAGATCGGCTTTTGCCCCAGCGCGAGGCTTTGGCACGACTTCGGCTACCGTTCGACGCTCACTGGGCTCCGGCGGTTCATCACACTCTTCATGAAGTACAAGAGTTCGAGCGCGACGCTGTACGAGGGCCACACGGTGCTACTTTGGGACTCGTCCGAGTCGGTCTACGAGGGGAACGCGCATGAGCCTGATCTATAGGAAGCGGGCGAACGCGCCGAGCCTGATGCGCTGGGTCTACGACTACTATGGTGAAATCGCACCGTTCGCCCGAAGGATCGACCGCAGGTTGTTTGCGGTGCCGCTGGTCCTTCTCAAATCGATCGAATGGGGCATCTACCGCTGGTACAAGACCCCGATCCAGCGGTTCTACGGCGTGAAGGGGAACGAGCTAATCTACATGATCACGCGGCGTTGCAGCGATGGCTGTGCGAAGTGCGGCATCTGGAAAACACCGGAACCCGATAGCGAGCACTTGCCGATCGAACACTTCCTTGATTGCTTGAACCGGCTCCACGAGAACCTCTACCAAGTCACCCTCACCGGCGGCGAGCCGCTCGTGTACGCACAAGACGTGCTCCGAATCGCAGAGGAGTCAAAGAAGCTCGGCGTCCCTATGTTCGTTGTTACCAACGGCACGCTCGTCACTGAGCACTTCCTAAGACGCTATGCCGAACTCGGGCACACGCTCGTGATCTCGCTCGATACGATGAATGCGGCAAGGTGGACCGCATTCCGGGGCCGGGACCACTTCGAGCGGGTCATGGGGAACCTCCGGCTTGCCCGGTCCATTCTCGGCGCCAGACTGCGCATCCAGTCAGTACTCGCCATGGAGAGCCGGGACGACATGGAATGCGTAGCGGACTTCTGCCGGACCAACGGAATCGCACACACCATCCAGCCGTACCTGGACTTCGGCGGAACCTGGCACAGCACCGGAGAGTACCGGGACAACGGACACCCCTGCGCCGCACGCAAGAACATCTGCATCTATCCGAACGGGGATGTGGTGAAGTGCTTCGACCACCGCCGGATTCCCCTGGCGCGGGAGCCCCTCGGGAACATCGCCAGGGAGGACATCATCACGATTCTGTGCAGACGGCGGGCCACCGAAGTGGCGCGGATCATGAAGAGCTGCAACTTCCCCTGCAAACAGATGTCCTGCAACGTTCCCGTCGTGATCGAGGGCACGCAAGCATGACGATGCCCGATGTCATGGTGATCCGTGGGGCCCCGGGCTGCGGGAAGAGTGAGGTGGCGAAGCGCCTCGCCGCGCGACTCGGGGCGGGCGTCCGGATCGAGGTCGACACGCTGCGGGCGATGATCATTCCCGTCGATTGGACCAACCAGTCGGAGCACGTCAGCGTCCTCTCGCTGGCTACCGGCTTGGTGGCGGGTTTCCTCGGGGTCGGGCACAGGCCAGTGATAGTCATTGACACGTTCAGCGGCGACAAGCTCACGAGATTCCTCGCGGACCTCCGGGCGTTGCGGGTCGGAGTCGAAGTGCATGTGTTCGCGCTCGTGGCCGACCGGTTGGTGCTCCGAGGCCGGGTGAAGGACCGGCCCGACGACCAGTTCAAGGATATCAGTGTCTGCGAGAAGCTGAACGCGGACGTCCGGAGGCACCTCCAACCGGACGAGCGCGTCATCGACAACTCCACACTGACCCCGGAGGAGACGGTGGACGCGATTCTCGGCTACGAACCGCACTCAACCCTGGACTGTGTGCGGCCGGACGTGAACTCCCGAGGTAGAAAGAACCTATTTTCGAAAACAAAAGGGCAAGAAAAGAAATGACAGAACCTACTACCACGCTTGCAGAATTCATTGACCTGAAAGAGCACGAAAATGGTACTTGGCAGGCTGAAATCAGGGACCTCCAGGCAGTTCGTGATGCGCTTGGCGAGGATATTCTGATTGGTCTTTGCCGTCTACTGGTAGGTGCCGATCGCCTTGAATCAACGATTCGATTGTTGTTTGATGTGGCAACTGGTGGACGGCAGGATCTTCCAGCCAGCGCGTCTGACCGAATTACATTGTTTTTATTTGCTTCAGGGACAATGCGCGAGATGGCAAAGGCTGTGGACAGGCTCTCCGGCGCTGGTCTTAAAGATCGTCTGACGGAGTTAGGCAAGAGAAGGTGGGGAAAGCTCCGGAGGTCCCTGAACCATTGGAACCACGACGATAACGTCTGCTACATCCGAGATCGGATGGCTTTTCACATTGATGAGGAATTGATCCGAGATGGCCTTGCAGCGCTGTGCGCGGAAGGAAAGCCTGTAGGGTTTGCCTCAGGCCATGGAAAAGCGTACAAGGACGGTCGTACTGAGCTAGGTACGAGCGTCCTCTTGGCTGGAAGCAAGTTTGATCTGAAAGCATTTGAGGATCTGGCGAAGAGGATTGCGCCCGATCAACTTCAATTTCCAACGATGATCTACGATGTCGTCAAGGAAATCCGAGTTTCCTCACCCAACTCCTGACAATTGAAAAAGACCGAACTGACTGATGTGCTGGTGGGCAGCCGCCGGCCGTTGGGGATTGCGATGAGTAACGACCGGGTACAGGCAGAGGTATACGAGGTTGGCGGAGAAGCCTGGCAGCGCATGTGCTGTATCTGTACCGTGAAATCCATACAGTGTCGTGACGGCTTCCAGGTTGGTCGTCCCATTGCCGCGCGAAGCGAAGCCACCCTTGCAGTTTGAAGGTTCCCCTCTGGTTGTCTGTCCGTGGGCGATAGCGTGAGAGTTTGAGTCCAGGAGTAAGATTATCAGCCTCCCAAACCGATGCCCTATTAGTGCCCAGAGTCGGCGGATTTTGGCGGAACTAGACGGAACAAAGTGGAACAGGAAGGAAAAAGCAACATCTTGAAAGAGCAGGGAAAGTGGTCCAAGACGGCGTGTCTGTTATGGTTTTAAAACTGGGCGGGGGAAATTTCGATTCCCGCCGCCTCCATACTTATTTCTTCTGCAAAGACAAGATGTTGTCTTGGCTTCTGCCACCCGTACTCCGCGAAAACCCGTTTGCCGCCAGAAGAGCTGGGCGAGTTCCTTCCGTGAGATGCCCTCGATCTCATGGATCGTAGCAGCATTCCGACAGTGCGCCTGACAGTCGGTGCCGTTGGTTCACCGATCCCACCATCAAAGCGCACGCGGGCCCGCGGCTCACCCAAATAACATTGCAGCTGGCAGAGCTATCAACTACGCCGCCAGCCGATAGTCGTGTTGCAGCCCACCAAGCACTGGCAGAGCGACGAGATTGCCGTCAGCAGGTGGTGGCTTGCGAAGCTCCGGGTATGGATCTGGTATACCGTGAATCGCCTGCGAAGGACGGGCTCGATTGTAATACTCGATAAACTCGGCCACGACTTTTCGGATGTGCTCGACGCCAAGAAAGATTAAGTGGTCCAGAGCATCTTCTCTCAAGGTGCGGTTGAATCGCTCCAGGTGTGCGTTCGCATTTGGCGCGCCATAGGGAATGGGTATTCCCTCGATGTCCATGACTTCGTGCAGCCACCGGTCGAGATGGCATCGGTAGCTTCTTCTCTTGCCATCCTTCTCGATCGTCAATCGTTTGGGGTATTGACCGAAGATGCCGTCATTGTCGTGGACCAAGAAACGCGGAGCCTCGCTCCAAGGAGTCGCCTCGCGCAGCTGCTGCTTGACCCACGGTAGAGTAGGGGATGTCGTGACACCCCAGTAAACGATGCGTCGCGACTCGATCTCCATGACGATGAAAATGTAGGCAACGCTGAAGAAGGCTGTGTATTGCGTGAGGAAGTCGCAGGCCCTTAGCTCGTTGGCGTGGTTCTTTACGAACGTCCGCCAGGTCTGACCTCCCCGTGGCGGTCTGGAGCGTGTGACCATGTACCGCCTGATGGTGCTGCCGGAATGGCTGATGCCGAACTTGGCGGCAAGCTCTTCGGCGATCTTGTCCTCCCCCCACTCGGGATGGTCGGTAGAGATCCGCTTGATGAAGTCGATGTGCTTCCTAGGAATCCGTGGGCGGCCAGGCTTTGACTTGTGACGCCAGAGGGCGAGGAAGCCCTTCTTGTGCCAACCAATGACTGTCGCCGGCTTCACAACGACCAGCGGGCGGGCCCAGTCAGACCAGACTCTGCGCAAGATGAGCCAGAAGGCGCGATCACAGGGTTGGAGTCGTGGTCGCTTTTGGTTCTTGATGTAGACCGCGAGTTGCTGACGGAGGGCTGCGTTTTCAATAGCAAGTGTGGCTTTGGGTATCAACAGGCCTCGGAAGAAAACACATAC
>Ga0307379_10010546_pt1 | contig 12211 bp, 8 predicted proteins | sample UN2MG_FD_202237 | JGI IMG/M metagenome (GOLD analysis project Ga0307379, IMG submission 202237) | Soil microbial communities from Risofladan, Vaasa, Finland - UN-2 | ecosystem: Environmental > Terrestrial > Soil > Coastal area > Acid sulfate soil | place: Finland: Risofladan, Vaasa | collected... | reverse complement strand
ATGAGAGTGGTGAAGTGAAGAAGCTACAAAACGCAATGACAATGTTAGAATCGAAACTAGAAGAAGCAGAAGTGCGAAGCGCTGAACAGAAGCAGCTAACAGAAGCAACTGAGCATAAGCTTGCAGCAACAAAAGATCGTATGAACCGCGATAAGACGTTGAACGAGCTACTAAGTCCGCTACCAAAGGGTCAGCGCGCAGTAATGGAAGAGTTGCTACAAACAGTGAAGACTGAGAAGTTGGAAGAAGGTTTTAAGAAGTATCTACCAGCTGTACTAAACGAAAACACACGCAACACACAAAGCAGTCGACGTAACCTTTCAGAGTCTCGCAAGAGCGACGTAAGAAGTGCAAAGACAGGCGACAAGAGGGCCAATGCTGCCCAACAGCAAGAGGATAATGAGGCCCTTGCAGAAATACAACAGCTAAAAAAGATGGCTGGAATTTAATTATATTATAATATAAGGAGAAGGAAAATGGCAGATAAGCTATTTGAAAGTAAGTGGGCAGCTACGAAAGAGGCGCTATGTGAAGGCCTTACAGGCACCCGCAGAGATACACTAGGTGTAGTTCTAGAGAACACAAAAAGACACCTAACAGAAACAGCAAGTTCAGGCGCTACTGGCGCAGGAAACATTGCTACGCTAAACAAGGTAATGCTACCACTGATTCGTCGTGTACTACCTACTGTAATCGCTAACGAGATCCTAGGTGTTCAGCCTATGACAGGTCCAGTTGGTCAGATTCACACGCTACGTGTTCGCTATGCAGACACAGCAAGTGGTATTACAGCTGGTACAGAAGCACTAGGTCCGTTTGATATTGCTCGCGGTTACGCAGGTAACGAAGTAACACCAGCAGGCCAGGCAGCAGGTACAGCAGCACTAGAAGGCGCGCCAGGTAACCGTCTAAGCATCCAGATCTTGAAAGAGACAGTAGAAGCTAAGACACGTAAGCTATCTGCACGTTGGACTTTTGAGGCAGCACAGGACGCACAGTCTGTTCACGGCATCGATATTGAAGCTGAGATCATGCAGGCTCTAGCACAAGAAATTACAGTTGAAATCGACCAAGAGTTGATTAACAACCTACGTGCTCTAGCTGGTCCAGTCGGCGCAACATACGACCAGACACTAGTATCCGGTACAGCTACATACGTTGGTGACGAACACGCTGCACTAGCAGTTCTAATCAACCAGCAAGCTAACCTTGTTGCTGCTCGCACACGTCGTGGCGCAGCTAACTGGGCAGTTGTTTCGCCACAGGCGCTAACAATTCTTCAGTCAGCTACAACGTCTTCGTTTGCTCGCACAACAGAAGGCACGTTTGAAGCTCCAACTAACACTAAGCTAGTTGGTACGCTTAACAACAGCATGAAGGTTTATGTTGACCAGTACCAGGCAGATAACAGCCCAGTGCTAATCGGTTACAAAGGCCCATCGGAAACTGATGCAGCAGCATTCTACTGCCCATACATTCCGCTAATGTCGACAGGTCCAGTAATGGATCCAAACACATTTGAGCCAGTTGTTAGCTTCATGACACGTTACGGCTACCAGGAGCTATCTAACACAGCTAACTCCCTAGGTAACGCAGCTGACTACCTATCACAGGTTGGCATCACAGGTGTAACATTCATCTAATTCGTTAGATTGATAGCAAAGCAAAGGGAAAGGGGCGGCAACGCCCCTTTCTTTTTGACTTGAATTTATTTTCCGTTTTATTGATAAATACATGCATAACAACGTGCAGGAATACTAATGTCAAAGAAAATTAATGTACAAGCTGGCGATTTTGAAGTAGATGTACAAACAGGTGTTATAAACATCGGTACCGCCAGTACAGGCAACGAAATCAATATTGGTGACACATCACTGTCAGCCGTGCTAGTTGGCGATCCTGCGAATGATGGTGTTGGTTTCTATACTGACGGATCAAGTCCATTCGTAATATCATCAAACGTTACAGGGTATGCTGCATTTACAGGCATTGCAGCTAGTCTTGCCCCAACGACAGGAGATACAGCACAAGACGCTGGCGTATCGTTTGCCCGTGATAACACGAATCTCGACAGTGTTGGCTTTATAGGTTACCCAGGAACAAAAGATTTTGTAGTCCAAGCAGACAACTATGGCGCACATTTTAGTATAATATCAACAACGACCGCAGGATTGCAACGAAATCTTATCGTGGCTGATCCAGATGTCGGTGCCGACATTTATCATGCAGGTAATATCGCAGTATCGACAGATGTTGCGGGCATATACTCACCACTTGGCTCTGCTTACTTAGAAGAAAAGGCAACTCCAGGTGCTGACACACTAACACGCGGTCAGCTTTGGGTACGCAATGATAATCCACAAACATTGATGTTTACTGATGGGGATAGTACTGACTTTGTAGTTGCTGGTGGACTGCTATCGGGTGTAAGCTCAACAGGTTCACCAGTTAATAATCAAGTAGCAGTATGGACCGACGCTACTACAATCGAAGGCGATGCAGGCCTTACATATACGGGCGGCACATTAACAACAACAACATTTAGCGGTGCGTTGAGCGGTAATGCAACAACAGCAACAGCATTAGCAACTGGTCGAACAATAAGTCAAACAGGTGACGTTACTTGGACGAGTTCTTCATTCGACGGTACGGGCAATATATCCGATGCAGCAACAATAGCAAACGATGCAGTAACATATGCTAAGATGCAAAACGTAGCTGCTAATAACGTGTTCTTGGGCAACAACGCTGGTGCTGGTGGTATTGTTGATGAACTAACTGGTAATGAAGCAACAGCATTACTAAGCACATTTGCTACTGGCGCAACGACGCAAGGTGTAGTGCCAGGTAGCAACAGTTTAGGTGCAACATATTATCTCGATGGCAGTGGTGCATGGTCTGTTCCAGCAGGCGGCGACGTATCGAAAGTCGGCACACCAGTAAACAATCAAGTTGGTGTATGGACTGGCGACGGCACACTTGAAGGTGATGCTGACTTAACGTATGATGGTACTACATTGACTGCTAATGATAGTGATGTATTCATTAGTGGTATAGGCTCATTGTTTATAGAAGAAGCATCAGGTGCTGGTACAGATAAAGCAAACTCAGGCCAGATTTGGATACGCGATGACGCACCAAATAAATTGATGTACACAGACGATACTGGACAAGACATTCAAATTAGTCCATATCGAGCTACAGTACAAACAACAGATGCATCATTGACACCTATTATTGATGTACCTGTAGCATCTGGAACAGGATTTGGATTTAGAATTAATATTATTGGCACACAAGATGCAACTGGTGATACAGTATTTGAGAGTGTCTTTGGTGCTATTCGCAATCAAGGCGGTACAACAGCATTGGTAGGAAGCACAATCACTGATAGAACAGATGATGCAGGTGCAACTACTTGGGTAATCACTGTCTCCGCAGATGATACAGGCGATAATTTAGCAGTTGAAGTTACTGGTGAAGCAGCACATACAATTGATTGGAAAGTAAACGTAGAGATATTGGACGTATAAAATGGCAATAAGATTTGACGCAAGAACAAACAGTGTAACAACAGATGCTAATTCTATTGGCTTCGACCAACCTATTACGACACCTGCTTCTACAGCAACACTAGCAGGCTTAAATATTGCAGAAGGTGTAACACCGTCTGCGCCGATAGATGGTGACATATGGGTTACAGCGGGCGGCGCATTTAATGTACGATTAAACGGTGCTACTGTTGATCTTGCTGCTGCTTCTGGTGGCAACGTATCTAATACAGGCACACCAATCAATAACCAAATTGCTGTTTGGACTGACGCAACAACAATTGAAGGCTCTTCTGATATTACATGGAATGGAACAATATTCACGGTCGGCGGCAACGCTTCATTCTCAAAGACTACAATAAATGAACTATCTATTGTTGAACAAGCTGCGGCAGATGTAGACGTTGCATCCGAAGGCCAAATTTGGGTACGCGATGATGCACCAAACACGCTCATGTATACAGATGATGCTGGCAATGACTTTACAGCTAACAACGTACATGAAATCGAATACGAGTATAGTAGCGCAGTAACATCGACAGATCCTGGTGCTGGCGTATTAAATTTCAACAGCGTAACTATCGGATCTATCGCTACATTGTATATTGACGATGTTGATAATACGGGTAGAGACAATAGCTATCTATTATCGAACCTTGCTGACGGAGACATACTTTCGATTCGTAGCGCAAGCGATCCAGCAGACTATATTGTTGCTTCTATAAATGGCGCTCCGACTGACAGCACCGGTTTCTGGACTATTGGACTTACGTTAATTCATACTGGTACTATCTTTACTAACACAGATCCTGTACGTATCACGGTCGAATGGATGTCGCAAGCATCTGGGGTACCAGCTACAAGCATAACCGTTACAACCAATAATGATGGTACGGAATATATGTTGGCGTTTACAAGTGCAACCGCCGCAACTACTGGAAACTACTCGTTGTTGTTTGATACCTCGGTGAATCCGACATTCAATCCACTAACGAGTGATTTGACTTCCATAAACCTAAGTGCAACAACAGGTACGTTTACAAACATTGCTGCAACTGGAGCATCACAACTTAACATTACTGGTATGGATGAAACCGATGTTGGTATGGTTTTGCAAGATGGTATGTCGTTAGTGTTCGGCGATAGAACATCGGGCAACCAAATTGAAATGTATAATGACGGCGTCGGCGGCAGCGATGCATCGCTTGTTATCGACAAGGTAGCTACTTTTGGTGATGTGACGATTAATATTCCGTTAAGAATTGCTGACAACCAGCCAATTGTATTGGGTGCTGGCAGTGACATGCAATTGTCGTCTGACGGAACTGACGTTACCTTTGATATGCCTGCTGGCACTGATTGGAAAATGACAGGCGGTAACACTAGCACAGAAGTAATTATGCAGTATATTGCTGACGAAGGTGTTGAACTATACTATAACGGTGTGCTAAAATTTGATACTGTAGACCAAACAGCAGCCGATATGATTTCGGGTGCTACGGTGCTTGACGCTGAAGGTAACATGCAACCAGTCGGCATTGGTGTTTGTATTAATGATTCAACTACATTCGATACCGCAGCAACACACACTCCGTTCCAACAAGGTAATGTAAACGAAGTTATTTACTGGGTAGGCACTGGTGCTTCAAACTTCGATACCTATACTAACGTAGAAGCAGGCCAAACTAATATTCCTGTTGGTGCAATGTGGATTGTACAATGTAACGGCTCCGGCACACTAGTCATTCGTGGAGGCGCATCAGTAACAATGCGTTTCTGGGATGCTAGTGGAGCACCTGCTGACGCTGACGTAACTGTTGCGCGAGGCGGTGTGGCTACTGTGCGCAAAGTAAGTGATAGCATTTACGACGTTTGGGGTTCAGGACTAAGCTAAGATTGATGCTGTCCGACAATAATCTCTAACAAGGCTTGCGCTTTATTGCTACACAAAGTATTACGTGCGCCAATGTGCATAGGCTTAGGCCACGTGCCTAACTTGATCCAAGCATAGCCTACAGCCTCTTTGTTTAGTTGCGGAATAAATTCTTCATCGACGATACACACGAACGTATAGTATCGGAATTCTTTGTCGCGACTCTCGTAAATATCGAAGGGATAGATTTTCGCAATGTCAGGAATGAATCCCATTTCCTCTTCACACTCACGGAACAACGCCTCCTTAGGCGTCTCGTCATTTTCGATCATGCCGCCCCAAAGGGCCCACGTCAGCTTATGTGTCTTGTAAGGTGCTCGCAAGCTTAGTAACGCTTGCCCTGTCTTAGCTGAAATAAACAGAGCACCTGCTCCGCTTTTCTGTGTCATTATATCTCTATGCGCCAGTAACCTGGATTGAATGTGCCTAAGTATGTGTAAGACCACTCTTCGCCGTCCCACTTGTAATGTTGGCTGTCTTCTGTGTTTACAACGTATAACGGTGGCGTAACTTCTGTGCTATCGAAGCTCACGAACCAGTTCACGCCATCGTACTCGATGATGTCATTCTCGTAAGCGTCTATGCTACCCCAAGGATTGCTGCCATCGTTGTCGGCGATGATGCGATCCGTGCCTACGGTGTTATCGTCGCTCAACAGCAGGTAACGCTGCCCAGCGGCAGCCGCCGCAAGCGAACCATCTCCCGGATACGTGCGTCGCGGATCTATAATCGCTGCGACAGGCCCACTTGCTATCGTGGTAGGCAGCGTATCGCTGTCTACTGTAAACGTAGCAATTGTATCGCTAACCTCCTCCAACGTGCCGAGAACGTCACCGGAGGTTGTCTCTATGTCGTCTTGCGTCTTTAGCCGTAGCGTTGTCGTCTCGGGATCAATCTTGCCATACGCTGCAATGAGCGTCGTCCAGGACAGCGACGAATCACTTTGCCCGTATTGGTTCAGCAGTTCGACTTGGCTCGTTGTGCTGTCGATCGGAGTAACCCCGATGCGGTAGTTACCCGGTGTAATAATAAACTGCTCTAAGTCTGCGAAAGCACTTTGTAAAGGATCAAAGATGTCACGCGTCTGTGCTTCGCTAAGATCCGTATCAAATAGCGTGGTAACAATCTGTTCCACGATGGTCGACTTCGTTACCTTTGCTGGAGGATTGATCCACACCTGTACCTCAAAGATGAGCGTCATAATATCGTTGGCACTGTCGCCACCCTGCGGAACACCTCTGCTACTCCAGCTCATACCATCGAGCTTGATTTCAAAGATGCTGCTCCAATCGAGCGGATTGTCGTTTGTTTGTAGTTGGACACCCGGATTGAAGATAACAAGTATCTGCTCTATAAGCTGAAACTTGTCTGTTGTGTTTGTTGTCCAGATGTCCAAGTTCATTGTTAGATTGTAAGGCACCGGCATATAACGCTTTACGCTATAGCGGTTGCCTGCGTCGCTACTGTACGTGCCAGTAGTCTCATCATAGGCACGTTCTACAACCTGTGCAGGATATACGTTTGTCGTGTCACGCCTTCTGTCATCAGCAATCGTCATCGCATTGATGTATGCGCTCATTGCTGGCGCAGCAAGCGTAGAGTTCGCGCTATTTTGATTTAGTATCTGTGCAACCTGTCTGCTCATATCACCATACACGATAGGAATACGCTTTTGCGCTCTTACGCCATTCTCGTCAGCAGGTAGCTCAATCTTAAAGTCTGCGAAGATACGCATAAACTGTAAGACATAGCGCCTCAATTGCTCATCATAGAAAAAATCTGGCATTATTATGCTCCGAAGCCAGAGAATGGTAATGGTGAGAAAATACGTGCTGCCGTCATCGCAATATCGTAAATGTCTATATCATCACCATCAGCAGTAAGAATAAATGTGCCACCATTGTTTGAAAAATCTGTACCAACAAACAATGGCATAATAAAATTAAATGATTGTGCAGTACCACTGGCTTTAGCAAAGTTTGCCGAATCAATATAAATGACATTGCTATCGACACCACCTAAATCAACGGGATCAGATCCTACATCGAGTTTAAAATCTAAGTGTGGTGCCGTACCGCCTACGTAAACAGCAGTAAACGATATTCTAATAATACCAAATCCATTTAGTAAAGCAGGCAACAATCTGTTATTAATATCGTCCCATGCTCCTGGGAAATCTGCAGGGTAGCGCAGTTCTTCTGCGGGATTGGAATTGATAGTTAACTTTGTTCCTACACCATCAGACAACGTTAGTGGAGACCCTGATGTATAATCATTATCAAACAAAAATTCCCATCCCAACGGAAGTGTTGCTTGCGCACTAACAATTAAGTCACGCATGTCTTGTGCAGTAATTGATCCAGGTGCTTGCCCATCCTGGAACACATTGTTTAGTAAATCTGCTTCTGTTCTTATTGTATTAGCCATAGTATTTTCTCTTAATCAAAATCGTCTGTAAATTCAGGACCGAATGTAACGCCGCCTGTGTCTACATCACCGTCCTCAATGTCCGGTATAACCTGTGAGCCAGTGCCAATGCGAGGCCTTGCTCTTACTGCATCACTCAACGCTACCCTCTCTGGTGTTAATGTGCCATCATCGTTCGTTGTAATATTGTCATTGTCGATAAACGTATCGAGCTTCTGATTTGCTGCCGTCCACGGTAGTTTACGCTGGTCGACCTCAATCTTGTAAAACTTGGTGCCACGCTTTTGATAGAGCACTGGCTGCGGCACAAAATCTGTGCGCAAATAATAATCACCATCCACAAGCGTTTCAGGGAACGTCTCACCACTACCCGCCAACGGCAAACCGTTAGGCGGAGCACCATCCCCTGTCTTAAACAAAATGAGCTCATGCTCTTGCGTGATAGGATCGACACACACCCAAAGATGAGCAGCATCATACCACAGCGGATCATACGGAACATCACGTGCCGCCTGTTCTTCGATAGCGTTGTTTATATCTGTCGTGCCACCACCTGTAATAGCGCCACCGATCGTTTCATCACAGCAATCATCATCACCGGGCGGCAAGCTCTCTAGGCTCTGCCCATCACCTGCCAAACGATCTAAAATATCTTGGTACTCTGTCGAGGCAGGCATCATCTTAGCCCTTACTCTCCACAGATGGCTCCACCAGCGAGGTCCGTAGCCTTCCGCCGACGGTGTCGCATCTTCGACAACATAGAATCTGTTTACCGCTGCCCTGTCTTCGTTTAGCGGATGATAGTCACGCAAGTGCGGTAGCTCTAATACGTCACCTGCCATGAGCTTGCGTCCCAATCTGTCGACGTTATCGTTTAGATGGAACGTCATAAAAATAGTGTCGTCCGTCAAAAAGATACCGAACTGCGATAGGTCGAAATCTGTGTCGCTTACTGTATACGCACCGCGCATTTCTACAATGTCGGGAGCATATTTGCGAGCACGATTTTCCAGGAACAAAATGTCACCGATCGTTAGCTCGTCTGTCGTGACACCATCACCGACGTTGCTCTTATTGTCGTCACCAGTGCCGATCACAGGCCCAATGTACTTATGCACATAGACGCCCGTAGCAGAAAGGTCGATATACTCCTTTGCTATGCGATCGATGTACTGGTAATCTTTACCCTGTACCGGGGACCATAATGAGATTTTTGCCATTGCGTTTTTCCTATTGTTACAATGTATTTATCACGAAACTCGCTAAATACTTTTGACAATGGAATTTCCTGTAGTGGTTGACATATATCATAAAAGGAAGTATTATTGTATTGTGTTATAAGCTATTGACAACCTGTGACACCATTACTATAGATAGTACTCCTGGGGTAAACCAGGGCCACTGCCACCACATGTAGTTTTCTCAACTAAGGTGCGGCATGCTTTATAGATGAATTATGTCTAAGTTGAGGCCCGCAAGGGTAAGGCATTAATTATATAGATGATATACTAAAGTAGTATTATAGAACTGAGAACGGGATAGCTCAACGGGCTATCCTGTTTTCTTTTGTGTGATAAATACTGGTATGTCCTATACCAGCACAAATCTTAGAGCAAGCAATCGCAATCTACCACAAGCTGATCCATACTTTGATAGTGTAGTGTTGCTCGCACCGTTTAGTGGCGAAGATGGTGATACCACATCGACTGACTTGTCTAATAGCGCCCATACTCTTACATTTAATAGTAACTCTGTACTTGATGGCGACATACGCAAGTATGGATTTACGTCATGTTTGATGGATGGGGTGAGTGATTATGTGAGCGCAGCAGATCATGCAGATTGGGATTTAGGTGCAGGTGACTGGACTATAGAGTGTTGGACAAGATTTAATGGCGACCCAGGCACGACAAATATGACGTTTGTTGCACAGTGGGAAGACACTTCTGGCAAGTCCTGGATTTTTGATTACTACAATAACCTTGCACGAATGTTGTATTCAGCAAACGGTACGAGTGGATTTTTTGGATTACAAGCAGCATGGAACCCAGTTGGTGATGCGTGGTATCATGTCGCATGTGTTCGTAATGGCAGCACAATTGAGATATTTATTGACGGCACATCTATAGGCACAGACACAGCCATCGGAACCACAACACTATACAATTCTACTGCACCATTGCGTATCGGTTCAGCAGATGTTCCTAGTGAGACAGGCGCGAACATGGACGGCTGGATAGAAAACGTGCGTATTACAAAAGGCGTAGCACGTTATACAGCAGCATTTACTCCACCAGAGCGAGCGTTTCCGACCCAGCGAGCCTTTGTTGATTCTGATATTTGGCCTACTATGGATCAGTGGACGCTTAGTGAAACATGGGATGATGTTGGTGGGGTGGGTGTTAGCACACTAAGTCCAGTGCTAGATGAGTTTTCTATACGACAATTAAACGGCTGGGCATGGAGTAGTGACGGCACGAAACTTCTTGTGACAAACTTCTCACAAGATGTGGCTGCATCATACTCTTGCACTACCCCATATGATGTTGATAATCTAGTACGCACAGGCACACTTGACTCTACGACAAACTCTGCTCATGCCCGATGGAGTCCAGATGGTACATCTTATTTTATGGGCGTTGCGACTGACTCGTTTAAGCGTATGAACGCAGGAACAACATTTGAAGTAAATAGTACAGATACAGAACATTCTAGAATTACAGAAGCAGAGGTCATGGGCGAAGGCGAAACCAATGACGGGCCATATTGCGTATCGCCTAATGGTGATTATATAGTCGGTGTAAATGAAATTGTTAATCAAGTTTCTCTAGCAATTATGCCACTAAACACACCGTACGATTTAGATTCATTCAGCGCCGCTGGTCGCATAGTGCAAGATATTGAACCGCCAATTACAGGCAGTAGTGATTTTTCTGGTGCCGTTCAAATATCATCTGACGGAACACAACTGTATTATTTGGCTAATACTAATACAATGTATCGTGCCACACTATCTACTCCGTGGGATTCTACTACAGTGTCATTTGATGGCACAACATTAAGTCCTGGAAATGTAGACTTCTTTTATCTTAATGATGACGCTACTGAGTTATGGCTGGGTGAAAGGGACGGCGGTGGTTCTTGCAGGATAAGAAAGTATACTTTGTCTTAATTCCAACTTTTAGATAAATACTGTTATAAACATTCCCTGACTGTGGCCTCATTGTTGCAGACATAATATGACAGGAGAAGGAATAAGTGGCAGTCACACTCAATGCCAAGGGCACCAGTGTATCCTCGTTTCAGATAGGCAAGGGTGGACAAACAATTACGCTAGACGCAGACGGTTATCTAACCATTGCTGACGGCGCAACAAACGAACAGCCCATCGGCTACAACACAATCCCTATTTACGAAATCGACGCAGCAGATACGTTTGATCTAGCTCACGCAGGCATGATGTGGCACAAAGATTCAGGTGCCGCTGTAACATTTACTTGCGATAACGACGCAACTATTCCACAGGGCTCCACTTGGATCGTACACAACGACGATGCTGAAGATATAACTATTGCTGAAGGCACTGGCGTTACGATTGCGTTTTTAGCATCTGGCGCTGCTCCTGCTACTGGTAACGTAACTGTATCGCAAGGCGGTATTGTTACAGTCTACAAATATACTGACACAGAGTATTGGGTATGGGGCGACGATGGCCCGTTCAATATTCTAACTGCTGGTGCTACGACAGACTCGACGCTACGTTGGGATGGCACAGCATGGGCTGAGAACACAACTGTCAAAATAACATCGACTGGTGTTGTGACAGCAGCGAGTACAGCAGGCAAGCACACGTTCTCTGTAGACAGCGCAACAACAGCCGCAGCAATACCTGTCATGCGTCTAAGCGCGTCAAGTTCAGGTACACCAGCAGCAGGCATTGGTCCTAGCATTGAACTTGAAGCAGAGACAGCCGCAGCTAATTTAGAGATTGGCGGAACGATTGCGTTAGAAGCAACAGACGTAACAGCAACGTCGGAAGACTTTGACATTGTGTTTAGCACAATGGCAGCAGGCGCAACAGCAGCAGAACGTATGCGCATCACTAGCACTGGCGCGCTAACAGCAACAACATTTAATGGCGTAGCACTTACAACTGGCGGTGCAGCTACAAACTTCTTAGCAGAAGATGGTAGCTACGGAGTCCCAGCAGGAACAACACCAACAGCTATTACTGTTGCTGATTCGACTGATACAACTTCATTCCCAGCATTTTTTGAAAGTGCTACTGGCGATTTAGGCC
>Ga0307379_10010545_pt1 | contig 12212 bp, 13 predicted proteins | sample UN2MG_FD_202237 | JGI IMG/M metagenome (GOLD analysis project Ga0307379, IMG submission 202237) | Soil microbial communities from Risofladan, Vaasa, Finland - UN-2 | ecosystem: Environmental > Terrestrial > Soil > Coastal area > Acid sulfate soil | place: Finland: Risofladan, Vaasa | collected... | reverse complement strand
GAGCCGGCTAACCGGCTGCCACCCTACGGACTGGTTGACGCGGAAGATGCACCGGCAACTCGGGCAGCGGTACTGCTGCATCGCCCCACGGAAGGGCACGGTCAGCCGAGCCGCGCATTTCGGACACTCCACGGAGATCATGGTGCATCCTGCCTTGAAGGGCGCCCGCAGAGCCACCAGGAAGACATCGCCCCGTCCCTGGGTCGTCGCTCCTTTCTATCATACATCGAGCCGGCTGAATCGGAAACCCCGACCCCGCTGGTATGCATGCCGTGTGCATGCCCGGCCGCTTTCGGTCAGGGCGCCAGGTGTAGGTGAACTGCGCCGTGGCTGTGCAGTCGCGGCTGGCAAGTCGGTGTTGCCCGGCCAGCCGCGGGGTCCTACAATGCGCAGCGGCCGGCCCGATCGGCACGGCGCGCGTCGGCCGACGGCCGCGACTACACCTCGGTTGCAGAGGGACGAGATGAAAAGGCGCAGACTCGTTCGAAGCCGTTCGCAGCATCACGGCCTGCCGCCCGGAACGCCCGTCTACACGGGCGCCGAGAAGGCTGAGCCGGTCGCCGTCACACTCATCGACTACGACGAGGCCTCCGTCCGCGAGGAGCAGGTCGCCGACGTCAAGGCCCTGGGCGAACTGAAGGACAAGCCCTCGGTCACGTGGATCAACGTTGACGGCGTACACGACGCGGCGCTCGTGCAGTCGCTTGCGGAGTCGTTCGGCCTGCACCCCCTCGTCCAGGAGGACATCCTCGACACCGGCCAGCGGGCCAAGGTGGAGGACTTCGAGGACTACCTCTACTTCGTGGTCAAGATGCTGCGGTGGGCCGAGCCGCCCGGCGAGATGGTCGTGGAGCAGGTCAGCCTCGTTCTCGGCAGGAACTTCGTGATCTCCTTCCAGGAGCGCAGCGGCGACGTGTTCGACCCCATCCGGCATCGCATCCGCACCGGCAAGGGGCGCATCCGCAAGCTGGGCGCGAACTACCTGGCCTACAGCCTGCTCGACGCGATCGTGGACGGCTACTTCGCCGTGCTGGAGAAGCTCGGCGAGCAGATCGAGGCGATGGAGGACCAGACCATGACCCGCCCGTCGCCCGATACGCTGCGCGAGATTTACCGTCTCAAGCGCGAAGGGCTGTTCCTGCGCAGGTCGGTCTGGCCGGTCCGCGAGCTGGTCGGCGGGCTGGAGCGGATCGAGTCGCCGCTGATCGGCGACGCGATCAGCGCCTACCTCCGCGACCTGTACGACCACACCATCCAGGCCATCGAGACCACCGAGGCGCTGCGCGACACGCTGAGCGGCATGCTCGACACGTACCTGTCCAGCCTATCCAACCGCATGAACGAGGTGATGAAGGTCCTGACGATCATCGCGACGATCTTCATCCCCCTGACGTTCATCGCCGGACTCTACGGGATGAATTTCAAGTTCATGCCCGAACTGGAGTGGTACTGGGCGTATCCGGCGGTCCTGATCGTGATGGCCGCGGTAGGCGCGGTCATGCTCGTGTTCTTCCGGAGGAGGCACTGGCTGTAGCACCTGCCGGCGCGGGAGTGTGCCATGTTCGAGCGGATCGGCGAGTTCATTGAGCGGGACCTGGGCGCCCAGTCCCCCTACCGCGGGCTGGTGCTGGCCGTGCTGACGTGCCTGGCGCTGTGGCTGGGCTACTGGCTGACCGGCAAGGCCCTGAAGCGATATCTCCGCCGCAAGGCCCAGAAGCCGGAGAACGTCCAGAATTTCCTTCTCCTGTGGCGCTATCTGTGGCTGGGCGCGGCGGTCATCCTTGTGATCATTAGCCTGTCGGGGTCGATCGCGGCGCTGGGGATCTCCGCGGCGTTCCTGGGGATGATCCTCGGCTGGTCGCTCCAGGCCCCGGTGACGGGGATCGCGGCCTGGCTGATGATCATCCTGAAGCGGCCGTTCAAGATCGGTGACCGGATCATCGTCAGTGGGATCGTCGGCGACGTGGTGGACATCAACCTCACGCACATCGTCATGAACCAGGTGGGCGGCACCGTCGGCGGCGAGGAGAAGTCCGGCCGCGGCGTCATGATCCCCAACGCCACGCTCTTTCAGCAGATCATCTTCAACTACTCGTTTGAGACCAAGTTCATCCTCGACGAGGTGCCGGTCCTGATTACTTACGAGTCCGGTTACGACGAGGCCGAGCGCATCCTGATCGCGGCCGCACGCGAGGTCACCGCCGACATCGTCGCCGAAACCGGCCAGGAGCCCTTCGTCCGAGCGGAGCTGGCCGACTCCGGAATCCGCATGCGCCTGCGCTACCAGACTCTCGGCACCGAACGGCAGCGGATCTCGGGCGAGATCGTCAAGCGGATCATCCAGGAGTTTAACAAGACCGACGCGGTCGAGTTCGCCTATCCGCACACGGAGGTCCTGCACCGGCCAAAGCCCGAACGGCGCGGGCGATGATCCGGCGTCTGCTGGCTGCGAACGCCAGGAGCCCCAAGCGTGGACAGACTGTACATCCTGGCGTGCGGGACGCCGACGCCGACGAGGCACCGCTTCGGGACGGCCAGCGTGGTGCAGCTCGGCGACGACTACGTGATGGTCGATTGCGGCCCGGCGGCCACGCACAAGCTTGTCAAGGCCGGCCTGTGGCCGACGCGGATCGAGCACCTGCTGCTGACGCACCATCACTTCGACCACAATGCCGACCTGCCGTGCTTTCTGCTGTGCCGGTGGGACCAGTCCATCGGGCGCGAGGCGGTGCTGAAGGTGTTCGGCCCGCCGCCGACGGCGACGGTGATCGAGCGGCTGATCGGTCCGGCCGGCGCGTTCGTGGACGACTGGAAGGCCCGCGTCAACGAGCCGGTCAGCCAGATCGTGCACCGCAACCGCGGCGGGTCGCTGCCGCGCCCCGAGCCGCGAGTGCAGGCCGCCGATGTCGGCCCTGGAGAGGTGATCGACACCGGCCGCTGGCGAGTCTCCTGCGAGAAGATGCGCCACACGCCGCGGACGCTTACGACGCTGGGGTATCGCATCGACTCGCCCGGCGGCGCGATCGTCTTCGCAGCCGACACCGGGCCGTGCGAGGAGCTTACGCGGCTGGCGGCCGGCTGCGACGTGCTCGTCGTCAACTGCTGGGACCTCCAGGAGCGCATGGACGCCAACGGCGAGGCCCCCGGGCAGACCGGCACGATGGACGCCGCGAAGGCGGCCGCCGACACCGGCGCGCGCAGGCTCGTCCTCACGCACACCGGCCCGAAGCTCTGCCGCCCGAAGGACCGGGCGAAGGCGCTGGACGATATCGCCAAGGTCTTCAGCGGCCAGACCATCTTCGCCAAGGAGCTGATGAAGATTGATTTGTGGTAGGGTGCCACGTCCCGGCGGGACGTGCGGCGCTCTTGTGCCGCGGCGCGCCTGTCCGGGCGCGACGAAGCGAGGAGACAACGGATGACGGACACCATGACCAACGTCGAGCGGGTCCGGGCGATACTGCGCTTTCAGCCGTTTGACCGCCTGCCGATCGTCGAGTGGGCCTCGTGGTGGGACAAGACGATCGACCGCTGGCACGGCGAGGGCCTGCCGCCGGAGCTGACCGACCGCTACGACATCTGCCGCCACTTCGGCCTGGACGTGCTCAAGCAGGACTGGCTCCGCCAGCGGACCGACGGCTGCCCCGAGCCTGCCAGCCACGGCGCGGGCATCTGCGCCGACGAGGCCGACTACGAGCGCCTCCGCCCCTGCCTGTATCCCGACGACGTCGTGGACAAGGCCAAGTGGGCCGCCTGGGCCGACGAGCAGGCCCGCGGCGAGGTCGCCCTGTGGTTCACCGTCGACGGCTTCTTCTGGCACCCGCGGATGCTCTTCGGCATCGAGCGCCACTTCTACGCCTTCTACGATCAGCCGGCCCTGATGCATCGCATGAACGAGGACCTGGCCGCCTGGGAGCTGAAGGTCATCGACGACATCTGCTCGGTCTGCACGCCGGAGTTCATAACCTTCGCCGAGGACATGAGCTACAACCACGGGCCGATGCTCTCGAAGGCCCTGTTCGACGAGTTCCTCGCTCCGTACTACCGGCGCGTCGTGCCGGAGATTCGCCGGCGCGGCGTCGTGCCCATCCTCGACAGCGACGGCGACATCACCGTACCCATCGCCTGGTACGCCGAGACCGGCGTCGAGGGTTTCCTGCCGCTGGAGCGGCAGAGCGGCGTGGACGTCGCGCGCCTCCGCGAGCTGTACCCGCGGCAGGTGCTCATCGGCGCGTTCGACAAGATGACGATGAATCGCGGCGTCGACGCCATGGAGGCCGAGTTCCAGCGCCTCCTGCCGACGGCGCGGGCCGGCGGCCTCATTGTCTCCTGCGACCATCAGACTCCCCCCGGCGTGTCATACGCGCAATACCTCGACTACCTCGAGCTCTTCCGCAAGTACGCCCCCCTTGCCGGCGCGTAGGGCGGGCTCTGCCTGCCGACGCCGGTTGCCGTGTTTGTCAAGCGAACGAAGTCGTAGGGCGTGCAATCCCGACGCCTCGGGATTGCACGCGGAATTGCCGGACCACAGCGCACACGAAGAACGCCAAGTGGGCTGTGAGCCATACGCGTACTCACTTGACCGGCAGGTAGCGTCCCGCACCATGGATCGCGCCGGGCCGAGACCCGAAGGGTCGCCCAGAGGATAGCTGCGGGCGTGAGCCTCCGGTGGCGGTGTCCCCGAGGGCTGGAGCCCCGACGGGGCGAAAGAGGACTTGCCCTCTCCAAAGGTCGTTCGCGACTGTACAATGCTGTCTGGATTCGTTGGGGTCGTGCGTCAAGTCCAGACCAGCTTGCCGCGTCGCTGCGGCCGAGGAGGTTTCTCCTATGCAACTCAGAAAGCGCGTGCATGAGATCGTGGACAAGGCGACTGCCGGCGACCGCGCCAGTGTTGCCTTTGACATCTTCATCCTGAGTCTGATCTTCCTGAACGTGCTTGCTATCGTGCTCGAGTCCATTCCCGAGATCGGCAGCCACTGGGCTGCGGCCTTCCAGGCCTTCGAGATTGCCAGCGTGGCGGTGTTCAGCGTGGAGTATCTGTTGCGTCTGTGGTCGTGTGTCGAATTTGGCAAGCACCACAATCCCCTCACCGGTAGACTTCGCTATGCGCTCTCGCCTATGGCTTTGGTTGACTTGGCGGCTGTCCTCCCATTCTACCTGCCGTTTGTTGGTGTGGACTTGCGTTTCGTGCGAGCCGTTCGCCTCCTTCGTGTGTTCAGGGTTGCGAAGCTGGGCAGATACTCCGCATCGCTCCAGACCGTCGGTCGCGTCTTCGTCGCGAAGCGTTTTGAACTGCTGGTGACCGTTTTCGTAATGGGCATCCTGCTGACCGTAGCGTCGACTGTCATGTACTATGCCGAGCACGCGTCTCAGCCCCATGTCTTCCGAAGCATACCAGACTCCATGTGGTGGGCCGTGGCGACGCTTACGACGGTGGGATATGGGGACGCATACCCCGTGACGGCCTTCGGTAAGCTGATGGCATCCATCGTCGCCATTCTGGGGATCGGGATGTTCGCTCTGCCGACGGGCATCCTTGGGGCCGCCTTCATGGAGGAGATGCAACGGCAGCGCAAGCTGGTGCAGCGTTGTCCGCACTGCGGGAAAGAGATCAGCTAGCGCCCGCCGGCCGTCGCGATTCCCTTGCGTTGCGTAGGGTGGCACTTCGGCTGCACGCGCGTATACTCCGTGCGATGCTGCCGGAGGCTGCGAGACCATGCCCATGACGTTCCGCGAGATGAACCTGGCGGTGTTCCGCGGCGAGGCGCTGCCGCACGTATTCTTCCAGCCGCGCTTCGAGCCGTGGGTGGACTGGCACCGACGCGCGGGCGACCTGCCGGCCGAGATCGCCGGCCTGTCGCTGCCGGAGATCTACGACCGCGTCGGCGCGTCCATGCGGACGGTGCACTACTACACCGGCCAGCCTAACCCCGTCGAGGCGGCCTGGGCCGGCGACGTGAAGGTCGCCGAGCAGCGCAGCGACACGGAAATCCGCCGCCGCTTCGATACGCCGCGCGGGGCGCTCTTCCAGACCCAGCGGCTCAGCACCGGCCAGTCGTGGCGGACGGTGGAGTTCCTCGCCAAGGTCCCCGACGACCTGCCGGCCCTGCGGTGGCTCATCGAGCGACAGGTGATCCGCCTCAACGCCGAGAAGCTCCGCGCCGGGCAGGCCTTCATCGGCGACCGCGGCGAGGGCCACTTCTGGGTGCCCAAGAGCCCGTACTTCGCCCTGGCGCAGGGGTGGATGAGGCTCGAGGACTTCATCTATGCGCTGGCCGATGCGCCGGCGGCCGTCGAGGACGTCATGCGCGCCATCGACGCCGGCTACGACGCGCTCTACGAGCAGCTCACGAGCTGCCCCGACGTGCGCATCATCAATTTCGGCGAGAACATCGCCGAGGCGTACCTCACGCCGTGGTACTTCGAGCGGTACTGCCTGCCGTGGTACCGGAAGCGCGCCGGCCAGCTCCGGGCGGCCGGCGTCTTCACGCACATCCACATCGACGGCAACTTCCGCAGCCTGCTGCCGTACCTCGCCGAGATGCCATTCGACGGCCTGGAGGCCCTCACCCCCCGCCCGCAAGGCGACGTGTCGCTCGAGGAGATCCGCGAGCACATCGGGAACAAGATCCTGCTTGACGGCGTCCCGGCCGTCTTCTTCCTCGACCACCACAGCCGCGAGGAACTGGCGGCGTGCGTCGAGCGGGTCGTCGAGCTGTTCCACCCGCGGCTGGTGCTGGGCATCTCCGACGAGCTTCCCGAAGGCGGCGGCGCCGAGGCCTTTGAGCGCCTCAAGTGGGTCGCCGACTGGTGCCGCCGGCACACGTGCTAACGTGCCGCCCCAAGGGGCTGGGCGCTCCGCGCGGGCGGATCAGGGCTCTTCGCGAATCAGTTCAAGCAGCCTGTCTCGCATCTGCTCGGACAGTCGGAGCGACGTGGCCGCGTCCTGTTGGTCTGCGGACTCTCCCGGATAGCGGTACGCCACGGCCGCACGCGACACGAATCGGAGCTCGGCCGTTGGCCAGGACCAATCCGTGCACTTGGCCGCCAGAAGCTGGTCGAGCACAACCAGGTCGTGGGTCTTCGGCGGCACGGCGCCCAGATGGATCAGCAGGGCCTTCATCAGCTTCTCGACGCACTGCTACGCGTGAAAGCAGACGGCGTCGAAGTTGGGCTGATCGCCTGCGCGCATCTCCCTGCCGGCGGTGCGGAAGTCCGCCTCCGCCTTTGCGAGCCATTCCTCAACCGTGTCGTTCATAGAGGACCTTTCCCCCGTTGATAGCTTCGCGGATGAGCGGGTCGCCCTGGTCGTAGCGTCGCTGCACGTCGTCGGGCCGGCGGGCAAGCAGGTCCAGCGCGAACCGCGCGTCGATGCGGTTGAGTATCTCCAGCGACTTGCGCAGCGGCTTGCCCTCGAAGGGCAGCACCACCAGCAGGTCGACGTCGGAGTCCTCGGTGGCCGTGCCGTCGGCGTGCGAGCCGAACAGGATCACCTTGATCGGATCGAAGTTGCCCGCGATCCGCCGACTCACTTCCTCAATCTGTGCCATTGTGACCATGACCAAACACTCGGCGAAAGGATGCTCCCATTCTACCGCCGGCCCTGCGCTGCACAAGGTAGCCGTGAAGCCCCACGGCGCTACTCCATCTGAAGCACCACCTTGCTGACGGCGCCTTCGACGCCGAACTTGTTGACCGCGCGGACCTCCAGCGTGTTGTCGCCGTTGTTGAGGCCCCAGTCGCTGGGTGCACCATCCTTCCACTTGCCCCCGTCGATGCGGTGCTGGAACTTCGCGAAGTCCGGCGTCATCGTCTCGGCCTTCGCGTTGATCGTTGCGCCTTCGCCGGCCGTCAGCGTCAGCGCCGCCTGCTGCATCGGCCAGTACGGGTCGCGCGCCGGGTCCTTCGGGCAGATCCGCGTGTGGTACGGCACGCCCTCGCAGAGTTTGTCCTTCGTGATGAACATCCTGCCGTAGTCGGGCTTGCCCTCGGCGGTCGTCGGCGTGTAGGCCAGGTACAGGAACTTGCCGATCGACTCCGGCCTCAGGCGGAGCGTGCCGAAGCCCGGGTGCGTGCCGCGCGCGATCGGCAGGTCCTTGACCGTGTGCTTGGCGCCGGCGGCCCCGATGACGATGGTGAGGTCCTTGCCGCCGTCGTTGTAGAACCACTCGCGGCGAACCTCGTAGCCGTTCAGCGGCACGTCCTTGCGGGTGAAGTACACGTTCAGTGTCGGGTCCAGCACGACCCACTTGCGATGCTCGTTGGACCAGGCCTCGACCACGCCGTGCTCCGAGCCGTTGCCGTCTCCCTTGGCGCCCTTCAGCCCCAGCGACCGCGCGACGTAGCCCATGGACCGCAGCGCCTGGCGGAGCAGCATTGCGTAGTAGCCGCAGTTGAAGCCCTCGCCGGCGTCCACCGCCTTCAGCAGCTTCAGCGGGTCGCCCGGGCGGCTGGCGGGCGGGCCGAACAGCTTAATCCGCTTGTACGCCCAGTCCATAAGGCGCACCATCCGATCGAACTCGCTGTTGGCATCCTTTACCACGGCGTCGAGCTTCTCCTGCTTGCGGAGCTTCGCGAGCGTCTCATCGCCGAAGCAGTCGAAGCAGTATCGCCTGGAAAACTCGTTCGTCACCAGCCGCGGCACGTTCATCACCTTGACGTTGACGGGACTGCCGCTGAGGATGAACGTCCGGCCGGGCTTCAGTGCCGCGATGTCCTCGCCCGTCAGCTTCACGCCGGCCGGCTCGCTCACCACGCCGGGGTGGTTGGCGTCCGTGGCTGCGGACAGTGCCGTCGCGGCGACTGATAGCGCCGCGGCCGCGAGAAACGAGCATGTGTGTGGCCGCTTCATGTCAGGTCTCCTGGACGCAGGTCGTTGCGTCTGCCGCCCGCAGTATATCAAATGGTCCACTTGGACTCCTCTGCCGCGCCCGGTGAAGGCCCCGGCGGCCTTCCGCGCACACAGGGGAATAGGCGCACGGTCTCGTTTGCCGACGAAAGGCTGAGCCGATGGTGTTTCTCTGGTTCATGGCCGTCTGGACGTGGCTATTCGTGTCGCTCATGCTGGCCGTGATGATGGTGGCCGCGGGGTACCGCCTCGTGCGGGCGGAGCTGGGCCTGCACTTCTGGCCGGAGGAGGTTGCGGTGGCGATGGGCGGCTCGCTCGTGCAGGCCGCCGCGTTCGCCGTGCTGTGGTTTTGGCACTCGCTGGGCTGGATGTGGCTGCCGATTCACCTGGCCGTGGCGTTCGTGGCGGCCGTCGTCTGCTACAAGGCCGCCCACAGGACCACCATGAAGTACCCCGGCGCGCTTGTCATCGCCGCCGTGGACCAGGCGGTCGCACTGCCGCTGGGAATGCTCCTGGCCAGCCTTTGACGCCGCCCGATCTCTCGCCCCGCCTGTCAGCCCGGTGAAAAAGAGCGTCGATTGTGTCGCGGGCAAGACGCCCGCGACACTTCTTCAACGGGCCGCTATCCCCAGGCCTCACCTGCCGCCGCGAACACTCCGCTTTGGCGACGCCCGTACTTGGCGGCCGCTTGTGCGATCGTCAGGGCGAGTTGCCGTCAGCCGTTGCCGGCTGGCTCGCGGCCCCGCGCTCGATGGCCGACATCGCCCGGTCGTACGTGGCCCGTGTGATCACGCCTCGATCACGGTACTTGCCCAGCAGCTCCTTCTGTCGTGCGACCATCTGCGAATTGCGCCGGTAGAACAGCGGGGACATGATGTAGCACGTGAGATAGTGTCCCGTACCAACAGCGAAGCCCAGGGCACCCGGCCCGGCCACGGCCAGAAGGCCCAAAACGATGGCCTTCCCGCGCACGACGAACACGGCCAGTGCCACGGCAGCCGCGAGCAACGCGACACCCACAAGCCGCGGGCGCGTTCGCTCCCACCAGAGCTGCCTCTCATCCTGCACATAGAGTTCGCCCCCGACGGAGTACACGTATATTCCGTCGTGCACCCGGACGGAGTATCTGCCCTTTGGGTCGCGATTGGCCGGCGAGTCGGCGAAGAGCTTCGGGTCCAGCCCCTTACGGTTCTCGTAGACGTACGGCACCTGCCACGGAGACAGAACACCTGCCGGGCTGAGGAGGAACAGCTTGTCGCCTTTGCCGATTGCCAGCTCGATCTGTATGAGGTCGTTCGGGTCCGCAATTCCCGGCGTTTCCAGCAGCAACCCCGGCCCGGCCTCTTCGAGCTCTTCCTGATTACGCGGCGCCCGGCCGTGCTCGCGGCGGAACTCCGACAGCCACTCCCTCACCTTCCCGCGATACGTGCTGAACAGCGCATGGAGGGGCGGCAGGTCCCTGGATGGGAGCGCCCGCGGGCATCGCACGACGAACCGAGCGTCGAAGTTGTCGAGCACGGCCAGGCCCTCGTCGTTTGTGGGGTAGCGGCCATGGGCATTGCGGTACTCGACCAGAAGCGTCTTCAAGTCCGTCAATTGGGCCTGAATGACCTCCAGGTGCCAACGGCACCACGCCTCGCTCCGATCATCCTCGCCGCCGCCGGACGCCAGGTAGCCCCCGACCCCGGCACACAGGACGGCCATCAAGCATCCGATGACCTTTCGCATCTTTCGCCCCATATTCGCGCCTCCCCGGTTAATCGCACAAACTCCCCGCGCTCGGACCCCAGCCTACCGCCTTGGCGGGCGTTCGGCAATCCGCGTCTGCGGCGGGCCGGGAGGGGCGGCTCGCGCACCGCGCGCCCTACGTCCATTCCCTCTGCCAGATCGACTTGCGGTACACGGGCCGGAAGCCCAGCGACAGGTAGAGCGGCAGGTCGGCGCCGACGCAGGCCAGCGTCGCGCCCAGCTCGCCGCAGCGCCGAATCCCCTCGGTGACGGCCGCCCGCGCCAGCCCCCTGCGACGGTAGTCGGGGTCGGTGGCCACCGGCTCGACGTAGGCGATTGCGTGCACCGGCTCGTACCACATGCCGCAGTACGACACGAACTGCCCGTCGGGCGCCTCCACGACGATGTTCAAGTCCTTCCGGTAGCTCGGTGCCGACTGCATGAACTGGCGGTGCTCGACCCCGTCGTCGGGCGGCTCGTCGCCGTGGTTGAATCCGCGCCAGAGCACGCGGGTCAGCTTGGGCAGGTCGTTGTCCTCGGCCAGGCTCTTCAGGCGGAAGCCCTGCGGCAATGCGGCCGGACGCAGCGACGAGACGCGAAGGTGTGACATGGTCTCGTACGCCTCGGACTTGGTGTAGCCCCTCTCCGACGCGATCTTGCAGAAGTCGCCGTCATCGTCGTTGATTATCACGCGGAGCCGTTGGGCGCCATCCGCCGATGCGCTCAGGTGCTGCTCGGCGTAGGTCAGCATGTCTCGTTTGAGATGGGCGCACTCCGGATCGATCTGGAAGTAGGCCCGCCCCATCGCGTGCTCCGGGTGGACGACGGCGACGATCTCGCCCTTCGCCTCCCAGACGCCGATGCAGCGCAGGTCCAGATCCCGGATCTCGGGATGGTAGTGCATGTACTCCCAGCGCGGCTGGAGCCAGTTGACGTGCCCGCCGGCCGTGCGGTAGGTCCGCACGAGAAACCGGTTGACCTTCTCGTAGTCGGCGGCGTGGTTGTATTGCCTGAGCGTGGCCTGCATGGTGGGTCTCCTGCGGCGCCTTGCGAGACAGCGTGTATCCTGGGTGCCACCCACAAGCGAAGCACGGCGGAGCTTGTGGGTGTTGGCATCCATGTGCTCGGCACCCACAAGCTTGCGCTTGTGGGTGGCACCCCGCGCGCTGCTTCCGGAGGCCACGCCCCCGGCCAAGTCCTTGTACCCCTTTGGGGCAGGCTTCACCGCACGAAGCTTCAGTCTCTCTGCGTCCTCTGCGTCTCTGCGTCCGGCTCGCTCCACGTCAATCGGAATACTCGACCTCGATGTGGCTGACGCGGCCGAGGATGCAGGCGCGGGTGCGGATTCGCATGTCGATACGGTTTCGCCCGGCGTGCAGTTGCCAGCTCAGCGTCTCGCCGGCGGGCTTCCACTCGCCGCCGTCGATGCTCACGAGGAACGTATCGAAGTCCGGCGTCACCGTGCCCATCAGCAGCTCGACCGCGCCGCTCTTCGCGCCGGCCGTCGCCGACCAGCGAACCTGGTTGATCGTCCAGTCGATGTCGCTGTGCCGGGCGGTGTAGTTCGACCAGTGCGCGTGTCGCGGCGTGCGATCGTCCTCCCAGTGCCAGTAGCCCGTCCACGACCAGGTCGTCCGCC
>Ga0307379_10010544_pt1 | contig 12213 bp, 7 predicted proteins | sample UN2MG_FD_202237 | JGI IMG/M metagenome (GOLD analysis project Ga0307379, IMG submission 202237) | Soil microbial communities from Risofladan, Vaasa, Finland - UN-2 | ecosystem: Environmental > Terrestrial > Soil > Coastal area > Acid sulfate soil | place: Finland: Risofladan, Vaasa | collected... | reverse complement strand
TGTTTGATCACGTTTATTGTAAAGAACCAAAGGTACACACTGAATATAAGAAGACATTGCCTGAAAATGAAGGAACGATTTATGTGTTTTTCGGGAAACCCTACAGGATTAGTCATAAAACTGGAGAAAAAATTGAGTACTTTTGTCTGAATTTTTGCAATGTATTTGACACGAATATAGATTCAAGGAAACAGTCTCCAGTTTCTGATTTTGAAGACACTTTGATGGAAACATTCCCCAAGGCAAAGTCAATTTTTGTCTACCACACAAAGGATTTGAAACCAAAGGATAAGGAAAGAATCAAGTATAAATCGTACAAGGATGTTTTAGATGTTGGGAAAAAATTGTTTGGACTCGATGAAGATATTAATTTCAAGCCACAAATTTCATCCAAGGAGAACTTTAATTCGCTTGTATCGCTTTTGGATGATTCGACAAAGAAAGTTGATAAGTGTTTTAAATATTATTGTTAAAAAAATGAGACTTTATGATTTATGTATTCAAATTATCATATTCTAAATTATATTCATTCATTCCTTGAATATCAAAAACGCCATCACCAAACAGCAATTCTAAATCAACATCTTCTAAAGGTGTACCTAATAAATCATCACCAATAGGTGTTTCTGGATAAAATTGACCAGCATAAAGGTTCGGTGTAAAGCCTGATTCTTCTCGTGGAGCTGTCATAATTAAGTCTTGTGAACTTTGGTTGATTTGTAAATCGATTTCGTTTTGAGTTCCTTGGAAAATAATTTGTTCCGGTTCCACCTGAGTTGTTGAAAATTGTCCTTGTTCTTCAACATCTGCATCGTAAGTCAAGTTTTGAACATCTTGAATAATCATTTCAACTCCTTCGGATTGCTGTCCTTCTCCAGAATCATCGACATCACCAGGACCTTCCCCTGAATCATCGACATCACCAGGACCTTCCCCTGAATCATCGACATCACCAGGACCTTCCCCCGAATCATCAACATCACCTGGACCTTCCCCTGAATCATCAACTTCATCTTCTCTGGTATAAATATCCTTATAATCTTGGTATTCTTTTTCTTGTCTGTATTTTGTGAGTCCTTGCATGGATTTTTCTTTAAGACTATATTCAACACTTTCTTCCAATCTTCTTCCAAACTGTTTTGGGTTTCTTCCTAATTGATTTGGGTTTCTTTCGAAGGTGCAAGTTTTAAGTAAATGGTGAGTTTGTTCTCTACCATATCCTAGAATAAAAGTTTGCCAAACCCCTTCTTCTTCTTCTATGTCTTTTGGAATATATGTGTTCCAAAAAGCTTCTTCATCATCATCATTTATGTTTTCTGAATCAAATTCATTATGATAATTCTTGAATTCTTCAAAATAGGGGTGATCCAAGATCCATGGAAGATCTTTATCACTGTCAGGTCTGTAAAAAGAGTATTGGGTTTTGAAAATGTCTTCGAAGAATTGTTCATCTAATATCATTTTTATATCATTGTTTTTTGTTTGTTCAACCAGTTCTTCAGTGGACATTTCAAGTTCTTGAATCAACTTTTTTAAATCAATAAATGTATCCATCATTTCTGTGTTGAGTTCTTCTTTTGTTTCGTACTGTTTGTATTGATCTCCATTTTTTTCAGGGTCTTGGGTTTCCGATTTAACCCATAAATTATCCCAAAAGTACATAGATGCTTTCATCAAAGAATTCATTCGATTGAACACATCTCTCTTTTTTGCAATTGGAAATCCTCTCGTAATGGGTCGTCTATCATGAGTAAGTTTATCAAAGAAAGCTCCATAATTCATTTCTGATCTATCAAAATCAATTATAACTAGTGAATGAGTATAATAATCTGATGGAATTTTGAAATCAAGTCTCCATACATCATCATTTTCACCATCTCTAGATTCGACATTGTGATTTTCTCCTTGGATTTCAGGATAGACGTTTTGTAGAGTTTGAGGTGGAGATATCCCTCTTTCCCCTTCAAAGGTTATTGGATTACCAATTTCACCTTCTACCGAATCATCAAATTCGTCTTCACCTTCTACCGAATCATCAAATTCGTCTTCACCTTCTACCGAATCATCAACCCGTGGTACAATTCTTCTTCTTCTTGGTCTTACTTTTGGTTCATCTGCCAAATTGAAAAACAACAAATCCTTTCGATCTGATCTATTAATATACTTCATCCTCACGTTGTATAAATGAAGATCATTATGTCGAAATCCTATTGAATTAGCAGCTCTCAAACCCCAAATTATTTGAAAGAAGCAAACCTTCAGCCTTTGTTTCACATAATCAAGATAAGATTTTTGGAACAATGTAACATAATCAGGAAAGAACCTAACTAATCCAACCATTGCTTCTTTGTATCTATCTCTAACAAACGTCATTCCTTCAACAGTATTGTATTTTGTTGTGGGATTGATTGCATTCATATTCAAGTAAATGTCTCTTACACGATCAAAAACAAATCTCCTTAGTATTTTTTGATCGATTCTCCCTTCGTAATATTGCGTGTCAATTTCAAGTTGTTCAAGTATGTTTGTATACATGTTCATCATTTCTTCAGGAGGACGTTCTACATCTTCACGAATAATATTCAAATTGATTTTAAAATTTTTAAGCATGTTTCCCACACAACCTCCAAGCTTTTCTTTGATTTCATTTGAAAGCGAACTAAATATATTATGTTGGTTAATGTCGTTTCCAGAACCTCCCTTCAAAAGTAATTCTTTTACCATGTCCCAATATTTACTTATTGCAGAGGAATCACCTTGTCCATAATTTTGTCCACGCAAATCATCATTTAATTTTTCCATTTTTGTATTATGAAATGTAATCGGTTCAGTTAGTAATTCTGCTTGCCATCCAATGAGAAAATCACCCATTTTTTTGTATTGTTGAAGTTTTTTTGTGATTCTTCGAAAATCACCTTGAACCAGTGAAGAGGCTTCACCACTTTCAATCCACTTTGATAATCTTTCGTCTGCGTACTGCTTTAGAAGTTCTCTAAAATATTCTCCAAGAGACACTTCATAATAATCCCTTAACGTTGCAGAAAAATACATTACATCTTTCGTATCAGCATTTCTTGTCAAATCAATCGCTGCTTCTGTCAACTTTTGAAAACTATCTTTTAATGACTTCTTAACTGTCTCTCCTTCTTCTTCAACTTCAATCGAAGGGATACTCTCTGTTGCAAATCCAAAGTTGGTGCGAAACCCAACATCTATGAAGTTGAAGAAGTATGAGCTTGGGTTTCTTGTATGAAGTAGCTTTACAGCATTATTAATTAGATCTTGTCTATGTGACGCATACTCAGGAATGATGTCTTTGATTTCATCTCTTGGTACTCTATTTTGAGTCAAGAATTTGTAGAGTTTCAGATCAACTTCTTCCTCATAATGACCAACATAATCAGTTTTGACAAAAACATTTGTCATTCTTTTTCCGTTATGAGTTGTAGTTAGATGATTCAAGCTTGCAGAAATGATAAACTCTTTCAGGATTCCAATATATCTATTAAACCAATAGAGAATTCTACAATTCTTGAGTACTTCCTTATGATGTTCAACATCTTCATTTCCTGGATCAACTTGTGTGAACATTTTATCGTATCTAACTTCACCAAATCTCCATCTTGATAGGTATGGATAATATTTGTTTAGATCTCTTATGTAAAGCAGATCTCCACCATCAATCAATTTTTCATCATTATCATTTGCTCTCACGTATTTTCTGTATCCATCTCGAACTTGTTCTTCAATATATGGTTCAAGATTCAAGAACTTGAATCTATATGCATCTTCATCATTTCCACATTGAACAATAAACTGAAACATGTGTCCTGATCTTAATCCATTTTCTCTCTTTTTCAAATTGTCAATAAACTTTCTTTCTCTATTTTTGAGACCGTCATCCCAAAATCGTGCATTCAAATCAAAACCGGTATCTTGCTTGAAGAGGTAATTTCTAAAAATACCATCTGCATTAGCACTCAAACTTTCTTTATCTTCTTCTACGTCAAGGTCATAGCTTGGTAGAACTTTTTTGTCAATTACATTCAAAAATTTGAAGAAAAAATCAAAGTTTCTCCATTGGTTTGGATTTGCAGAAACTGGAATATGAAATGGAGACTTCATATTCATAACTGGTCCAGTATTCTTTGAGTGCACGTAAACTGGCTCACTTGGATCCAAAATAGCAATTCCTTTCCTTTCAGATACAAATTCACCATCCTGAATCAATAGTTTTGACTTTTTTGAAATGTAAACATCAACATTATCGTCAAGATGAAGTATCGTATGCGTATTTGTCTTTTTGAAGTCAACAAACACATCTTTAAATGCAGTCAATAGTGTATTTTGTGGATCGTACGTGAATACGACACCATCTTTCACGTTTTTTGATCCTAGAATCTTTCCAATATGAAATTTTGTTAGAATCATACTGTGTTTATTGAGGAATACATATTTTACTAAACACTTTTTTTTTGAATTATTTTTTAACTTCTCCTTCGCTTTCTATATCTCCCATGACTTTTATTTTCTCATCAACCAATACCTGAGGTATCTCTTTGATCTCTTTAACAACCTTATTGTGCTTTTCCAATAAACTTTTCATATTAACAGGTATCATTTCTGCAGTTGTATTCTCAATCTTAACAAGATTTTCAATGTCGTCAATAATTGGTAACGAAATGTAATGAGTCCTATCATTGTAGATCATCGTTCCTTTCATGACTTTAGATTGTTCAAAGAAAATTAAATCAATGTAAATCGGTAATTCTTGAGTTCCCCTAATTGACAAGTTGTTGATGCCACTATATTGGTGTTTTGTGTAAGTAATTATCAGACCTCCAATTTCCTTGATCTGGTCCGTTTCAGGTTTGATAAACTTCACGTTTCCAATGATTATCTTCTTCCTTTTCAAATCCAAGGACAATATACCCCATCTGAACACATTTCTAAACCAGTAACCATTTGACACATGGACTTTCCATTTCAACTTGAAACTCCAATGGACAAATCTCAAGATCAAGAAGTAGAACAACACAAACGTCCCAAACAAACAAAGTGCTAGATTAATGATGTAGAAAATCATTTTTTTTTTCACAAACTAAAATTAGCGCGAATAAAAACAATTTTGGAAAAAAAAAAAATGTCGCATAAGGGACTATTCAAGAAGATGTTCAAAATGAATGTAGACGAGATTCCAACATCAAAGAGGAGAGAATTGGAAAAAAAGAGTGAAGGAAAAAGAAAGAGAAGAAAGGTGGATTCATACTTTCCAATACGAGTCAAAAACGAGAATTACGAAACTTTTGATATCTATTTCGTAAAATTCAGCAACAAGAAAGACAAGAAAATTTTGGATAAGTTTGGTAAGTTACTCCAGGAGAACCAAGATGATGACTTGGTCAAGATGGAAGATGCGAATGAAGAACCGACAACGTTCGACAGCGATGAGATTAATGCAATCAAGAAGTTTATTGATTTACATGAAGATATATTCGGTCACTTCAAAGTGAAGGGAGACAGTTTGAGTGGGAGATTCAACAAAGAGTTCGAGAAAAAGGTTGAAAACCAAGTGACTGACGACAAGGAAATCGACGAAGATGAAGATAAAGAAAGAGAAATTAACTATGACAAATACAACCAAGAGGACGCACAAGAGTGGGCATTTAGAGAAATGACACAAAGATCTTTTATTGACAAGTTGTGATTAATCTTCGTTACATAAATCATTCCATAAAAATTCACCAATAAATGGATAAAGAAACACACTATCACGTTCCTGTCCTTTAAACAAATCAAAGTTCTTTCCAAATCTTTGAGTCAAAGTTTTGTTAACTTCCCATTTTGAAAAACTTCTACATCATCAAATGTCATTGTAACAATCTCCTCTAAAGAAAAAACAAAAGAAAAGCAGCAGATATCTTTCTCACAATTTCCACATTCATCTTTCACACAAATTTCCATAGTTAAATGCTTAACATGACATGCAAACACAAATGACAAAAACAAAAACAGAAACATCTTTTTTGTAGTTTGGCGCGTTTTGTAGTAATACAAAAAAAAATTAAAGGCTTCACGCAGTGATGAGTTTCCGAAACATCTGTACAGCGTGTGGTAAATGTTCGAAAGAACACCTCACTCCTTGCGAAACTTGCAAACTTGTTTATTACTGCTCAGAAGAATGCCAAAAAAAACATGCAGAGAAACACAAGTACGACTGTCCAAAGTTTGATTTCGAATCAAATAAAGTCAGAATCATTGATGGATTGTATATACCATTCAATATCAAACTGTATGAGAGTATGTTCAAAGGGAAAAAACCTGAAATCATCTGGAAGAAGTTGATTGTTACACTCTGCGAGCCATATGTTAACAGATTCATCTATCATGAGGGAAATGGAAACTTTGTTGAAAGGTACCCGGATGCAGCAGAGTATTTCAAGTTGAAGATTATCACATTTGCAAAACTCTACATTCTTAGCAAAAAGAAAGCAAACTTTGCAAAAGTTGAAAGAAGACTTCGAAGGGAGAGTGAACTTTTAGAGGTCGAAACAGTTATCCGAAAGATTGAAAATGATCTCTACATATTCAGAAAGGTCTACCATAAGGACGAGCTGTACTTTGAGATTGCTGAAATGTGTTCTAAGGAGTATGTCCAGTCATTAAAAGGATATTTCAGACTTAAAGGATTCAAAGAGTATTTGTTAAAGAAGAAGGGTGCTGAATTTTCTTGTGGGAGAGAAAAATTCTTCACCGTTCCTGATGAAGAAAACAAATTCTATCAGAAACACACAAGATTTTCAGTGTATTTTCAAGCAGTACCTTTCGATAAGAGATTCAAGGAATGTTCTAAATGCGAAGATCCATACGGTGCAGAATGTGATTACTTAGTTGATGTTATTTGTGATGAAGCTTTTTTTTTAGAGAAGATGTACTACTTCAAGAATGCAAAGGAAAACTTGAGAAAACTTGGACAAGCAGGGATTTGGGATATTCATAATAATGAAGGATATAAACAGGTAATGGAAGAGATTAAAAAATAATGGATTTAACTTTGAGAATCTTTCCTCCTAACGTTTCCTCTTTTCATTTTTTGTGTTGAAGTCCATACGCGCATGTAATCTACAACGACTTGACGAGTTTCTTAGCGCGCGTTTTTTTTTTTTTTTGTTGATCTCTAAAAATGAGTTGGACCTTCCCTAGTCAAAACAACCAAAGTGGTAATAGAAATCAAAACCAAAATGGAACTTGGAATTTAAAAAATCAAGGTGGTAGAGGAGGAGGTAATTGGGAATTTGGTACCCAGAATCAAGGTCAGAACTTTGGAGGTATCCAGAATCAAGGTTCAATATTTAGTGGAGGAGGAGGCAACATGAATCAAGGTCAGAACTTTGATAACACGAGTTTTGGGAATAACAATACCGGACGGAAAAACAATTTCATTCAGAAACAATTCAAGTATCACCCCCACAACCTTAATCCGGAAAGATTGCATGAACTGAAAGGTCCTACTGATACAATTACTGATATAGTTTGGTTTAAACAATTCGTTGGCTGTTCTTCCTGGGATAAATGTGTCTATGTGTGGCAAATTGACGTATCAGCGAACAAATTTAGAAGTAGACCAGTTTACAAGGATACTTTGAGATCACCATTACTCTCTTGTTTTTTGATGAACGGAATGATTTTTACTGGAGATTTCACAGGAAACCTTGACGTGATAAACATTCAAAAGAAGGCAAAACAAAATTTTGGAAAGCACATGGAAAACCCCAAAACAAAGGGAAGTGCAATCACAAGTATCAAACAAGTTAATCAAAATACAGTGTTAACAAGTAGTTTGAATTGTCGTTGCAAGTATTGGGATCTTAGAAATAAAAAGGCAGTAATGGTTGTGAATTGTCCTGAAAGAGTATTTTGTGCAGATGTTCATCAAAACATGGTTGCTGTTGCTTGTGGATGGGCTAAACAACATCTTCTCATATACGATTCCAGAAAACCGAATAACCCAATGAAGTCAATTCCTCTACTAAAAAGACCAAATGTCACTGAAGCCCTTGACCACCCAGGAAGGAATATTACAATTTGCCCTGATTATGTTGCGGTTGGTTCGGTCGGAGGAAGACTTTCAATTGTTGGTATGACTGGAAAGGTCGAAACGTTTCAATCAAAGGTTTGTTGTGAAGGAAAACCACTCAACGTAAAACCATTTCGGTTTCCAGTGAATGGTCTTTGTGTAAACAATAAAAATGGATACACTGGTGTTGTTGATGCAAGTGGTCACTATCAAATATTCGATTTTTCTCAAAAGAAAAGGGCCATGTTCAACAAAAAGAGAATCTCATGTTCCCTGACAAAATGCAAATTTGATGACTCAGGAAATATATTTGCGTTTGGTGTGAGCTACGACTTTTCAAGGGGACAAAGTAGTGAAATGTATAATAACAAAACTCATCAAAGGATATTATTAAAAAAGGTTTAAAAAAATTACAACTATGTACAACATCAAAGCAACTTTTTTCCCAACACCATCATTTGAAACAGTACTTCCAACGCAATCAAAATCCGAAACCATGATATAGTTCCTGTCGTAATGTACTCCAGTAATCATTTGACATCCAGTGATCGGTATTTCTTCTTTGACAAGAGGATCGAAAGATATGTAATGGAAGACTTGAACAGTACCATTATCATTACAAACAAACTGAAATGTTGCATCCAAAGGTGGAATTACATAGTACTTTTCAGAATCAGCCCTTGCGATGATCTTTTCTTTTTCTCCAGATTCGTTGCAATCCAAGGTCAGTTCGACAAACTTCTTCTCATCCCATGGAAGCTTCTTTTTCATGTCTTCTTCTGTTTCACATTTTAACGCAGATCCACTCTTGCATGTATCTTGGTAAACTCCATAAAATTTTGAGTTAATTAAATCGACACATTCAGCCTTGTCAAAGTTTTCCAAATTCACTCTGTCTTCAAGGCAAGAGTACTTATACTTTTTTTCGAAACCACAACAAACATTTTCTGGCACATCAGATCTAACATAATAATTAACTGATTCTAAATAGACACAGTCTTCATTTTCAAAGATATACTTCTGGGAACAAACAAAAACAAACAGAAAGAAAAACATTTTTTTTTGGTATTTTACGGGATTTTTTGCGCGCTTTGATTGAAATGAGTTTGGTCTATTCAAAAATCAACTATATTTATGCATCACAAACATTACTAACATAACTGTTTTGTTCTTGGAAAGATATTCTTTCAAGTATGATTTCATTACAATCAAGTTCCATATCAACTCCTTGAATAATATTTTCAATTTCATTTTTAGTATAGTAATCCCCATTCTGTTTTTTCCATCCAAAGTTAAACACCTTCGTTAAGAAGCTTGAAACAATATCACAATTTGTCAGTCTTGGATTGAAAAAGTCCTCAGCAAATTCAGTATACTCTGGTATATTCTCTTCATTTTTCAAAGCTGCCATGTAAAATAAACACTCAGTTTTTGGTAATTCCATTCCAAGCCTTGGAAATACCACTCCAGCTTCTGCACAAAACCTTGAAGCTTCTTCCAAATCGAAATCCATATTTTGAAATAGATCATACGAAGTTTTCATGTTCAGACGTTCTATGAAATTCCAAATAATTGTTGCAAAGTAATTGTATTCCATTCTTCTGGCGGGAGTTGAATCATTGGTGTAATATGGTATCATCTGTGGTGTGTTGAATTCATAATCAAAGGCTACGTATCCGTTGATATCAGAAATTATATCATCTTCCACAACATCTTTTCTAATACAAATGTTTTCTGGATATTTCTCGTTATCAATTAATAGCTTGTACCAACCATGCGGATCATGTTTAATGAAGTAATCAAAAAACAACTTGAAGATTGGTATATGCGGTTCACAAAGAGTATCATTTTGTGGTTCTTCATAAAAACTGACTGGATTGTAAACACCAGCTGAGCACGGACCATCACTTAGATAATCATAAAGCGTATTGTTCATGAACTTCAAAGGAAAGTATTTTTCTTTCATCACTTTCACAACCAGATACTGTTTTGAAATTTCCTCCAAAAAGTCTTCTTCATATTCGAAGGTAACATTTGCAAATTCACCGTTCGTGATATTTCGAACAAAATCAATATTGTTTAATATTTCATTTGTAATTACGTCACTTCTTACACTTGGATCTGCAAAATCTGATCTTATTCCAGCATTCAGTGAAATGTAAGGCATTACATTTTCACAGTAGTCAAGAATCACCATATCCTTTTTTAAAAAATCCCAATAAATTTGGTTAGCAGTAACTTCATTGTATTCAGTAGGATCAGAAAAGTAAGGAGTAACAAAAAAATTGTAAAATGATGATTTCCCCATGTCCGAGTAGAGAATGTTTTCGTTTAATCTGTACTTGAATTTTGGATCAGCAGTCGAATTATATCCATGATCAATTGTGAACACAGTGCAGAATCTCTCAATATCTTCAGGTAGTAATCTAAACACATCATCAAATATTTGTGATATTTCCATAATATCTTCTTTATTGTCGTCCAAGACTGTTGGAGTTACAAATAAGTTGAGAAAGGTTGTCTTGTTTTGCTCAAGAATCTCATAAAATACACTTGGTCTAATTTCTTGGGGATAAATCTCAAAAACTGATTGTTCAATGAATTTGTCTCTTTTCCTGTATTCATGTCTATCATAAACAATATTTATAAAAGCATTATTGATGTTGGAGGAGAAAAACACTTCTCGAAGTTCCTTAACCATAGAATTGTACAGTAAGAAGAGATACTCTGTTCCCAAATCAAATTCAGAAAATCCAAAGTCAGTTGTGTAAGTTTTCATCTTTCTGTACAAGGGACAAATCGTAACTTCATCCAATTCAAAGGTCTTTATCCCAATATTTTCCCAATAATATGGTGCCTGCCTAAACATTTGTCCTCCGGTTGGTTCATATACACCCGTGTTTACAATTTCAAGGAAGTCATAGTCGTCGTAAATTGTTGGATAAACATTTGGATTGTTGTTGTAATTATACCCTCCAAAAAACCCACCTAAAATGTCTGGTTTCCATGAATCAATTCCACAATAGCTATAACATCTATACAAATTCGTATAATAATATGCCAAGAAATGAGGTCCATAGCATCCAGTTGTCAGAGAGTACATTAAATTCCTATGTTCCCTGTACATTGGATATAGGAAATTTCGATCTTCTAAAAATTTTTCGTATCCAACACTATGAAAATCAAAATAGGCGTACTGAAAGTCCATTGAGTTGAAGTTGACAAATGGCTCTACGAGAGATTTGGGAATATTATCATATGTATCGCCATCGTCATAATAATAAATCATTTTCTCCAAACTTTCTTCAAATGTGTTTCCAAAATATCTTTCATCAAATTGAACAACTCGCTCCAAAAGGAAGAAAATATAACCAAGAGGATCTTCACATCTGAACGGCAGTTCTCCCTGAAGACCAGTAGTATCTCCATAAAAAATTAGACTGTAAATCCCCCAAAATATTGATTTGTATTTTCCTCCCTTAATTATTTCACAATTATCTGTCCAATATCTGTAATTACTACCCCCAACACAACATGCGTCAGCTTGATTTCCAAAAGGATTGCATGGTACTCCTGTTGTCACAATTGGAAGAGGTTTTATCAGAGTATTGATTTCATTTGCTGTATCAAGATCAATAGGACATGTATCACACACACATCTTGCAACTGGACGACCTCGTTGATTAAACTGTGGTTTTACAATTTTTTCACATATTGCTCTTGGTACATCTAAAAGTTCATAGACAAAACATTCAGCTAAATCTCCAATTGCAAATTGATCACCTCCTAATTTTAGTGCACATTTTGTATTTGCAACAACTCCAAAAACATTGAAAAGAAAACCAACAGTGAATGAAGTATAGATTGTAGAAAATAATCCACTACCTATATCACCTACAGATTTACTACAACATGTGTCCATAAGACTTTTTGGATCCAAGTGTCCATAATATTTTTGCCTCTTTTTTTTAGTTAAACAATTACCACCTTTCCATAATATACATATGTAATCAGGTGTACTAATAATGAGATTAAGTATTTTGTATATCGCAGAAAATATGAGCCCATTTTGTTTACCAAGTTCTTCATTGTCTTTGTCGTACCCAAAAAATAGTTCACATATTCCAAACTTATGA
>Ga0307379_10010543_pt1 | contig 12213 bp, 7 predicted proteins | sample UN2MG_FD_202237 | JGI IMG/M metagenome (GOLD analysis project Ga0307379, IMG submission 202237) | Soil microbial communities from Risofladan, Vaasa, Finland - UN-2 | ecosystem: Environmental > Terrestrial > Soil > Coastal area > Acid sulfate soil | place: Finland: Risofladan, Vaasa | collected... | reverse complement strand
ACGGGTCATTGGGGTCGGGTCGGTCCTGTCCCCCTTCGTCGGTGCCGTTGATATCCAGGCTGTAGAGCAGCTCGCGGCCTGCCCATCGCCCGAGCCGGATCGGTCCGCCGCTGGGGTCGAAGGGGTCCTTCGGCACGGCCGGCAGGTAATGCGGCACCAGTTCCGCCAGCTTCTCCGGCCGCCTGCCGTGGTCGATCTCATACAGCCTCATCGCCAAGGCCGTCGCCGCCATGCGACAACTCGCGACTGCTCGAAAGTGAATCATGTGCGCCCTGCTGATATCGGGAAACAGCGTATAGGTGAACGGCTGCGTCAGCTCCGGGTACTTGGCATCCGGGATAGTGACAGCCGAGAACCTGCTCTTGGCCGACGGGTAATCGTCCTGACGTGCCGCCTCGACCAGCGGGCCGTACGATCGGATCAGCCTGGCCTCATCCGCGATCAGGACGGGCTTGAAGATCGCCCTGAGCGCGCCCTTGTCTATGACGAGGTTTCCGAACGTCTCGGGGTATCTGCCTCGTCTGATCGCTTCGCAGGTCTCGTACCCGAACACCCGCTTGCCGAGCAACGCCCGCACGAGCCGGTCCTTGGTTCGCTTCTCGTCCAGCAGCAGTGCGATCAGCTCCTGCACCTGCTCTCGCGCGGCGCCCGGTTCCTCCCCGCCGAGTCGAAGGCCAGGCGCGATGCGCTCCACCCCTCCTTCTGCCAGGCCTTCAATGGCCAGGGCCACCAGCTCTCCGATCAGGAGTGGGTACTGTCCCGCCCAGTCCGAGAGGGTCAGGATGTCCTGGGTGCATTCAATGGCCTCTTCGTCGTCGCCACGATCATGTGCGGCGATGGCTGCCAGGCACAGGAACCTTGCCATCGCTCGCTGCCGCGAGAAGACGATCGTTGAGATCGCTTCATCCAGAGACCCGGAGTAGTCAATGCCCAGATCGGAGCAGCCCAGCCCTCGGGCCTTTCTCGCCAGCCCAATCGTTGGGCCGGCGGCGGTGAGGATTGCCTGCAACTGGTGACTGTAGGCCCGCCGGACTTCGGGGTAGTTCGTAAGGTCGTCCCAGTAGTAGTCTTCGTAGCCGTCGGCCTGCATGTTTCCGTCCAACGCATCGAGAAGCGGCTCGACGTCGGCCTCGAATTGTTGCACGGCCTGACGAAGCAGCACGGCCGCGTCCTTCTCCGGCAGCAGGGGCGGGGGTTTGAGGTCGATCAGGCGCAGCGGCTCGCCGCGGGCGCGGATGGCGTCGATCTCGGCCCGGAGCTGGGCTTGCGCGTGGAGCAGCCAGCCGGTCCACGCAGCGGCCAGCAAGCACAGCACGCCACCGAAGATAAGGAGGGCTTTGCCCCACCACGGAATCCGGCGGCGCCGCGATTTCTCCCGGCCGGTTTCGGACATGTGGCGACTCCCCATACAACGGCATTGTACAGGATGGGCCCGCTGCGCGGGAATGACGAATGACAAATGCTCAATGACTCAAACTGACCGCTTTTCCAGGCCCGAAGGGCCGGCCCGATGATAGCCGGGGGCGGAAGCCCCCGGCGGGCAAGGAGTTACGAATGGAGCCCCGAAGGGGCGATCGAACTTCTCCGTGCATACCAGACTGTCCTGGGATTTCGCTCGCCCCTACGGGGCTCCGCTCCAACTGGGCCTGGCACCGTGGGCTTCCGCCCACGGCCATCATCGCAGACCCCTTCGGGGTCGGGGAGAAACGGTCAGTTTGAGTCAATGACAAAGGAATGACGGAGGACGAATGACTAAGGCCGGGCCCCGGGGCAAGGGCTTCGGCATTGGACATTCGTCATTGATTCGTCACCTGCCTGCCGGCAGGCAGGTTCGTCCCTCGTCATTCGTCATTGGCGGTTACGCCAGCCCCGTGGGATGTGCTTCGAGGAACTCCGCGTGGTGCGCCCGGCCGGTTTCGCGGAGGCGCTTGCAGTAGCCTTCCAGCTTGTCGCGTGTGTGGAACGGTCCACCCTCGCGCATCACGGTCCAGAGCGGGTCCTCGGCGTAGGCGCTGCGGCTCATCATGTCGGCCGTCCACTGTTCGATCAGCGCCTGGCCGTGGTCGGCGACGGCCGGGTGGGCCTCGGCGAGGTCGGCCGTCTCGTGCGGGTCGTCGGCCACGTTGAACAGCATCCTCGCGGGGTAGTCCTTGAAGCCCGTGTGGTAGGTGCGGCAGAACATGTAGTCCTCCCACCGCACGGTTCGCATGCAGCTCCAGCAGCACTGCCCGAAGACGACGTGATCTCGCCCGCCCGACTCGCCGGCCTTCAGCCTCTCGGCGAACCCGCGCCCGTCCCAGTGCGCGGGCACCTCGCCGCCGGCCAGCTCGACCAGCGTGGCGCCGATGTCGGTCTGGTAGTACAGGCCGGCGTCCGCGCGCCCGCCGGGCAGGCCGGGCCAGCGGACGATCATCGGCACGCGGCTGGTGATGTGGTCGGCCACCGCGTGATCGGCGATCACGCCCAGCTCGCCTAGGTTTTCGCCGTGGTCGGAGGTGATGATGATGGCCGTCTCGTCCAGCACGCCCTGGTCGGCCAGCTCGTTGAACACGCGCCCGAGCCACTCGTCGGCGTAGCGCAGGCCGGTGTCGTAGCCGTCGATGAAGGCCTTGTAGTCGGCCATGCTGCGGACGAAGTTCGGCTGGCGCGGGTAGTTGTGGAACTCGCGCCCGAACGCCCCGCTCGGCTCCTGCGGCGTGCCGGGGCCGAAGCCCTCCCACTGTGCCTGGCGCATCTCCTCGGTGTACCACGGGTCGATGGGCTCGTCCTTGAAGGGGTGGCCGAACGACTCCGGCGTGCGGTACATCGTGTGCGGGTCCCAGACGTTCACGTGCAGCAGCCAGTTGTCGCGCTTTGAGTTGCGCTTCAGCCAGTCCATGGCGATGGGGACCACGTCGTCGGCGATCTCGTTGCCGCACTTGCCGGTGTTGTAGAACTCGCGCCAGCCGGCGTGGAACCACCAGGCCGAGTGCCGCTCGGCGTAGGGGCTGACCGAGACGCAGTGCAGGCCGGCCTTGTTGAGGCACTCGATCAGGCCCGGCTTCTGGCCGCCGGTGCGGAACTGGCGCTCGCGGCCGATGTATCGCCGGTCGGCGGCCAGCCCGCCGTGGTTGACGATGCCCGTGTGGATGCCGAACTGGCCGAGGAACATGCTTGCCCGGCTGGGCAGGCACGGCGCGTCGGAGACGTAGCAGCTCTCGAATCGCACGCCCTGTTCGGCGATGCGGTCCAGGTTCGGCGTGGTCTTCCGCAGGTAGCCGTAGCAGCCGAAGTGGTCGGCCCGCGTCGTGTCTATGTCAACGTAGAGAATCCGCATCCATCCTGTCCTTTCGATCAGGCGGGAATTGGCATGTTACGCGCGGCCGCGTTGCTCCGCAACCGTTCTGGAAGAGCGGTATTGCCTCGTCGGGCGCGTCTCAGACCCACAGGAAGCTCACGCCCAAGGCCATGAGTACGACCGCGCCGAAGACCTCCGCCCAGCGGCCGAAGCGCCGGCCAAGACGCTTGCCGACGGCCACGCCCGCCAGGGCCATCGCCGCCGCCACGAGGCCGATGATGAGGCTGGCAGTCCAGATGGCATGGCCCTTCAGTCCCAGCGAGAAGCCCGCCACCAGGGCATCCAGGCTGGTGGCCAGCGACAGAGCCACCAGCGACCAGCCGCGCGTCGGGTCGCGCGGGACGTGCAGGGCCTTTCCGACGGCCCGCTCCTCTTTCTCCGCGAGCGCGCCGGGGCGGGATCGGACGGCCTCGTAGAGCATCTTCGCGCCGATGGCGAACACGAGGGCGGCCGCCACGTAGGTCCCGACGTCCCTCAGCAGCGCCGCCAGTTCGCGGCCGGCGAGCCAGCCCAGGATCGGCATGCCGAACTGGAACAGGCCCATGTGCCACGCTAGGCGGAACCTCTGCCGCGGCCCGTGCCACCGCACCCCGACCCCCATGGAAACGCTCATCGCGTCCATGCCCAGCCCGACGGCCAGCGGTAGTATGCTCAGCAGTCGCATCGGCGCCCATCCGTTCGCGGCGGGACGGGAGCCCCGCCGCGCAGGCGTCACGTCTCGAAGATCGTGCCTTGTCTGTACTCGGTCCAGGCGACCTCGAAGGCGATATCGCGCCGTGGGATGGGCCGCGGCGCTTCGTCGCGCAGGTCGAACAGGTCGTCGGCCTTGGGGCTGTACCCGACGCACAGGATGTGATTCCGCAGCGATTCGTTCTCCGGCTTGAAGCGATACGGCCGGCCGGTGGCCGGGTCGATCAGGGCCGGGTGCATCTCCGTGCCGGACTCGTCTAGGATGCAGTGGCTGCCGCGAGATCCCGCGCCGCGATCGAGCATGCCGCAGATGGCCTTCAGCATCGCCACGTGCGTCAGGCACTGCTGGATCGTGCGGACGGCGGCCGGCAACTGCCGGGCGGAGGCGATCTTCAGGCCCTCAGCCTTCAGCCGCGTGTACTGCTCGATGCCTTCGCGCAGCGCCTTCTCTGCGCCGGTCCGCCAGCGGATGTGCGCGCCGTATTGGGTCATCCGCCGGCCGATCTCGGCCATCGCCTCGCCGGGCGTTGCAGAGGCCGACCTGCCCCGCGCCAGCATCTCCTTCAACTCCTTCACGATCTTCGTCAGACCCGGTTTCAGCGCCGCCCGGGCGGCGCCGGTCTTGAGCGCGTCCGGCCCGTGCACGTTGGCGATGTACTGGGCGGCGCGAAGGGCGCCGACCTGCCCGGCGTTCAGGGCCGAGCCTCCCGGCCGTTTCACCCCGTGCGTGCCGGCCATCTCGCCGATCACGAACGTCTGCCGCACGCTGCTCTCCCACCACTTGTTGACCGCGAAGCCGCCGTTGTGATGCTGGGCGCAGACGGCGATCTCCAGCGGCTCGGCCGTCAGGTCGATGCCGTTCTCGGCATAGATCTCGATGGCCGGCGGGTTCATGTGCCTCAGCCTCGCGATCGGCGTCCGCTGAAGCGCGCCGGTCTTGCGGAGGTAGTCCAGCGCCTCGGCGCCGAGCGCGTCGATCTGGAACTTCTTCCACCCTCGCTTGCCTGCGGGGTTGTGCAGGAAGTCCATCCACACCCGCCGCCCGCGGACGACCGTTTCCTGGTGGACGGCCATGTCCACCAAGGACGACTGGTGGCCGGTGATCCGCTGCGCGTCGAACGGCCACTGGTAGCCCTTCAGGAAGATGTTCGTCGCCATCGAGGGCATGTCGGGGAAGTACTCGGTCAGGAACTCGCGCTCGTCGCCGCCGGCGGCGTCAGTGGAGAAGATCCGCGGCACGACCTGCATGTACGTGCCGGAGACGTTCCAGCGAAACTTGATGGAGGCCAGGCCGTACTGCGATTCGGTCAGGTTGCACGCCTCCAGCCCCGCCTCGAAGGCCGGGCCGTGGATGCCGTACTGTCCGCGCGGGTAGACGGTGGTCTGATAGATCTCGCCTGGCCCGCCCGCCGCCAGCACCCAGTTGTCGGCCGCGAACACGCTCAGGCCCAGATCGGCCTTCGAGCCCCGTTTCATGTCGAAGCAGACCATCGCGACGATCCGCGTGGTCTTGCCTCGTCCGGCCGTCAGGAACCGCACCACCGGGTGCTTGTCGATGATCCGCACGCCCATTCGCTCGGCCTCGGCCTGGAGGCAGTGGCTCATGTAGCGGCTGGTCTTGGGCCCGGCGGAGGTGGCCCGCTCGTAGGGGTCGTGGTCGGTCTTATAGCCGATGAACGCGCCGTAGGGGTCGTGTGGCAGCGGCACGCCGGCGGCCACTAGGTCGTAGAAGCCCCTCAGCGAACCGAGCCCCTCGACCAGGGCCGTGTCGCCGTGGCAGCAGCCGAAGGCGGTCAGGGTGCGGGCGAAATCCTCGGCAGTGTCGGGCACGCGCGGGCTGGTGCCCATCTTGTAGTAGGTCTGCTTGTCGGAGCCGCTCATGCGGCTGGCGCCGAGTGCCAGCCCGCCGGTGACGACCAGCACACCCTCGGCGGGGTTTCTCGCCCCGCGCCGGCGGCGCGCCCTCACGAGCTGCACCGCGCAATTCATGCCGGCGGCCCCCGCGCCGACGATCACCGTATTGGTGAAGGTCAGGGGGACCTTCTCGCCGGCGGTCCTCAACTTGCGGGTCTTCATCGGGCACCCATCCTCGCGCATTGGCGGCTGATACGCGGGCAGCCGTGGCGAACCCCGTAGCCGCTTTTCGGCAGGTCGGGTATGATAGTGTTTTGACGAAGCGGTGAACAGGGATTGTGCCCGCGCGCCGGACCGGACGCGACGAACTCACATCGGGAAACGGAAGCCCGAGCCACGGCAATGCCGAGCCATCGCCATGGCTCGGCTTTGCTGCCGGTGCCCGGGCACCGGCGCCCTTCGAGCAAACGGTGCGATCATGCTGACCGACAACATCCTGGACCTGATCGGCAACACGCCGCTGCTCCGGCTGCGGGGCGAGGACATCTATGCCAAGGCGGAGTTCCTCAATCCCGGCGGCAGCATCAAGGACCGCGTGGCCTTGTCCATGCTTGAGGGCGCCGAACGCGACGGGCGGCTGAAGGCCGACTCCATCATCGTCGAGCCGACGTCGGGCAACACGGGCATCGGCATCGCCCTGGTGGGGCGGCTGAAGGGCTACCGCGTGCGGATCGTCATGCCCGAGGGCATGAGCGAGGAGCGAAAGAAGCTCATTCGGGCGCTGGGGGCCGAGCTGGTGCTGACCGACGCAGCCGACAGCATCGGCGGGGCGGTCGAGCGGGCCAAGCAGATGGCCGCCGAGGATCCTCGCGTGTTCGTGCCGCAGCAGTTCGAGAACCCCGACAACCCGCGCGTGCACTACGAGCAGACGGCCCCGGAGCTCTGGCGGCAGATGACCGGCCAGATTGCCTGCTTCGTCTCCGGCGTCGGAAGCGGCGGAACGGTCCAGGGAGTGGGCACGTTCCTCAAGGAGCACAAGCCGGACGTCAAGATCGTCGCGGTCGAGCCGAAGAACGTCTCGGCCCTGCTGGGCCACGAGCCCGGCCTGCATCAGATTCAAGGCATCGGGGACGGGTTCATTCCGGCCATCCTGGATACCTCGTTGGTGGACGAGGTCATCGAGGTCACCGACGAGGACGCCATCGAGACGACGCGCGAGCTCGGGCGCGACTTCGGCCTGCTGGTGGGAATCTCCAGCGGGGCCAACGTCTGGGGCGCTCGGCAGATAGCCCGCAGGATCAAGGGCAACATCGCCACCGTCCTGCCCGACCGCGCCGAGCGCTACTTCTCCACGGCGCTGTTGTGATCGCTGGGCCGCTGAGGCGCAGAGACCGCAGAGAAGGGCAAGCCTATCAGACTCTGCGCCCTCTGCGCCTCAGCGGCCGATCTCACCGATTGCAGAATGCTTCGAAGCTGCCCCCCAGGATTGCCCGGACGTCGCGGCGGATTTCGTCCTCGGTCGGCCGCCAGCCGGCCTTGAACTGAAGGGCGTACTTCTCCGCCAGCACGTCGGCGAGGATCGCGCGGGTGTGCGACCACTTGTAGATGAGCTGGTCGAGCACGCGGGCGTCGCTGTGCTGGGCGGTGAAGGCCGTCCCAAGCAGCTCGATCCGCATCCGCGTGATCTCCTCAATGATGCTCGGGTCGTTGCAGAACCACCAGCAGCCGAACACGTGCAGGTTGCCGAACTTCCTCGCCAGGACGCACAGCTCGTGCTGGTTGACCCGCGAGAGCATCGTCACGAGGAACTTCACGTCGCCGTGCCTTTGGCAGAGATGCTGGACGGCCGTCACGTCGGCGACGCCCACGCCGTCGCCGCCGTCGCCGAGGGCCGGGTTCACCTGCCGCCGCACGCCGATCATCATCGCCACCGGCAGGTTCAGCTCCCTTGCCGTCGGCAGGACGACGCGGTCGAGGATCCTGGTGCCCGCCTGTCGCGACGGGTACGCGAAACCGCAGTCCAGCGACGCAGCCAGGTACGCGGGAGCGATCCTCTCGGCCCAGTCCCTCAGGAACTTCCGCGCCTGTGCAAAGCTCGCGGCGTTGGGAGTTCTGGTGGTCTTGTATCCGGCTGCTCGCATGGCCTTGGCGGCGGCGGGCCAGTCGAGCATCAGCGAGTCGATCCGCAGGGCGGCCTTGAGGCACGGCGACGAGGGCGCGCCGGCGCGCCAGTGCTCGACCTCGGCGTCGTTGAATGGGTTGTTCGTCATCACCGCGTAGTCGATGCCCGCCAACTCGAAGACGCGCGGCAGGTACGTCTCGATCCTCTGCGACTGGAACCACGAGCGGATGCGGTCGAGGTCGCGGCCGGCCACGTCCAGCCCCAGCGAGTTGAGCGTTGTGATCGCCCCGCGGGCGGCCTCCGACAGCCCGCCGTGACGCAGGAAGACGTGCTCCCACACCAGATCGGCCTGCCGACGCTTCGGCAGCTCCCGGAAGTTCCCGGGCCTCAGGGAGGCCGGCGCCACGGTGAACAGCTCCGCAACAAGATAGTGGTAGGTCAACAGCTCATCGACGCCCCAGAGCAGCAGATCCCCGTGCGACGGCGGGAACAGGTGCGTGTGGATGTCGGTGACGGCCGTGTCGGCCACGGCGCGGCGGACGGCCGACTCGACGGCTGGGGCATCTGTCAGCGCCTGCATCCTGCAACTCCCAGAAGCGAAGACGAGGCGGCGTTTCGTGGCGCCGGCTGCGAACTCGCATCCGCGGCGCAACCGGCCGGGGCCGCGTTCTTACTCCTCTCCGGCTCGGACCCGGGTCGCGATCAACCCGCGATTGTAGGGTTTGTCGGCGGCGAGGGCCTTGCGTACGAACTCGCGAAAAGCCGCCGCGGCCTCGCCCCAGTCGCCGCGGGCGTCCATCTCCCGAAGCGCCTCGGGCGGCTTGAGCTTGGAGCGGTACATCAGTTTGTACGCCTCTTTGATCTGCCGGCGGTCCTCGTCGCTCAGGTCCTTTGCCCTTCGCAGCCCCACCACGTTGAGGCCGAACATGTGGTTCCGCCCCACGACCATGGTGTAGGGCGGCACGTGCGAGCGGATGGAGCCGTTGCCCTCGGCGATTACCAGCTTGCCCACCCAGGCGAACTGATGAACGATGACGTTCGCCGACAGGAACGCCCGTTCGCCGATGGTGCAGTGCCCGCCGATGGCCGACCCGTTGACAAGGACCGCCCCGTCATGGACCGTCACGTCGTGTCCGGCGTGGGAGTAGGCCATCCAGTAGGTGTTGCTGCCCACGCTGGTCGCGCCGCCGGGGGTGGTGGCCCGGGAGATGGTCACGCCCTCGCGGAAGACGTTGCCGTCGCCGATTTTAAGGTACGTCTCGCTGGCGGGGTCGAACTTCAGGTCCTGGGGCTCTCCACCGAGGACGCAGGTGGGTTCGACGACGTTGTCGGCCCCCATGCTTGTCCAGCGGCGGATGACGACGTGGCTGCGAAGGCGCGTGCGCGGGCCGATCTCGACGTCGGCCTCCACCACGCAGTGCGGGCCGATCTCGACGTCTTCGCCCAGTCGGGCCGACGGGTCAACGACAGCCGTGGGGTGGATTCTCGCCATTCACTCAACTCCTGTGCCACAGGGCCTGAGCCCGCGCTCAACCAAGCACCGGGGTATTATGGTCGCGCCCGCAGGCAAATCCAAGTGACAACCCGTCCCTCGGGCCTGGTATTGCCTCATGGTCAGTGGTGGTATAATCCGAAAGGTCCGACGCCCGGTCGCCGGCGAGGTCGCTGCCGTGCCGGGTGAGCTTGCTGTTGGCGGAAGGTCGATCGAGCCATGGTGAAGAAGGCGTGCGTTTGCTCCGTGAGCGATCTGCTTGCGCCGCATGCGGCGCGGGTGGAGGGCGACCTGCATCGCTGGCTGGTGGAGCGGGGCACGCCTGACGAGCTGGCCGAAGCGATGCGGTATTGCGTGGACGGCGGCAAGAGGCTTCGACCGGCCATCGTGCATCTGACCCACGAGGCCCTCGGGCCGGGCGAGGAGGACCTGGCCGCCCGTGCGGCGGTGGCGGTGGAGCTTGTTCACTGCTACAGCCTGGTGCACGACGATCTGCCGGCGATGGACGACGACGTGCTTCGTCGCGGCCGGCCCACGGCGCACGTGAAGTTCGGGCAGGCCATGGCCATCCTGGCAGGCGACGCGCTGCTGACGCGGGCCTTCGGCGTGCTGGCAGACAGCGGGCGCCGGCTCGCCGGCGCGGTTGCCGGGGAGCTGGCCCTGGCGGCCGGCGGCGCCGGAATGATCGCCGGGCAGGTGGCGGACATGAAGCTGTGCCGTCTGCCCGCCGGCCAGGGAGGCCTTCGTTTCATGCACGAGCGCAAGACGGCGGCGCTTATCCGGGCCGCCGCCCGAATGGGCGCGATCTGCGGGCGGGCGGCGGGCCCCGAGGTGCAGGCCGTCGGCGACTACGGCCTGTCGCTGGGGCTGGCGTTTCAGTTGTTCGATGACCTGCTGGACGCGACGGCCAGCGCGGAGGCCATCGGCAAGACGCCGGGCAAGGACGCGAGGGCCGGCAAGCGGACGTACGTTACCGAGCTGGGCCTGGACCGGGCCCGGGCACTGGGCGAGGAGCTCACGCAGCAGGCCGTCGCTGCGCTGGCGCCTCTGGGCCGGCGGGCGGCGGTCTTGAGCGAACTGGCGGAGCTTCTGGCGCGTAGAACACACTGAGCAGTGAATATGGCTGAACAGGCGATCCTCGATCAGATCACGACCCCGCACCAATTGCGTCGGCTGACCCAGGCGCAACTGGCGCAACTGGCGCGCGAGCTGCGACAGCGGGTTGTCGACGTCGTCTCGCGCAACGGCGGGCACCTCGCCAGCAACCTCGGCGTGGCGGAGCTGTCTATCTGCCTGCACTACGTGTTCGATTTCTCGCGCGACAGGCTGCTGTGGGACGTGGGCCACCAGTGCTACGCCCACAAGATTCTCACCGGCCGCGGCGAGCGGTTCCGGACGCTTCGGCGCAAGGGCGGGCTCAGCGGCTTTCCCGCCCCCGCCGAGAGCCCTTACGACCTGTTCGCAACCGGCCACGCCGGCACCGCCATCTCGACGGCCGTGGGGCTCGCATGGGCGGATCAGGCTGCCGGCGCCGACACCCGCGTAGTGGCCGTCGTCGGCGACGCCAGCATCGTCAACGGCCTGTCACTGGAGGGCCTGAACAACGCGGCGATGCTAGGCCGGCAACTGCTCATCATTCTGAACGACAACTCGATGGCCATCGACCGCACGCGCGGCGCCCTGGCGCGTTTCCTGGACAAGGTTCGCCTGACCTCCACCTACAGCGGAATGAAGGCCTCCGCAGAGAACATCCTCCAGCACCTGCCGATGGGCGAGGAGATCACGGAGGCCCTGCGCAGCATCAAGGCCGGCATCCGCACGTCGATCCACGGCGGGCAGGTATTCGAGGCGTTGGGGTTTGAGTACTACGGTCCCGTTGACGGGCATGACATCCCCGAGCTGGTCCGCGTCCTGCGCCGGCTGGCGGACATTCCACGCCCCGTGCTGCTGCACGTGCACACCGAAAAGGGCAGGGGCTGTCCGTACGCCGTGGAGGACCCGCGCCGCTTCCACAGCACCTCGGCCTACAAGCTTCAGAACGGGCGGGCGGTCTTCCGGCCCAGCGCGCGACCGACGTGGACAGAGGTCTTCGCCGACTGCCTGGTGGCCCTTGCCCGGCGCGACTCGCGGGTGGTGGCCATCACTGCCGCCATGCCCGACGGCACCGGGCTGAGCAAGTTCCGGGAATCGTTCCCCTCGCGCTACATCGACGTGGGCATCAACGAGTCGCACGCCGTGGCGATGGCGGCGGGGCTGGCCAAGGCGGGACTGAGGCCGGTGGTGGCGGTGTACTCCACGTTCATGCAGCGGGCGATCGACCAGGTATTCCAGGAGGTTTGCCTTCAGAACCTGCCCGTTGTGCTGTGCATGGACCGCGCGGGCTTGGTCGGCCAGGACGGTGCTGTGCACCACGGATTCATGGACATCGCCTGCTTCCGCGCCATGCCGAACACGGTGCTCATGGCGCCGGCCGACGCCGCCGAGATGGCCGCCGCGCTGCGGTTTGCCCTGGGCCGCGACGGGCCCTCCGCGCTGCGGTATCCGCGCGACCAGGTGCCGGAGGCCCTGGGCGACCCGTGCCCGCCGTTTGAGCTGGGCCGCGCGCGGCTGCTGGAGGCGCCCGGCCGCCATCTCGGCGCCTCGGCGGACGGCGACGCCCCCCAGGGCGCGATGCTGGCGTACGGCGCGATGGTCGCCCCGGCGATGTCCGCCGCCGGT
>Ga0307379_10010541_pt1 | contig 12214 bp, 11 predicted proteins | sample UN2MG_FD_202237 | JGI IMG/M metagenome (GOLD analysis project Ga0307379, IMG submission 202237) | Soil microbial communities from Risofladan, Vaasa, Finland - UN-2 | ecosystem: Environmental > Terrestrial > Soil > Coastal area > Acid sulfate soil | place: Finland: Risofladan, Vaasa | collected... | reverse complement strand
TATTATCTTCCGCCGGGACGCCGACCACCCGGTCCCCCTCTGCCTCCGGAATCCCTTCCTCCGCCCGGCCCCCCTCTGCCTCCGGCGAATCTTTCACGCATTTGGGCTATCGCAGCTCGCCTTTCCTCCTCGGACATATTTTCAAATCTCTGTCTCATTGCCATAAATCTATCTCCAGGCCCCCCTTGGCCGCCATCCGGCCTTGCCCCCTCAACGTTAATCGTGACTTTCGTGGCACCCCCTTTTTCTCCATCTTTACCTGCACCTTCATTTCCCTTGGTCGTTGCGGTTCTGCCCCGCGGTCCGCTCTTGTCTTCGGCAATCACCGCCTGGATCGGAAGGAAGCTTTTCTCCTTACCGTCCCACATGATCGTAACCGACGTAGGACCAATCGCAACAACCTTCGCATCAGCTATCGTGTCGCCGACGTTGTACCACTTGTCCTTTATCAGCACCTGGTCACCGAAAATACCCGATACTTCCGTAACGGGGTGCTGTTTCGCCTGAGGCGGCGCAAACAGATTATTCTTCTTCAATTCATCTGTAATCGCAGCGGAGCTTGCTAATTGTTTTTCTATATTATTCGGATCGGTCCCGTTCTGCTCGATGGCTCGTTTAACCACGCTTTCGGCCCTTGCCGAGGTCACAAAAAAGCTCGTCACCTTCACGAGAATCAGAATGCCGCAAAGCACCGAAACTCCAAGCAGCACTGTTGGAATCAGTTCTTTTTTGTTTTTCAAATGGTCTTTTAGATTATCAAGTTTCATGATTTATCACTCCTATTTGGCAAACGTCGATACAGTTAAATCCATCACCACTTCTCCTCGCTTCTTTGGATCACATTTTATTTTGAGCTCTTCGATCCCAACCATGTACGGATTCTCATTCAGCCGCGCGAGGAAATCAAGCACCTGCACGAACTGGCATGTAGCGTTGCATTTTACAAGTAACAACTTATACCCGGACTGCGGCGATTTCCTGCCGGCCTGAATCTGCAGGGGCTTGTTCCTGATCCCGGCCCTCTTCAATTGCTCGCTCAGCTTGTCTCGAAAGAGAAACTTCTGCTCTTCTTCGACCTGCGGCATCTCAAACACGGGCACAATGGACGTCAGGCCCGCCTGTTTGGCCTTATCTACATCGATAGCGTCCAGTTTAGTTCTTAGCACAGCCCCATTTGCCTTGGCTTTCGTCCAGCGTTTGTGTCCCGCCGAGCCAAACACGAACAGAATGATGGCCACGGCTACGTAAACACAAAACTTGAGCGCCCGGATATCTTTTTTACTCAATTTCTCGATCATGGCTTTCCCAACTTTCAACTCTTCGATCTTGTTGCTTTCTTGCTGAAATTCTTATAATTAAAAGTCATAGTGAATGTAATCTTCTTGCTTTTCGCGTTTGTATTCGCACTGTAATTCACCTTTTCTATACCTTTGGTATTTTGTAAGTTTTTCTCATACCTGCTTAACTGGTCATTGCTCGATGCCTCCCCGCTTATGCTCACCGGCTGGCCCTTCTTGAAGAACAAAGTGGTCAGTGTTATTCCCCGCTCACCGCTTTCGTTTACCACTTTGAGCAGATCCAGCAAATCCGGCCTTTCCCGCGCCACCGTTTTGATTAATTGCTGCCTCTTTACAAGCAGGTTCATATCAACATCTGAAACGGACGCCTCCAGACGCTTCTCGATCGAATTCGGGCCGGCTATATCAACAGCATAAGAAACGATAACCAGCAAGACCAGCATAATAGATGCAATTGCAACCGTTACCTTTGGTGCATACAGCCAATGTCTCTTAGCGACCTTCTGCATCGGATTATACAAACGTTCGAAAAGATTAAGCTCATCGGCGCCCTCATCAAACGCCATCAGAGCAAGACCTATCGGCGTACGATATTGGTAGATATCCTCATCGGAAAGCTCGCTTTTTGCCATTAATCCGTTAATATCCGGCGTAGCCACCCGCGCATTCAATCCTGCCAGCCTTAGAGATGAAACTATACTTACATATGAAGCACTGCCGTCGGAGAGTACGAAAACCGGCAATTCCTCCTGATTGGAATAACCGAACAAGTCGAGCACACTTCTCATATCCTGGGCGAATCGTTCAGTGGTTTCCGTTTGCTGCTCCGTCACATCGGTTGAAAAATCCTCTATTCCAATATCCAGTACTACGGCATTGCTTAGTCGTCCTTCTTCAACCAGGCAAACCTGCGTATTATGTGACCCGGTGCTCAAAACCACGGCATTATCTTTATTTCCGGAGAAGAACACCTCCCATATTTTCACTATTCCCTCACTGTTCAATAGTATTTTTGCCGGCTTAAAACACCGCACTTTGCCTACGAATTTCTGCAACTGCTCCTTTCTTGCCACGGCTATGGTAACGCCCATCTGCTCATCTCGCAGTTGGTCGGCACGCCAGGTAAGCTCGATTTGCTCCGGAGGCAGCGGCAGGCGCGTCTCAGCCTGCAATTCGATGATCGATTCAATTTCTTTGTCTCCCACGGCAGGCACAGTAGTACGGTGAAAAATCGTTCCCGCCGTGTTAAAGCCGGCTACAACCATCCTGTCACTATCGGCATCTTCGAGTGCGGTCGGCTCGACGGACAAGCCGCACTCGGCGGCAAAACCTCTCCAGTCCGCATCAGCGTCTTCGCTGCTCCGGGTCCAGAGAATCTCGAAAGACCCATCCTGTTTCCGGAGCTCCACGCCCTTGAATTCGTTATCATCATTTACGATAGCTACTACGGACTGCCATATTCCAATATTTGTCTGGTTATTATTCATATTGTTCAATTTTCACTCCAAAGGCAATCGAGAACCTCGGTAATAATCAGTTAATAGTTTCCTGGTACCAGAAAAGTATCCGGCAGGGCTTCGAACTCCTGTCAACGACCGCTTCGGTATGCAGTGTCGTCCCGCTCACACCGTTTCTATCTGCCGTTGCAATACAGCGAATCGTAAATATGTCCGAACGGGTCGTAATATAATCCTCGATCTGACTAAAAATATCGTTACTCAATACGCCCTGCTCAGTCAGTTCGGAAATATCTTCAATTCCTTCAGCCAGTGTATCTCTATAAGACATTATTGCCTGGGCGGTACGTTCGGCTTCATCTCCTCCGCCAAGTAAAGCTGCCAGAACTATGTCCGAGACCGTATTGATATTTACTTTTGCCGGTGTTTGACTCGTGCTTTCGGAAGTTTGGCCAGTGCTTCCGGAAGTCTGTGCGGCATTTCCGGAGGTTTGTCCGGCGTTTGCGGAGGTTTGTCCGGCGTTTGCGGAGGTTTGTCCCTGGTCTCCAGATGTTCTGCCCTGATTTCCTGATGTTTGTTGCTGAGTCCCGGAAGTTTGTTGCTGAGTCCCGGAAGTTTGCTGCTGTGTCCCGGATTCTTGTGTTTCTTCTCCGGATGTCTCTCCGGCACTACTTGCACTACTGCCAGATGGATAGCAAGTCAGGTACGCAGCCCATCCAACATCCAGCACGTTATCGCCGTTATCCGCCGGCGGACTTTCCTGCCCATCTCGTTCGTTATAGTCCAGACGCCCGTTGAGATTTATATCTTCCCTATAGAAAAAATCCTCGGTGACATCCTTAACCAGAAGCAGCTCACGGAGAGTCCTGAAAGGGCCGTTCCGGGCCCTGTATCCGTATGTCAAACCCTCATAATAACCGCTTTCGACTCCCATCCCGCTCGGCATATCATCGCTGTCACGCCAGTCGATTATTGCATCCGCAATCTCTTCGACCATGTCGGGCAATCCCAAAAGCTGCTCTTTCGTAGCGGTGTTTATATTCAATTTACTCGACTCATCAATGACCCGAACGGTGAACCAGCACTGATCCAGCATGACGTCATTGAAGTCTTCCGCATTATCACTCCACAGGTCCAGCAAACTGTCGTTTTCTGTTTCGTCCTCATTGAGCACCGCAATCGCCTTTTCTATCCCTGCACGGCAAGCCCACTTGCATCGAACCGCTTCCATTCTGGCAAGGCAGACTTTCATATCGAGCCGGCTTTTGCGACCCAGTATTGCAGTCATGACCATAAGCACCACAACCATCCAAAGAACCGCTATAATAACAAGCCCTTTGTTTTTACGGCGGATGCCTGCTGTCATCGCCAAATTCTTATAGTTCGTTATTTTTGTTATCGTTTTCATTTGTCAGCCCCGATATTCTTACCGGAGCAGTCCATTGGGTTCTATTCGCTGCTTTCCGTGCTGTCTGCGGTTGCCTCACCGCCCTCCAGAATACTGACATCTCCTGCCCCCGGCCCGGCCAGGTTCACAATAATCGATTCCGTAGGCGGATTGCTTCGATCCGGTTGTTTGGCTACAATAGAAATTGAAACCAGGTCAGGCAGGGCCTGCATTTCCTCCGGCCATTCTTCGGACCACTCTTCACCATCAAAATACTGCACTTCGAAAGCAGCAATATCCTCGGCAATGATCGTCAGGATTCCTCCCGGTTCAAGATCTTCATGGGGATTCGGCCACAACCGCCTCATGAGTGACGAAGTTTCTCCTTCCTGCATGAGGTAATATTCCACTTCATACAAATCACCTTCCGGCTGATCGATTCTGGCCTTGGTCCTGCCGGTAGTATAAAATACCAGGTAGCTCGTATAATTATCCTGCTCAAGTGGTTCAACGGTCCCGATAAATTTAGTGTTTTCAATGTTACCGTCATTGTAAAGATTCTGAAGGTCCCGCGATATCATGTTAGCGGCAAATCTGACCTCCGCCGCGGCGTTAATGTTGCTGTCCACCATCTCGGCACCGGCCATAATCGTCCTGAGCGCACCTACCGAGACCATCGCAATAAAAACGCCTATCGTCGATGCCACCAAAACTTCAACTAACGTAAATCCGGTTCTTTTAGATAGCATTTCTTCTAATCACTCTTGCCCGGTTTCGGCACTACTTTCTTCCGACAGAGTCTCTCCGTTGAGCATAGTATCGACGGAAATACTGTAGGGCCGGTTTCTATCAACCCAGCTTACCGTCAACGTCACCAGATACAAACTGTCAATTTCCTGGTATTCGGTATCAATTTTCCAATGATATGTGTAATCAGAATCTTCATAGTCTTCCTCCAATTGTCCCATTTCGACGATTGAATCGATGCCGATATAGTCTATTAAACTAAGCTGCTTATCTACCAGTGAGGCGGCCATTTCATATCGCCTGTTAAGATGCGTTCCGGTCAGTGCCTGAGTGCCGATTGCTCCGACGATCATGACGGCCCCGCAGAGGATAATGCTCGACGCGATCACCTCGACCAGAGTAAAACCTTTTGTTTTGGTCTTCGCCCACATAATCATTCTGCGTCCAAATCAGTAGTGCCGACTTTCACGTTTTCAGCCGTCCCGAAATACATTTTCACTCTACCGGTGGCGGGGCTAATGCTGATCGAGTAATGCGTTTTCCCGTCACCGATTTGAACAACCGACGATTGCGCAGTGCCGTTCGGTGAAAAGGTAATCGTCTGTTGCTCCTCACTGACCGATTGTGTTTCCCAGCCGCTCGGCACAATATCAACTGCCTCGAATTCAACATCGCCCTGAAACTGCACGGGTTTACAATAAAAATTCTTCACTATTTCCTGCTGTGCCTGCCCGCTTTCTTCGTCCCACAATACGGTCGTCAGGTAAAATTCTTTATTGGCCAGATCCAATGCCATCTTGTACTGGCTTTGTTTCTCCACGGCTATCAACCTCGCATATTTGGCGGTAAGAAGAAAATCATACGCCGCCTTTTCCACCTGCATCTTCCTGAAGGTTCCTACATACAGACCGGCGCCGGCACCGGTGATCAATCCGATGATAACTACCACCATCAGCACCTCGGAGATGGTAAAGCCCTTTCGTCTTGTTTTACAGTTAACTTTCACGTTATGCGATCTCAAATTCGGTAGCTGATAACAACATTAATCGTTGATGATATCTGCGTTGTCGCCCTCGCCGCCGTCCATGGTATCCGCTCCCAGGCTTATCAAATCAAAACTGCCCGGGTTGTACTCGCCTTCCGCAATATAAATATATGGATTGTCCCACAGGTCAAGCAGGTCGCTGCGCTTCAGATAGGGGCCGTTCCATTTGCCCTCTTCCATGTCCGAAGGCGGCAAAACCAGTACTTCAAGCCCCTCGGAGTCGTCCGGATATCTGCCGCAGTCAATGTAAAAGCGGGCGATCGCATTTTCGATAATCGCCATCTTCGCCTTTGATAAGTCCGCTTTTGTTTTGCCGATACCCGAGAACATCCTCGGCGCTACAAATGCTGCAAGCATCGTTATAATCAAGACAACGACAAGCAACTCTACAAGTGTAAATGCCTTTCTTTTCCTGTTCTTCCGCTCCATTTTGCTACCTCTCAATAAACGATTTTGCGAATAGTACATTATGATTCATGCCGCGAATGAGCGTTATAACATTCCACCGCCGAGTTCCATGGCAATTATCGGCAGCAGAGTCGCCGCAATGATGAAACCAATCACCAGTGCCAGCAGCAATATTAAAATCGCGGGGAAAATCGACATAAACTTGTTAATGGCGGAGTCCGCTTCTGAGTCGAATGTGTCGGCGGCATTCAACAATAATTCATCGAGTTTCCCCGTCTGCTCGCCCACCGCGACAATCTGTACCAGCAGTGGCGGGAAATAACCGGACTCGCCTAAAGGCTCGGCCAGAGGCTCGCCCCGTTTGACTTTTTCCGCTACTGTGTCAATTTCCCTGCCCAACAATTCATTACCAAGCGTATCACGAACTACCCCCAGAGCCTCCAATATAGTAACGCCTCCCATTGTCAGCGCCCCGAGTGTCCGTGCAAATCGACCCACCGCTATCGTCCGTAAAACCGAACCTAAAATCGGTATTCGAAGCTTAAACGTATCGTATTGGAAGCGGCCCGTGGTTTTCACCCATTTTATCAGTCGAAAAAATCCCACACATATAGCAGCCAGGACAATCCACCCCGGGATACTCGTAAACAAACCTTGAATAAACCCGCTGATGCCCATCAATATCCTTGTCGGTAACGGCAGGACTGACAGGTCGGCACCCAAAGTGCCTATTATCTTCGGCAATATCACGGTTATGACGATGGTTACCGAGACAAGACCGAGGCACAAAACGAAAATAGGATAGGCGGAGGCATTTTTCATATTTGTTTTGATCTTCTCTTCCCTCGTCAGCATATCCGCCAACTGAACCGAAGTCTGTTCAAGTATTCCGCCTGTTTCACCAACTCGTATCATCGACAGATATAAGGGGTTAAACACTTTCTTATGCTCGGCCATAGCTTCCGAAAGAGACTGCCCGGAACTGACTGCATCTACGAGATCGCCCAGCAATTCCTTTGTTGCTATCTTGTGCTGCTGTTTGCGAAGAAGCTCAAGTCCGCTAAGCAGCGGAAGTCCCGCTCGCAAAGCCGTACTGAGCTGGGTCGTCATAGCCAAAACGTCTTTGCTTGAAACCCTTCGTGAGCCGAATTTTAATAGCTGCCCCACATCCGAAGACGCCGCCTCGGTCTGGCTGTCGCCGGGACTGTGCGACCGAATATCTTTGGTCAATTCTGTTACGAAATGGCCTTTTTCAGTCAGAGCTACAACTGCACTTCTGCGGTCAACTGCCTCTAATGTTCCCGTAACGTGTCCGCCGCCTTGATCTACCGCTTTATAGGAAAACCAGTTCACTTTAGGTATCTCACCTTTCGTATTTCATATCTCATTTGAGATGACGTTTCACTTTTACTCTCTAATCGTCCTCGCCGATACTCTTGGCAACTCTGAAGATTTCCTCAGGAGTCGTAACACCTTCTAATACCTTGGTAAGACCATCATTCACCATACTGATGTGGTCTGGGGGAGCCGCCTTGATAATCTGTTCGGTCGACGGTTTTGTTGCGATCAGCTCACGGAGCGTTCCCGTGATTCTGAGCAACTCATATATCCCGATCCGCCCGCTCATACCGGTTTGTCCGCATTCGTTGCAGCCGACCCCATGATAGAACTTCGTATCAGGCTGAATCTTCATCGAGCCATTCAGGCTTTTGATTAGACGTTCGTCCGGCTTGTACGATTCCTTGCATTTGGGACAAATCGTTCGTATAAGCCTCTGCGCCATAACCGCCTCAAGGGAGCTTGCCAGAAGGAACGGCTCTACACCCATGTCGATTAATCTCGTCACGGCCCCGGGAGCATCGTTCGTATGAAGTGTCGAAAAGACAAGGTGGCCCGTCAAAGCCGCACGAATTGCTATATTAGCAGTCTCACGGTCTCGAATCTCACCCACCATGACGATGTCAGGGTCGTGGCGAAGAATATGACGCAGGCCCGTAGCGAAAGTAAGACCTCTTTTCGGATTGACAGGCATCTGGTTAATGCCTTCAAGCTGATACTCGACAGGGTCTTCTATGGTTATCATTTTCACGGCGGGGGAGTATATCTTGTTGAGCGAAGCATAAAGCGTCGTTGTCTTGCCGCAGCCGGTCGGCCCCGTAACGAGCACAATACCATGAGTCCGGTGCAGACATTGATTGAAACCTTCCAGGCACTGATCGTTCATTCCCAAATCGTGAAGTTTCATCATGGATACCGACCGGTCCAAAATTCTCAGCTCAATGGACTCGCCGAATACGGTTGGAACGGTCGAAACACGCATATCGACTCTGCCCTTCTTACCGGAAAATTCGATATGCCCGTCCTGCGGCACAAATCGCTCGGCGATGTTCATGCCGGCCATAATCTTGATTCTGGAGATAATAGCCGCCTGGAGCCGCTTCGATGAAGGCGTCCTCTCAACAAGCATTCCGTCAACTCTGTACTTGATCTTTACCTGATGCTCGAACGGCTCGATGTGAATATCGCTGGCCCGGGCCTCGATCGCTTCGAGTATTACCAGGTTCACGAGATTTACCAGGGATGGCTCTCTTGCAATCTCGTTCAGCTTCGCCGGCGAGTAATCCCCATTATCCAATTCTTCGGTTTCTTTTCGCTGTTCGGCCGGCACAAGATCATCCATCATCCTTGCAACGTTGCTGCCGTAGAATTTCAATATTGCATTCTCCATCTCCTTCGGCTCGGCATAATATCGAAGCACCGAACAACCGGTTACCAGCCGCAAATCCTCGATAACCTGTGGCTGAAACGGATCCGTCATCGCCACTTTTAACCGGCCGTTTTCCTGGCTTAACGGCATAATATTGTATTTGCTGACCAATTCGGCCGGTACAAGCCCTATGATATCACCGCTTATCGAAATATTAGTCAAATCGACCTTGTCTATTCCCGCCTGATGCGCAAGTGCTTCATTGAGCTGAGCTTGCGTTACATAGCCGAGATCCAGCAATATCTGGCCCAATCGCCGGTGCTCGATCTTCTGTTCCGCTAAAGCATATCTAAGGCCGGACTCGTCAAGGTACGATCTTTCACAAAGCAACTCACCTAACTTTTTACGTTGTCGCAATTTCATTCCTCTCTAACAGTTTGTAAAAAACTTCGTTGCAATCTTATGTCTATATAAATAAAGAACTTATCTGAACGCCAAAACAATTAGACTCGGCCCGCAACGTTATCGGACAGAATCAGCCTGTAATTATCTTCTCAGACGCTTGAGAATGCGGTTTTCTTACAAAAAAATGTTTTTGTTGGCAAAAACTTACAATCCCGGCAAGCATTTAAGCATACTCATACCAATTGGAATTAGTTCTTGCGCCACAATGTCATTCCCGCGAAAGCGGGAATCCATTTTTCCCTATTCCAGAATCTTAGCAAAGAGCAAATCGCTGTTACTTAGCAAAATCCCTTCACTAAAAAAACGCACAAATTTAATACAATTAGTATCAGATATTCGGTTTTTTCGCACTTTCCGGCGTAAATTTATCGGCTGCTGTTTATATAGACATCTCAAACCGTCGTAGGCCATCTGAAAAATGAGCACTTTTTCACATTTTTTGATGAAAACATCGAAGAAATTAACAAAATCCACAAGTATATTCTTTTTTCGACAAGATTTAACAAATACATCAGACAATCAACAGTCAGAACATAAAAACTTTCCCAGCAATCATTTGTGGTTGACATATATGCTATTTTGATATTGCATATACCTTAATAAACCAGCAGAAATCTGATTAAAGGCTTAAAATGAGTGAAGTAACACGCATTTTGACTGCAATCGAACAAGGAAATGCTCAAGCCGCAGATGAATTGCTTCCACTGGTCTATGAGGAATTGCGTCTTTTGGCCGCTCAGAAGATGTCTCATGAACGGCCGGGCCAGACACTCCAGGCGACCGCCCTGGTTCATGAAGCCTATATCCGTCTGGTTGGCGCTGAAGCTCAGAATTGGAGCGGCCGGACACATTTCTTCGCCGCCGCTGCCGAAGCGATGCGCCGGATTCTCATCGAGAATGCCCGCCGAAAGCAACGCTGCAAACACGGTGCAAACCACCACAGAGTCGATCTCGACGATTCGGAAATAGCTCTCGAAGGCCCCTCAACCGATCTGATCGCGCTTGATGAAGCGCTCTCCAAACTCGCAGAAGAAGACCGTGTTGTCGCCGATCTGGTCAAATTGCGGTACTTTGCCGGCCTTACCCTTGAGCAGTCAGCGGCAGTTTTAGGCGTTTCCCGCCGGACCGCCGATAGATACTGGGCTTACGCCCGCGCCTGGCTGTACCAGGAAATCACCAGTGCAGAAAAACCGCACTCAAAGTAAAAAAATCTATCTTTCAGCAAAAAAGAAGATTCTTTTCAAATTCGTCAATTTTTCCTGTCGCATTTTCGCTGCGGATGTCGCATTGCTATACAGAGAAAGATTAAAGGAGCAATGAAATGGACAAAGAACCAAAAGACATTAAAGCGATCTTTTCAGAGGCAATTGAGAAGGAAATACCCGAAGAGCGTGCAGCCTACCTGGATGAAGTTTGCAGGAATGACGCGAAACTTCGATCAAAAATTGAAGCATTGCTCAAAGCCCATGAAGAAGCCGGCAGTTTTATGAATATCAGCGATCGGGAGCCGGATGTGGCCTTAGCGGGACCTTCAATTGAAGGTCCCGGCACGAGAATCGGTCGGTACGAGCTGCTGGAGTTAATCGGAGAAGGCGGCATGGGTCTGGTCTATCTGGCCGAGCAGAAAGAGCCGGTCAAACGCCGGGTCGCGCTGAAGATCGTCAAACTCGGCATGGACACGAAACAGGTTGTTGCCCGTTTCGAAGCCGAGCGCCAGACTTTAGCTCTGCTGGAACATCCAAACATTGCCCATGTATTCGACGCAGGAACAACTGAAACAGGCCGGCCATACTTTGTTATGGAATACGTAGAGGGCAAGTCCATCACGAAGTACTGCGATGAGCAAAAACTTAGCGTTGAACAAAGACTTGGACTCTTCCAACAGGTCTGCGAGGGTGTTCATCACGCACATCAAAAGGGAATTATACATCGGGACATCAAACCATCGAATATTTTGGTAACCGTTCGCGGGCAAAAAGCCGTTCCCAAGATTATTGACTTCGGCATAGCCAAGGCCATCACACAGCCGTTGAGCGGTAAAACGGCGCACACTGAGCAGGGCCAACTACTTGGCACACCCGAGTATATGAGCCCCGAACAGGCAGAAATGGCATACGAGCAAGTTGATACCCGCTCCGATATATACTCGCTGGGTGTTCTGCTTTATGAGTTACTGGCCGGCGTGCCGCCGTTCGATGCCGCGGAACTGCGTGAAGGCGGAATTGATCGTATTCAACAGATAATTTGTAATGAAGAGCCCAGAACACCAAGCGCCCGATTGACGAGCTTAGGAGGCAAGGCCAAAGCGGTAGCGGAAAGCCGTAGAACACAGATCATTACATTAACCAGACGTCTTCATAGAGAATTGGAGTGGATACCCATGAAAGCGATGCGAAAAGACCGAACAAGAAGATATCGGTCGGCCTCTGAATTGGCCGACGATATTCAGAACTACCTTACCGGCGCCCCCCTGGTTGCCGGCCCTGAGTCCACGATATACAGGGCCAGGAAGTTTGTGCGAAAACACGCCGGCTCTGTAGCGACAGCGGCATTAGTGGCGGTACTAATAATATTGGGCCTCATAATCAGTACAGCGTTGTCCTTCAGAGCTGAGAAAGCCCGTGGCGAAGAGGCTGCTGCGCGTACGCAGGCTGAGCAAGCCTACGCACAAGTTGAGCAGGCTCGAGAGAAAGAAGTCGC
>Ga0307379_10010540_pt1 | contig 12214 bp, 11 predicted proteins | sample UN2MG_FD_202237 | JGI IMG/M metagenome (GOLD analysis project Ga0307379, IMG submission 202237) | Soil microbial communities from Risofladan, Vaasa, Finland - UN-2 | ecosystem: Environmental > Terrestrial > Soil > Coastal area > Acid sulfate soil | place: Finland: Risofladan, Vaasa | collected... | reverse complement strand
AAAACGTAATGCATAACAACTAGCAACTAGGGACTATTTGAATACACCACACAGGCCCAACCTGAAATCCTGTTTGTGTCGCAAGATCAATCTCATCTTGCTAGCCAACCCGATTATAACCCCATCAAGATATTTAAAGAAAAACGATGGTACCAAGCATTGTTTCCTGCGTTTTAGCGTGGAGTCTCTGCTTGTGTTGGATGTCCAAGCCGTTGCCAATCATATCCTCCTCATCGTTGTTGCTGTTGGGTGTGATGACTGCGCCAAGGACGGACTGGCCACCTTCACCTCTGGAAAAGGAATGGCTGCAGGCGCGAACCTGGCTCCCGAAATGGGCGGGTTGCTTGACGTTCTTTCCCGGAACCTGCTATACGCACGCGTCAGCCATCAGCATAGGTGGTCTCAATCCTATTGTCACTCTTGACGGTGGAGGAGACGAGAACGCCGCGTTTATCTTCATTGCTGGCAGCACCATGACGACTAGTCCACTCAGCCAAATTGGTCTTCAAAACGGAGCCAAGGCCAAGAATTTCTTCTGGGTTATCGGTACCACTCTTGCCGTGGACAACGGCAGTATCATGGTCGTCACATTTCTCGTCGGAACTATGGTAGTCACTATTGGAGAAAATAGAAAGATCTGGGGTCAAGTCATTGCCCAAACTACCGTGGCCTGTTATGGTTGTATTGGGGTTGAGATTCCTATTGCTACCTCAACATGGGTTATTTAAATGCCTTTACCGTTTTATTACTCGGACTCGCTTTTAGAGAAGATATAGGCTACACGTAGTATTATGATTATTTTTTGATGATTATGATGATGAGATACCGCTTCTGTAGATGCTATTGGTTCTTACGGAAGACCCCGGATTGCTGTTGTCCAAGAGGACTTGGATCCTGAGGAAGGAGTTGACACCATTACAATCAACAACCGCAGCATCAAACCTATCCAACCTAAACAAAGTATCACCCCTATTCGCAAGCAACATACGAAGATGGACGCTCGTTCGAAGATGTGTGGCGGCAGTGTGATGCTGATGGACCTGACAAGTGCATGGATATCATGTGGGGTTCCTGCGAGGATACAACGTCTGGCACGAGCGTCAATGGTCATTATAAACGAATGACAGCAGGACAATTCATTGGTGATGCAGAAAATCCTACAGAAACCTGCGGGGAAGGATGAGGCGTTAGGGCATTGGGATGATGTCTTCGTCCTGCCGTCTGAAGTGTCCTTGTAACTATGATCTATTGGTCCGCGCCTTTTATTCGTGGTAGCTTTAGTATAACTACTAGAGTAGCCGCTCATTTTTCATTTATCATTCAAATCGATGAACTGATAACACGATACTGATAACACGATGTTTACATGTAGTTAGACTTGAGCACTCAACTAATACCGATATTTTGCGACACCCCGCCCCTTTCTCGCACCCGATAAACAACCTCAATACTTGGTAGCCAAATATCTACAGTAGTATTCTACCTGTTAGCAACTACAATACGTGTACCGTAGTTTCTAGACAGAGGAACCCCGTCCATACGGTACTTTTGCGCACATCGCGTTTGAAGTTCCGGAACCCCTACTTGTGAGGAGGACAAACAATCTAAACGCACTAAAAAACAGCGCGACGACGACGCTGCCTTTCACTCTTCACTAAATTTCATGCGGTATTTAATAGAGACCACAGACCATAAGATCGGAATCAAACTTGAAATTGCCAGAAGACAGAAGATATTTTCACCTACATATCATTATAAACTCGCTAGTATAAGGCATCACCTACCGTATCATGGAATCATCAAGTTACGATGACAGGAACGAACGAACAACCGTAGACTCCTCGGCATTCTATGCAGCATACGGCTCCAATTCAAACAAACCTGAAAAGCAAACTCCACCATCGACAAAGTTTTCTTCAGGCGACCCTCGTCGAATAGCCATCTCTGGGAGACAACATCGCACACAATCATTCGATGCAAGCAGCCTCGTGCATAGCAGCCATTCGCACAGTCTTCACTCCACTGCACCCCTCGATGCCCTTCGGCCCCAAGCTCCGTCATCGACAGGAAAAGGAAACAGCCCCTTCTCGAACTACTTGAGAACCAAAAATGAGAACGGTGCCGACGAAGAAAAACAATCTTTACTCACTCGGCCGCCAATAGCAATATCAAATACAAAACAGAACAAGCAAGAAAATGGCAAGCTGAAACAAAGCGAGAAAGACTCTAGTAAATCGGGATTTCTCTACTATTTCATCTACGCCCTTCTAAACACAACAATGAGTGTTCCCAGTTTGTATGGCTACGCATCCGTCATATTCAACCATGATATATTCCAACCACACATTGCCACTCTCTCTAAACTAGTCATTTGGAGCTCGGCGGTTCATCAACTTGTCTTTGTCGCATTCTCGTCTCTTAGTTTCGCCAAAGCGGAGGTACAAGATGCAGGCTTATTGTTTCTCTCCTGCATGTCAAGTTTTATTGCACAGACTATAATAAATGATGGAGGAGGTATTGAAGAAGTTCTATCGACGACGATTGTGACGCTAAGTGTTGCGACTGCGAGTTTGGGTTTGGTTCTAATGTTTTTGGGAAAGTTCAATTGTGCAAATGCAGTGTCGTACCTTCCGTTACCTGTTGTGGGGGGTTATTTGGCCTTCATTGGATACTTTTGCGTCGTTGCGGGCATTGGTTTGTGTATTTCGACCAGTATGGTGGATGGGGGCTTTTTGTCCGATGTTCAGCTTTTGATGGATAAGCAATCGTTGATGTTGGCGGCACCTGGGTTGGTAGCTGGTTTATTGATGATGGTTGTGGCAAGAGTTGCTCAAAGTGACGCGGCTCTTCCAATGACAATGGTTGCGATTCCTGCTTCATTTTATGCCGTGCTTTACGGTTTCGGATATACTTTGGATGACGCAAGGCAGGGCAACTGGGTAGGGGAGGTCCGGCCAACTGCTTCCGTTTCATCTCTAGTGGAATTGATCGATTTCAGTCAGGTTCGATGGGATTTAGTCTTTAGCACAAGATGTATTTCAGTTTGGCTAGGAATGGTATTTGTCGTTTCGTTCTCTTCGTGCCTCGATGTTGCCGCGATTTCGATGGATATGGGAGAGCCATTGGATGTGAACAAGGAGTTGATCACTGTTGGATTTTCGAATTGTAAGTCAAGAACTATTCTTTTGCTTTGAACATTTCGTCTGTACGAGCACAGTCATTAACGTCACCTCGTACTTCATTCACCTTCTACAGTATTATCAGGACTCTCCTTTGGACAGACTGGATCCTACATCTTTTCTCAAACCATTCTCACATATCGAACTGGTAGGTTACACCATTGTCACTCGCATGTAACCCTCTGCTAAATTGTGCACATGTCTCTGACCCTATATTATATACACAGGATATCGTTCGCGATGGGTGGGCGCAATGGGTGTTATGATGTTTTTATCAGTGGTCATATCTAGCGTGAATCTTTTGGAGATTGCTCCGCTCTTCTTCCTCGGGTCCACTCTTATTTTCATTGGAATGGACTTGTTGTATGAGTGGATATTTGAAGTACGGCACAAGCTCATCCGATCAGAGTATATTGTACTTTTGGCTACTTTTGTTGCAATTCAAATGGTTGGAATTAACGGGGGTATTGTATTCGGAATGATCGTCGCAATTGTAGAATATGTTGTCTCCAATTCCCGTGTATCTTCGCTGCGTCGAGTTTTGAAACAATCTCGTGCTGTATGGCAACCTCACCATAGAAAGCTCCTGCAAGATGTTGGCTATGACAGTCGCAACCCTAAAATCGTGACGCTGGAGGTTAGAGAGACCGTCTTCTTTGGTTCTTCGCTCTTGCTGCTATCGAGGATCTGCGATGAGATTGGAATCAGTGCATCGCCGACGGACATGATGGAAATGAGTATGGCTAGCCCACGCCACTTGGGCAGATCACCGGCAACTCCAACGCCGTCATCGTTAATGTCTTTGAAAAAGAAACGTCAATCAAGCGAAAGCGCGAGCGGTCAGCGACCGCCGTTACGGGGTCGCCCAAGATATGTCGTGTTGGACTTGTCTCAAGTTCCCAATGTTGACGCATCAGCAGCAAGAAGTTGCTTCCTCCAGCTTGCCAAGATGTGCAACAAGAATGGAATTATCTTGTGTGCAGCGGGTGCGAATGATCGAGTAGATTGGGTTCTGAGATCCCACGATGTTGCATATTCTAGTGGAGACGAAGGCATTGTGAAAAACGAGCTTCTGTATCCCCATCGAACAATAGATAGAGCAGAAACGCCTAGCGGAAAATTGGTTCTATTTGACTCTCTACACGGGGCGCTGCATCTATGCGAAAATAAGCTGATCTACGAATTAGAGCACAAGACAAAGCCTTCATCTCACCTTTTACCCCCAGACATTATTCATCACAGTTTAATGGAATCGGGCCACGCTGTGAAGACGAAGCTTTCAACAATATTCAGCCGAATATTGGGTATGGGGAATGAAAGCGAAAAGAAAATGCTCGAAGCTTTCGAGGAGGGCGGAGCAGCTCAAATCAGAGAAATCACGATGTACTACGGAGATGACATTTTCTCCAAAGATGATCATGCTGACTCATTTTACGTCGTCTTGGCCGGATGTGTAGAGATCTGTAGAGAAACCAATGGTGATCTCGATTCTTCCAATCACTTCCTATCTAATTCTGGCCGGAAATTGAACCTTGAAAACAGAGAAAACTTTGGCGATGTTGTTTCATATTTGCAGGTAAGTATCTGTTATCCAATTTGAAATTGCGTCGCTGCTTTTACATCTATGCAACTGATCCATACTACTTTTCGTGATGTTGTAGGGTGGTGGAATTTTTGGATACGTAGACTTTGCACTAGGCCGACGTCGATCGCTCAGCGCAGGTAAGTTGTTGTCTTTTCGTATATCTGGTGCTGTCTCTATCTCATTCCTCATGTGTTTTTATTCCATATTACAAATAGTCTGCTCGAAAGATGGAACAGTTGTGGCAAGCATTACAAGAGAGTCCATGGACAATTTGGAAAAGCAAGATGCAACGCTTCACCGAATAATTGAGAAAGTTTTATTGCAAGCAAGTTTAATGGAACTTGCAAATTTTGATGTGTCCTAATTTCGTCCAATGAAGTTTGCTAAGCTACTGGGGATATATAGCACAGGCTTCGAAATATCAGTTCACATCAGACCTTACCTTCGGAATAGCGGGGAACGAACAAGCAGCCCTCGTTGGTATGGGTCCGATAACTTTCGACTCCAACTCTAAGAGAGTAGATGCGGTGAGATTGTTCAACGTTAAATATCACAACAGATTAGAAAACTAGTGTATTCGTCTTGGCCTTTCTGGTGGCCGGTTACTAACTAACTACCGGGTAACTAAAGTCTACTCTAATTATTCAGACTTGGAGGTTCGGCGATTTTGCATTATGTCGTAGTTCACCCTATTGATCCTACACTACGCTTCGTCCTCCCCAGTGAGGTTCGACGAACATTTTATTCGGCCGGCGTCCTCTTCGTGGAGTCTGCATTGACCCATTGGAGTCATCAGTCAGTCGCGTACTACAAGTAGAGAAGAAGACAAGTCACCTACAAGTAGGTAACCTTTCAGGAGAGTTGAGTACCGTTACAGCAAATGTCTGTCTAAAAAGCAATTAAATAGGCCCAACACCACCCGAAATGACTCTAATGTTTTATCAAAAAACCAAGAAAAGCGATTTTCGTGTCCATGCGTTGAGAAAGTTTCTAAGATAGATAATAGATACATAGTCCCAAACTTTTATATTCCATTTCCGATTTCCTCTACCGGTACCCTAAAGAGTTCATTCAACCAACATGACATCTAGTGTAGCTTCATCCAAAACAGAGGTCTCCGACCGTGTTTCAAGGGAGATTCAAGACGATGATGTGGATAGTGCGGCGAATCATTCAACCAACATGACATCTAGTGTAGCTTCATCCAAAACAGAGGTCTCCGACCGCGTTGCAAGGGAGATTCAAGACGATGATGTGGATAGTGCGGCGAATAGTAGTATTATTACTAAAACGCACATAGCAACAAATGCTGCAGATATGATTCATTCCCTCGAAAAAGTACTTGCTGGTGTGAGAGGTCTTAGTGCTCTTGATATCATCAAGACGACAGACTACTGGAAAGGAAGGGCTATCGATGCTATTAACAAGAACAAAGACCTGACTGAGGAAAACCAATCGATACTTGAGAAGAATCAAGAAAAGGAAAGAGAAGTAGAAACTTGGAAAAAAGAAGTAGAAACTTGGAAACGTCGTGTCGTCCGCGCAGAGAAGAGAGTCGAAAAGGTACAAGCTGAACTAGCTTTGACCACTGTAGGTATGACCACTGCAGGTATCAGTAATCGTGGAACTACTGTCACTGCAGAAGAAATTGCGGAAGTAACTGTTAATCCTAGCCGGGACCTCCAACACATGATGGGAAGTAGCTTTCGTAAAAAATGGAGCAGACGCAGGGTTTCTGGAATTGATGACCAAGAGGATGCGGATGCGGGATCGGCTGGAGAAAGCACTACAGCTGCAAGGAAATATGTCAACGAATACATTACAAGTCAAAAGGGGAAGAAGGTCCAGTATATAATCAGTACTGATGACCAGCGGGACGATTTTGACCCTCACATGATGATGGAAGTGTAAAAGGACGAAAGTGCGTTTTCGAATGAAAAGAGTACAAAGGAAGGGATTTGACCCATCAACATACGTGTACGTGAAGAGGAAGTAAATATTTACCAGGTATACATATTTATAATAATAACAAAACAAGTTGATAATTTGCTATGATTTTCTCAACTTGATTTGCAGTCGACCTCTACCAGCTTTCTTCTTCCCAAATGACGCGTGTCCTCGTTGATTGAACGACGACGCCAGCCTTTGCTTTGTACCACTCGTAGATCCCGATGGTTTCACTCCGAGCACATCTTGCCATGGCTGAATCAATGAATTATTAGTTGCTGGGAAAGGAGTTTCCACTAGTTCCATTACTCCCTCCTGTTGTTTCTCCGAACCATTATTTGGTGCGCCCTCGCCCGTAGTATCGTTATTCTGCACACTCTTGGCATTTATACCAATCTTCCCTGCTGCCGAAAGTGCCTTTGTGGCAGTACCTTTAATATCTATCAACAATCTTTTAATGGGTCCCTTTTTCTTCCGAATTGACTCTGGTAGTATAATCACCGATGAAGCGCCTATACGACTTTGCTCAAGCTTCGAGGACGTTATAATTCTGCTAGCATCGGTCATATTATCTGCAGACATGAGTGCATCAATCCACAAAGATAGCCTTTCATGCCGTTTTGTCAATACTGCGACGCACTTGGAGAGTAATTCTCTTGCAGCCTCGCATGGCTGCTCAGTATCTGCAGGTACAGTAGTTGTTGCAGTGGCAGAATCCTCAGCATCGGCACCAAACATCACGTCGAGAGTGCCATCATTTTGGAGGGCCCTGCTTTGCTGCATAACTGCAAGTGTTCTTTCGACAGCACTCAAATGATCTTCCGTTTCTTCATGAGTCTCTCGATCTGGTTCCTCGTCTATATCCCCTTTTTCAGAATCGTCATCGTTGCCTTCATCTCCATCTTCCCATGCAATACCGTCGTCGCTGTCATCTTCCTCGTCTACGACGATCAAATCTGTTTCTTCGTCACTATGGCCAGGCGCCTTTTCCGCAACACCAGAGAGATTCGAGTTGAACCGATGACCAAATCGAGGGACCAAGATATCAAAACACGAATCCATCTTCTTCAAAATCTTATTTACTCGACCGCATTCTTTCTCTGCACACTTTATTGCCACATCTCGTATTCTTCTCAACTCAATCATGCCCGCATTGGTCTTTCTCCGCATCGAAGATTGCGAACTAGCAAATAACGAAATTCCCTTTTGCTCTTCAAGATATCGGCTTGCGATTACGAGCGTCGGCTGAATAGTTGTAAATCTATCTGATAAACTATGAACCAACTTCAGTCCTTCCTTTTGATACATGACAACATGCTCTGTCTTCCCAATCCTATTATCCGCAGCCATATGATTATCTGCATCTCCTATAGCATCCACGAATTCTTTAATCCTCTTCGTAAAAACGATCCTGCAATCATTCCGATTCTGTAACAATGCATGGCTGACACAAACTGCCGCATGCCGTAGAATAATTTTTGCAGTATCATCTTTGATCAAATCCATTACAAAATCTAGGCAACCGATTGCACAGCTAGTTGGTAGATCCTCATCATCAATTGTCGCGGTGAGTGAGTCTGCTGAATTTTTGCTTAGTTCTGATAGGAGAGAATTGATTGCTTGTTGTGTTTCTTGCTGTTGAGCGTGTAGGGGTCCAGATTTATGCTTGTTTGAATCCATTCTTGCAAAGATTGCTTCTTGAATGGAATCATCCCCTGCTCGTTCATTGTTGACACCGTTGACAGTAGAGCCATTGCCATCTTCCTGTAAATGATGAACATTGTTTTGTTCTTCTTGCGAAAGTTTGTGCTGTAGAGATGTGTATTTCTTGTAGGCCTTGACTGCTAGAAGAAGAAAAGGAATAATGACAGGTGGCACGTTTTTGATGATTGGAATTTCTTCCCCTGAAGTTTCTGCTTTTGAACGCTTTCTCTTTTTGGATGGTGCGCTTTTTGGTTGTTTTGAGAACATGCTAGTAGGGTTGCTATGTTCTGACAGTATCGAACAAGCAGGTTTGGAACTGTTTGAAGCGAGGGTGGGGGATGGGGAATGGGGCTTTTTCCTTCGTCTTTCGGTTCGCTTTTCAAGTCACGTTTGAGCGCCCGAAATCAATTTGAAATTTCAGCGAACATTTAGCTAGAACTATGTTGTGGTTGAGAGCAGTGAGTGAACCTACGAGACATTCAAAAAGCAACTTTCACTATCGCAGTTGGTAGTGCTTTAAATATAATATACATTGTAGCTTTACTTTACTGAAAGTGTAAAAGAATCTTGCACTCCCCTGCAACAACCAACTCCCTGCAAAAACTTGCATAAACATCAATCAGTCCCATCAAAGATATGCGTTTACTTGTAGACGCAGATCGAGTTCCTTTAAAGTGAAGTGGTATACAACAATAAAATCTACCCTACCCTAAACAGCGGTCTCGGAATGAGGATTTGAATCATCTTCATCCTCTGCATAGGAAAAGGAAAGTGTTTGATTAGAAACTGACAAGGGGGAAATCATTATATGTTTGGAAGATAATATACTAACCTGATGCAGCCGCAAATGTACCCTGTAATGGTGGCATTCCCGTTCCCGTGATTGCCCGGCCTTGATCTCGTTGGCTCAGGGAAGGCGTTAGAGAAGACCCACCAGTAGATTTCAAACTTGCGGGAAGAGGAGGCAAAGAATGAATCATGGTTGCATTCGCCATTCCCTTCAAAAGCTCAGCTGCGTGAACACCAGGGCTCAATATAATTCCCGCTAGTCCAGATGATAAAGGTGGTCTTATGCCAATTGTATCAGTGGGTAGATTCGAAGTCGCAGCCATTGCCATGGTGGAGAACCCACATGTTGGTCTCACAATAGGATCGACCGGCTGGGCACTGGGAGGCGGCTGTAACAAATCTTGCAAGGCTGGCATTGTATAAAAGTTTGGCTCACTTCCTACATCAGTGGGTTGCTTGTGCCCAGTTCCCTTGACTTTTTGCCGTACCATTCTCATGCAGAGCTGGGATCTGCCTCTAAGGAAAAGCTCATGATAGTAAGCACCAGCATCAGCTCCTTGGGTAATTCTTCGAAAACCGTAAAGGTTCAATTGTCTTTGGAAAGATGTAAGCTTCGTTTGTCTAAAGTATTTGGGCATAATCTTGGAGGTGAACATCTTGGGCTTCCGAACAATGAATGCACGACCGTGGGGTAGCCAAGAGACGACGCAATTTGGGTCTCCGTCCGGGGAAGTTTCACTGCAAAGCATGTCATAGAGCTTTTCTGGAAATGGCTGAGTAACGCCGCCAGTCTTTTTGCGCACGAACCCTAGTGCATCGGGAACGTTTCCATAGTCATGATACACATGAGGGACGTTATGTTTGAGCTCGGGTGGCGAATCAGGGGCGTTAATTATGTCCATTTTTTGACCAGCGGCAGCTGCACCTGCAGGTGTGAGCGGGTGAGAGGGCGACGATACCGCGCTCGAGAAAGAAGTATGCTGAGACAAATTCTGAAATCCTGTACCCGCGCCAAGTGGAGGAAGTGGAGGGTGAGGCATGGAAGCGGTAGTCGGCGTAACAATAGTAGTAGTAGTAGTAGTAACAATAGTAGTAGTAGTATTGAACTTACTGCCATCTTGCTGGACTTCATGCGGCGATGCATGACGACCCTGTACAAGGACTTGACTTCGTTGCTGCTGTTCATCTTGAGACGGGTTTGCAGTTGACGATGGATTCAGATTAGCACCGGTTGCAGGCAGCGGAGATAGTCCCTCTTCAGCTCGTCCTCCGGACTGGACAGGCTTCGTGCTGCCCATTGCCTGGGCAAGCTTGGCTGCCTCAAGGATAAGATCAGCAGAAGTCCTTCGTTCCATTTTTAGCTCAATGGATGTATTTAAAATTGAATTGGCTATTGTGCTAGGACCCTCCTGACTTGTTTTGGGCGATGACATTGACCTCTTGCGTGTTGTACTGTTGCAACTACCAACTTCAAACTGAGAACTGCGGATGTCTCCAGAAATAGCTCCAGAAATACAATTTCGTGTTTGCGCGTATTCCGATCAACAGTGTTCTCAATTCTTTTACTTGACGTCGCTCGGTTTTAGTAAAATACGACCGAACTTGAAAGTGCACTCTCTGAATTATCGGAGTGACGAAACTGTTGTGGGACAGGTAGTGATGGATAGGATGGGCGTTCTTCTTGCTCGCTTGTTGTTGTTGGGGTTCGTGCTGTGATGGATGGTGTTCGGGTTCTCATGGTTCTTGAAGGGCTTGGAACATCCACAATACAGTAGTACCATGAATACCAACCCGATACGGTGCGTGGAAAAGAATGAATGTGAAGAAGTGATGAGGCCTCTTGAAGATACCGTATAAGCTGGCCGCTAGTAGCTAGGTGACTCGACTTACCTACGTTATTACAACATGCACTATGCAACGCCAACGCGGTACTAAGCAAAAGAAATCAGAACCAGTGTTTAATCCTTTCTCAAACAGACAGAATGTAAATAACGGATCCAAGCAGGCCATCATTGGTGTTCTCCTCTTTTTAGGCATGGCATCCATTTGGTTCCTCAGCCCCGCTTCCACTATGATTACACGTGTCATATTGCTAACAATACCAATTCAGGAGGACCTATCACTCGGTGCAGCATCTTGGAAAAATATGAAGCATACATATCCAAATGTAAAGGACCAATGGGGTGTCTCAACGATTGGAAATGAGCTAGCAAAGAAAACTATCAATAATGATGGTTTCTGTACAAAAACAGCATTGGATTTCAGCCAATGCAAACGACAATTGAGAGAATATACATGGTCTTTTGAAGTCGTTTCTGCACCGGAAGTAAACGCGTTTGCATTACCTGGTGGTATCATACGAGTCACTGACTCCTTGTTGTATAAATTACAGCCAACAAGAGGTGAAATCGCTGCATTGTTAGGACATGAAATGGGACATGTATTACATCGACATAGTCAAGCCCAGTTATTGAAAAAGAATTTATTGAATATTGTCATCAAAGCGTTGTTTTATGAAGATGGAGATGATCATCAAGAGAGCTTTGGGGAGGCAGTGGGTGAACTCATGTTGACGGGCGCGAAATTTCTTGGAGAGATGCGGTTCAGCCGACAGGACGAATATGAAGCTGACGATGCCGCCTTTGATATATTGGCCGACAGTAGTGTGTATGATCCAAGAAGTGTGAAGAGTCTGTTGGAAAAGTTGTGGTCTTTGAGTGGGGATAGTGGGCAGACAAGTTGGGACAAGACCCATCCTGCTACTGGTGAGCGCATAAAAGCACTTTCAACGAGGTGGAACGATATGAGTTGGTATGAAAAAAGAAAATTCAATGGGCTTCAGCGATGATCTTCTACTTCTAATAGGTATAAATATTGTAGGTTTTGTGAGATAATAGAGGTGATAGGTATTAGTTAACCATATGTTTGCCGTGCTTCATTTATGGCGCCGAAATGAATTTGAATGAATCTTGCGGCTCATATCCCCACATATATTTTGCTTCTGCTGGGC
>Ga0307379_10010539_pt1 | contig 12214 bp, 7 predicted proteins | sample UN2MG_FD_202237 | JGI IMG/M metagenome (GOLD analysis project Ga0307379, IMG submission 202237) | Soil microbial communities from Risofladan, Vaasa, Finland - UN-2 | ecosystem: Environmental > Terrestrial > Soil > Coastal area > Acid sulfate soil | place: Finland: Risofladan, Vaasa | collected... | reverse complement strand
ATGGGCCCCATCGAAGCCCAGGGGTTGCAACCCCTGGGCTTGGAAGCAGCAATATCGGGACATTCGCCACAAACCGGACGTCGTGATCCGGAGCGTCGTCACGCTCGCCTCGACCGAACGGAAGCCGTCCCCGCCCGTGCCTCTCGAAATCGAAGAAGAGCCCGATATGAGCAAGAAACTACGCCCGTGGTTCCTGGTTGCAGCGATCCTCGCGACGGTTGGGGCCATCCATTTGCTCACCCTGCGGCCGGGGCACGACTGGGGAGGCGATTTCAGCATGTACGTCCACCACGCCAAGAACTTGGCGGAGGGGACCCCGTACGCGGAGACCGGGTACCTCTACAACCCGGCATACGCCACGATCGGCCCGCCCACCTACCCGCCCGTGTTTCCGCTGATCCTCGCCCCCGTCTACCTGCTCTGCGGCCTCAACTTCGAGGCGATGAAGCTGGTGATGGTCGCTTCCCTGGTTGTCTTTCTGCTGTTGGTGTTCCTCACGTTTCGGCGGGAGCTGCCGCTCGGCCACGCGCTGGCCATCGTCGTTCTGGTGGGACTGAGCCGCACGCTGCTGGGCGGCGCGAACTCGATCGGCTCCGACATGCCGTTCATGGCGATCCTCTACCTGACGATCTTCACCCTCCAGAAGGCGTACGATACCTACCGCAACCGGCGGCCACGCTTCCGCTACCTCGTGCCCGCGGTGGTGCTGATGTGCGTCGCCTTCGGCTCGCGCACGCTGGGCGGTCTGCTCGTTCCCTCCGTGCTGGCCTACGACCTCCTGCGCTACCGTCGCATCACCGGCTGGGCCGTCGCGGTCGGCGCGGCGATGGTCGCTTTTGCGCTGGCGCAGGGCGTTTTCGTGCACAGCGACTCGGCCTACTTCGACCAGTACAACGTCGGCCCGAGCGTCTTCCTGCACAACGGGGCCGCCTACCTGGCGGAATTCGCCGCCTTCTGGCACAACGGCTACTTCAAGCCCCTGGGCGGGCTGATCTTCGTCGTCGTGACGACGCTGGCCGTGCTGGGATACGCGTCCCGCGTGCGGCGTCGGGTGACGCTCCTGGAGGTCTTTCCCGTCCTCTACCTGACCGCCGTGCTTCTCTTCCCCGGCTTTGCCGGCAGACGGTACCTGGAGCCGATCTTTCCCCTCTACCTGTTTTTCGCGTTCCGCGGTCTGGAACACGCCTGGCTCGTCCGACGGGTGCGAGTGCGGCGGGTCGTCTTCGCCTCGTTGCTGGTGGCCGTGAGCGGCTCCTACCTGGCCAGCGCAACACGCCTCGATCTCGACGTGACCGAGGGGATCGGCAAGGCGGAGTCGGTCGCCCTGTTCGACTACGTCCGCCACGAGACGCCGGAGGACGGCGTGGTGATTTTCATCAAGCCCCGGGTGATGTCGCTGCTGGCTTCTCGCAGGGCGTCGGCCTATCACATGCCCTCGGACCCGTCCCTGCTCTGGGACTACTTCTCTCGCATCGGCGCGACCCATCTGGTCGTCGTGGAAAACGACGAGGCCTTTGCCGGCGCCGAGGACCCCGCCCGGCTGGCCTATCTGCGGACGTTCGCCGAAGAGAATCCCGCCAAGCTCAGGCCCGTGTTTGCCAACGCCGACTTCCGCGTCTACCGCATCGCCGACCAGGGAGCCGGTCTGGCGACCGCGGCAAGCGAGGCCGTGGCGGAGACCCACGGCCAGGCCTCCGTGGTGCTGGCCACGGCGACCGCCTCGGGCCCGTCCCGGTAAGGCGCGATCGCCGGACGATTCCAGGGTACTTGGAGTGGATGCCGAAACCAGTCGGCTTCAGCCGACCGGTGGTCTGCCACCAGCTTTAGCTGGTGGGAAGGGAGACAATCCCCACCAGAAGGAGCCGGCTTCAGCCGGGCTTCTCGGCCGGTCTTCAGACACCGGGAGTCGGTTGAAACCTCTTTATCGAGAAGCCCGGCTGAAGCCGGCTCGAGTCACCGCGGGGGCCCCCGTTTCCACCAGCTAAAGCTGGTGGCAGACAGTCTGTCGGCTGAAGCCGACTCGCGTACCCGATACGGAGCAGCCCGTGCCGACTGCCCCATGCCGACTGTCACGTGCCGACTGTCACGTGCCGACTGTCCCATGCCGACTGTCGCTTGGCGCCGGTTGAGATCTGTGGTCGCAACGTGTTGCCGGGTAACGACTTCCGCTAAATCCGGCGAATTCTCTAGTTCGCGCGCAGGATTCCGCGGCTTCCCGGGTATCTATATTTGGCCGAGGGCTCCCGCCCAGAGCGGGGCCGCCGAGGGGCGGGAGCCTCGGTCCTCCTGAACGATGCGGCAACTCTGAAAACAAGGGGGGAAGGCCATGGGCAAGGCTACCGCGGTCGCGGCGCTTTTGGGGGTGGTTCTCGCGGGTGGATCGGCTTGGGCAACCGAATGGGCCGAGAAGATGTTCGCCGAGAGCGAGCACGACTTCGGCACCGTCGCCCGGGCGGCCACCGCCGAGCATGAATTCAAGCTGACAAACCTCTACGCCGAAGACGTGCGCATTACCGGCGTGCGATCGAGCTGCGGCTGCACCAGCGTCTGGGTGAAGGACAACAAACGGGTCTTGAAGACCCACGAGACGGGCGCGATCGTGGCGCACGTCAATTCCGACAAATTCCTCGGAAGCAAAGGCGCCACGATCACCGTCACCTTGGATCGTCCCTACCCGGCGCAGGCCCAGTTGCGCGTGCGGACCTACATCCGCGACGACGTGGCGCTGCGGCCGGGAAGCGTCCAGTTGGGCTCGGTCAAACAGGGCACGGCCGCGGAGCGCTCGATCGAGGTCCTCTGCCCGGGCCAGGGCGGCCTGCGACCGGTCGACGTTCGCAGTGCCGATCCGCACCTTTCGGCCCGCTTGTTGCCGGCCCAGGGTGGCTGGGGCCAGTCGACCTATCGGCTCGTCGTCCGACTCGACGAGCAGGCCCCGGCCGGCGTGGTTCAGCGGCAGTTGATGCTGGTGCTGAGCGACCGGCGCACACAGATCCCCGTGCCGGTTGCCGGCCGCGTGGTCGCCGGGGTGACGGTGAGCCCCGAGCGGCTGCTGATCGGGTCGGTCGATCCGGGCGGGGAAGTCCGCAGGATGGTGATCGTCCGCGGCACCACGCCTTTCAGGATCACGGAGGTGCGGTCCGAGAGCGACGCCTTCCGACTGGCCGCGCCCGACGAGGATTCGACCAAGCCGGTTCACGTGATTCCGGTCACTTTCACCGCCGGGGACCGTCCCGGGCAGGTGGTCGGCACGATCTACATCGAGACGGATCAAGGCGGCGAGCCGGTCAAGGTGACGGCCCGGGCCGAGGTCAACGACGCGCCGCCGGTGCTGGTGCGGGTGGAAGCGGGCGAGCCGGACACGGCGGCACCGCCTGCGGAAACGGCGGCCGCCAGCGTCGAGCCGCCCTCGGCTCCGGCGATCCTCGCCGTCGGCCACGAAGAGGCCCCCGCCGATCCGCCGATCTTCGCCAATGGTATCCCGTCGCTTTTCGCCCAACCGGCCGACGCCCCGACCGAGGACGCACCGTCGACCGCCCGGACCGAGGCGGACCCGGTCGCCGCCGGGGCGGACCAGGCGCGGCCGACGGAAACGGCCCGACCGTTTGAAGAGAGCCAATCGCCAGGCAAGCTCAACGAGGATTTGCTCCCCCCCAGCCGGGGGCTGGAGATCGGATACCAACCACTGTCCAAGCGGGTCCGGGAGTACAAGCCGCCGGTCGCCGGTCAGAACCCAAGCGAGCTCCCCAGAAGGTGGGGGCTCTTCCCATCGGGCCGACGGATCGGCGGCCAGTACTTCCCGCTCTCCGCCAACTCCCCTTGAGGCCGGCAACGACGCACTGCAAGCCGTTGCCGCCCGTACGTCCTCCCGGTATGGCACGCGTGCCGGCAACCCCGGTGGCTCCGCCAGGGCTTGTCGGCCGTGTGCCTTTCTTGGCGTCGTCGAGCCGTGTCTGAATCCGATAATGGCTGCCGAGATCGCAGCCTCCCCCCCAATCACACCGGTAGTCCCGCGGATTGGCCGGGGGCAAGAGGACGGTTCGGGGAGTACCCGCTGGGCCACGGCTTTTTGCGTGCCACCACATGTAGTGCCTTACCCACCGAGCCTCTACAAGATGTTGTGGCGGGAACCGCGCGAGCCATGATGGCGAGCCGCCGGGGGATAATGCTTCGAGTCGGCCGGGCGAGACTTCTCCGGGAGGTCGGCGATCACCTCGCGGATCTCGGCTCCCGTCCCCTCGTTCTCGACGTCCTCCCCCGCCCGCCGTCTCGCCAGGCAGCAGGTTTGCTGCCGCTCCCAGAAACACCCCCCATCGGGTCGGTCTCACAATTCCTGTCAATTGGCGATCGTTGACACGGGAAGGCTGTTGACATTCTACGGCGAATGTGTCTGATGGAGGATGAGCGAGCCGACACCGCCCTCTCACGGAAAGCCCCACGGGGATAGCTCATCCTTCCCCGATAACAATCCACCGGCATGAAACGACCCTTTGGGGTGGCATGCGATGGAGTCGATCACGACCGGAAGTGGTTTCCAATCCGTCGCCGGAACCAGCGGCGCGGCTTCTCTCCAAACAGGCCTTGATTGGAGGTGAGACGATGTGTGGCACGAGGCTTCTCCACAGCGGACCGCGGTCCGCCATTGTCGGCCTGGCCCTCTTCGCCCTTCTCGCCGCGCCGCCGCCGCCGGCCAGCGCGGCCGAGGAGCCGGGCCGGGACGTACCTCGCGACGAGCACGGCGCGGCGACGGCCGAGCACCAGGAGCAGGTGCTCGACAAGCTCATGCCGGAGACGGACGTGAGCAAGCCCCCGCCCGGGTTCGACCCGATCCTCTGGGCGGCGTTCATCCCCGAGGACAACGCCCTGACGCCCCAGCGCGTGGCCCTGGGACGGAAGCTCTACTTCGACACGCGGCTGTCGGACGACAACTCCGTCTCCTGCGCGACCTGCCACGACGTGACCCGCGGGTTCACCGACCAGCGGGCGGTCTCCGAAGGGATCGGCGGCCAGCTCGGCAAACGGAACGCGCCGACGACGTTGAACGCGGTTCTGCTGCAAACGTTGTTCTGGGACGGCCGGTCGCCCACCTTGGACCACCAGGCCAGGCAGCCGATTCTCAACCCGGTCGAGATGGGCATGCCCGACGGAGCGGCCGCGTTGAAGGCCATCGGCGACGATCCCGAATACCAGAAGATGTTCAAGGCGGCCTACGGTCGGGAGATGAATTACGAAGACCTCGGCCGGGCCATCGGGGCCTTCGAGCGGACGCTGGTATTCATGGACTCCCCTTTCCGGCGGTTTCTGGCCGGCGATGACGGGGCCATTTCGGCCGAGGCCCGCACGGGGTGGGAGCTGTTCAACGCCAAGGGCCGGTGCATGACGTGCCATCCGATGAACCCGTCCAATCCGTTGGGCACCGACAACCGGTTCCACAACGTCGGCGTGTCGGCCCGGCACCAGGACTTTGAGGGCTTGGCGCGGCAGGCGATCAAGCTGCTCCAGGAGGACCCCTCGGAGCAGAAGCTGGACGAGCTGGCCGTGGGCACCGACATGAGCGAGTTGGGCCGGTTCATGGTGACCCGGAACAGGGTCGACACCGGCTCTTTCCGCACGCCCCTGATCCTGAACATCGCCATCACGCCCCCCTACATGCACGACGGCTCGCTGGCAACGCTGTGGGACGTGATGGATCACTACAACAAGGGGGGCGAGGCCAATCCATTCCTCGACGGGGGCATCGAGCCGCTGGCCCTGAGCGAGGAAGAGATCGACCAGCTCGTGGCCTTCCTCTTCACGCTGACCGACGTCCGCTTTGCCGAAGAGAACCAGCGGCAGCTCGGACACCAGCAGGCGGTGGCCAAGAAAGAGCGCCCCATTCGAGACGAGGCGATGGCTTCTCGCCTCACGCTGCCCTTCGAGCAGCGGGTGATGGGCGCAAAGAGCACCGACCAGTAACAAGGAGCGATCCACGATGGCTACGTACAAGAGCGTCGAAACCAGGTACATGGAGGAGCGAGAGGAGCTGTTCCGTGGCCTGCGGAATCTGGACCGCCGCTCCTTTTTGAAGGTGTCGGCGGCGGCCTTGGGGGCGGCGGCCGGGCTGGCCGCGCCCCACTCGTTCACGCCGGTAGCCGTGGCCCGGGGCGCCGAGGGTCCCGACGCGGAGCCGGCCTTCCGCTTCGCCTACATCTCCGACTCGCACCTTTACGAGAAACACGTCAACGATCGGTTCGTGCGGGGTCTGCTCCGCGCCGTCGACGACGTCAACCACCTCGACCCGCAGCCCGACTTCGTCTTCTACGGGGGCGACCTGGCGCAGCTCGGGCAGGTGAAGGAGCTCGAGCTGGGCGCCCAGATCCTCAAGAACCTCAAGGCCCCTCTGCGGATCATGGTCGGAGAGCACGACTGGTACCTCGACCTGGGCGAAAAGTGGCGGGAGCTGTTCGGCGAGCCGACCTACTCCTTCGACCACAAGGGCGTCCACTTCGTCGTGCTCAATAGCGTGGTGGAGGCCGACTTCTGGACCGCACGCGGCATGACGCCCATGGAGCGAATGATGACCGTCGCCGGCCTGGACAACGGGCTGCAAAGCTCGTTCACGGTGGGCGAACCGCAGCGGAAGTGGCTCCAGGAAGACCTGGCGAAGTACCCGGACGACGCCCGGGTCATCGTCTTCTCCCACTCGCCGCTCTACAAGCTGTACAAGCAGTGGAACTTCTGGACCGACGACGCCGAGGAGGTCCAGGCGATCCTCCAGCGGTTCAAGCAGGTGGTGGTGATCCACGGCCACACCCACCAGTTGTTGACCAACCGGATCGGCAACATTCATTTCCACGGATTGCTGTCGACGGCCTGGCCGTGGCCGTACGCGCCGGAGGGGATGCCGGAGCTGACCATCCAGATGAGCCGCCCCGACCCGTTCAATCCGAACGACGGGTGCGGCGACGGCGAGGTGCACGTGCACCCGGACGGCCTCGTCGACAAGGTCTACAACCTATGGAATCGGAATCCGCTCGTCGTGAGCAGGGCCTACACCGCCAGTTGGGGTAAAGAGTCTGCGCCGCCCGTGCCCAACCGGCCCGCCTACTGACAGCAAGCAGGGAGAGGAACCATGAACCAAGCGATCATCCGTCGCCGCGCCGAGCGTGCCCTTGTCGGCGCCGCTTGTCTTCTGCTGGCCGCGCTTCTGGCCGCTTGCAGCCGGGACGCCGGGCCACCCCGGCCGGTCGCCCCGGTCGCCGCGCAAACGCAGCCCCAGGCCGCCGCGGACGAGGCAGCCGCCCAGCCGGGCCCTGCCGACGAGGCGGCCCAACCGTCCGGGGAAGAGCCAACGGAAGCTGCTCCGCCGCCCAGCCCCTTGAAGCCCGTCCCCGCCGGGGAGACCGTCAAGCTGACCTCGTGCGACGGCGAGAACACCGTCGCGGTCGCCGAGGACGTCACCGGCCAACCCCTGGCCGACGCCTTGATGGACCAATGGATCCGCGACCACCCGGAGAGCAACTGGGTGGCCGAAGAAAAAGAGAAGCATGCGCCCAAGCCGCCGGCCGACAACTCCCACCTCCTCAAGGGTGACCAGGGCAAAGGGCACGTCTACGGCAACTACACCAAGCTCGACCTCGTGACCTGGGCCCGGGAGACCGAAAAATTCGTGGCCGAGGGCTCGCGGATCTTCCACAGTGGCGACGAGCTGGGCAGCACCGTGGCCGTCTCCTGCGACATGTGCCATCCCCACGCGGCCAACACGCATCCGGAGACCTACCCCACGTTCCAGACGCAGCTTGGTCGCGTGGCCCTGCTCCGCGACATGATCGACTGGTGCGTCGAGAACCCCGTCCGCGGCGACCACCTGGATCCCGACGGCCCCACGATGCGGGCCCTGGAGGCGTACATCATGGCCCAGCGGAGCGGCGTCCAGATGGGCTACGGGAAACACTAGCGGAACAAGGAGAGGCCCGCACGGTCGGGTGCCACTGGCGTCTCGCCAGTGCACGGGCAAGATGCCCGTGGCACCCCGATACACCGTGCAATCTATAATCCGTCCCGCTTAGCGGCGACGCTGGGATCACGTATTGAGCTTGAGGGGCGCGGGAAGCAGATGCCTGGCCGGGCGGAGCGGCCGTTCCGCCTCGCTCATCCCTGCCCGGCCGGCAGCGGACGCACGCGGACGTTGCGAAACGCCACCGGGCCGTGGTCGGCCTGGAGGAGCAAAGGCCCCACGGGCTTCTCCTGCTGACGCCACGCGTGCCCCGTGGGATAGAGAAGCTCCACGTCTTCGTGAATGGTGGTGCCGTTGAGCACCGCCTTCTCGAACCGGGCGTTCGTGGTCTTCTTCCCCGCGTCGTCAAAGCGGGGCGCCCGAAAGACGATCTCCAGCGACTGCCACTGGCCGGGCGGCTTGGCCGCGTTGCTGCGTGGCGCGATCCCGTCGTCGATGTGGCGATACCGGGGCTTCAGCTCGGCGCGGGGATAGATGCCGCCGCAATGGTGGGCGGTCGCCTTCTCGACCTTCCACGAGTCGACGATCTGGATCTCGTAGAGCCCCTCCAGCTTCACCCCGGAGTTGGAGCCGCCGGGGATCATGAACTCGAACGCGACTTCCACGTCGCCCCACTCCTCTCGGCTGACCAAATCCTTGGTCTTCCCCTCCTCATGGACGAGCACGCCTTGGCCGGGCAGGCCGACCAGGCATCGCTCGTTCTCGGGATCGAGCCGGGCGTCGCCGGCGACGAGCCAATCCGACGACGGCTCCTGCCAGGCCCCCAGCCCGTCCGAGAGCACGATCCAGCCGGACTCCCCCGGCTCCGAAGCGGCAGCAGCGAAAGAGAGCACCGCGGCGAGCACGGCCGACCAACACGTCACGCGACGAAGCATCATCCTACTCCACAATCGGTCTCGTTGAACTCGTTGAAGTCACATCCCGGTCGAAAGCCACCTCCCCGACTTCAGTAGCACACCACACGCCGTGTGCCGTCCGCCGGCTACGGCACACGGCGTGTGCCTGCTACTCCGCGAATGGCGAAGCTGTTCTTCGGCCGATCCCCCCTATGCTAATCCGACGGCCGCGCGGAGAAAAGCCGGTGGCGACACGTCGCCCACTTCATGGTAACCGGCGAGCGTTTCGCCGGCCGTGGCGACCGTCTATAATGCGCTGCTCTGCGCTCGTGATTGCACGGTCCTCTCCCTTCCCCAGGAACGCCCGCCATGACGAGACTCGAAATCGTTCCGTTTGCCTGTTGCCTGGCGATCCTCCTTGCCGCATCGGCCCTGGCCGGCGTGTACGACGTCACCGGGTCCGGGGCCGTCGGGGACGGAAAGACCAACGACACCGCCGCGATCCAGGCGGCGATCGACGCCTGCGGCAAGGCCGGCGGCGGAACGGTCTGCGTGCCGGCCGGCGACTACCTGTCGGGCGGGCTCGTATTGCGCTCGGGCGTCACGCTCCGTCTGGAGGCCGGCGCCACGATCCGCTCCAGCCGCAATCCCGACGATTTCCCCCACGGCGGCTCCCTGCTCGCCGCCCGCGATGCCGAGCGGATCGCGATCGTCGGCGGGGGCACGCTCCGCGGGATCGGCGACGCCGACCTGGGACGCCGGGCCGCTGCCCGCGACCACGACAAGGAGAGATGGCCCAGCTTCCGCGCCGGCATCCTCCGCCTGGAAGACTGCCGCGACGTCACCCTCCGCGACTTCCGCATCCTCCTGAGCGACACCTGGACCGTCCACCTCTACCGCTGCGACAACGTCCTCATCGACGGACTCACCATCCGCAACAACTACTTCCGCACCAACTCCGACGGGATCGATCCGGTCTCGTGCAAGAACGTCCGCATTACCGGTTGCCACATCGTCGCGGGCGACGACTGCATCGTCGTGAAAACGCGAGACGGCGAGCCGTGCGAGAACGTCGTTGTCGACAACTGCACCCTGGAGAGCATCGCCACGGCGATCAAGCTGGGCACCGAGTCGAGCGGCGACTTCCGCAACGTCCATTTCGCCAATTGCAGCATCCGCAACTCGACCGTGGGGATCGGCATGTACCTGAAGGACGGCGGCACCATGGAGCGGATCACGTTCGCGAACATCGATATCGAAAACTACGCGCCGCAGGGGATCACCACCGTCGAGCACTCGATGTTCCCGATCTTCGTCGACGTCGAGCGCCGCGACGCCGACTCGCCCGTCGGGCGGATCCGCGACCTCTTCTTCTCGGGCATCCAGATCACCAGCGGCGCGGGCGTCCTGATCCAGGGGATGCCGGAAAGCGCGATCGAGAACCTGACGCTCCGCGACGTCACGTTTCGGGTGGCCGGGCCGCTCGACTACGCCGATCGCCGCAAGCACATCGGCGGCCGGCGGACCACCCACGACGAGCGCGACACGCTCTACGTGCGCCAGCCGGCCTACGTAACCACCGCCCACGTCGACGGGCTCACGCTCGACAACCTCCGCGTCGTTTCGTCCGCGGAAGACTTCGCCGCCTTCCCCCGCGCGGCCTTCAGCGGCCACGAGATGCGGCACTTCGCGATCCACAACGTCCTCCGCAAGCCGCCCGGCGGCAAGGAGGCGTTCCCCGTCATCCTGCTCGACAACTGCCGCGACGGTCTGGTGACGGGGCAAATCCCCAGCGAGGGCGTCCCGGCGCGGGTGAAGCTTTCCGGGGAGAAGAGCGCGAACGTCGCCGTGCCCGGAAACCCGGGTTTTTCCTCTGTTGAGAAAGACCACTGAAATCCGTAGAATGGATGAGTGCGTCGGCGCGACGGCCGGGCAGTCTCCGAGTGGGTATGGTCATGGCCATTCAAGAGCTTCGCGTATTCGGATTTCGCTCTTTCAAGGACGTCCGTTGGCATCCGGGGCGGCTGAACCTGCTTGTCGGCCCCAACGGGAGCGGAAAATCCAATCTGATTCACTGTCTGGAGCTGATTGGCAAGGTGGCCAAAGGACGACTCGAGGGAACTCTCTCGGATCAGGGTGGCATCGTTCCGTTTCTCTGGGACCACCAGCCTGGTAGTTGTGGTTGGAGGCTGCGCATCGATCCGGTGGATGAACCGCGTGACCGCATCAGGGACGCACTGACGTTTGAGTTCGAAATGTCCCAGCTTCACGGAGGAAGCGCATACGAGATCACAAAAGACTGTCTGGGAAACCGGCACAAGTACGAAGAGGGCCTGGAAACCAGCCCGTACTGGATTTTCAATCGCGACAAGAAGCGAGCCTACCTGTTCGATCAGCAGCAGAAGAAGCTGGTTCCGCTGGAAGAAGAGTCTTCCGAACACCCTGATGGCTATGACGAGAATGAGTCGCTGCTTTCTCACGTCGCGGATCGCGAGAATCGTAACTCGACGTTTGCAAGGCGCGTGCTGGAAGGCTGGAACGTGCACCACGACGTTCACGTCGAACGCGGCTCGATGATGCGCAGGCCGGCAACGACTCAGCTTACCAGGAAGCTGGCGGCCGACGGGAGCAACCTGGTCACGGTCCTGCATACGCTCTACACCGGCAGCAAGGAGTTTCGGAGCCTCATCGACGAGGGAATGAGCGCCGGATTTGAGGGAGAATACGACCGGCTGGAATTCCGGCCCGCGGCGGCGCAGCAGATTCAGCTCGCGGTTCAATGGAAATCGAGCAGCCGGCCGCATGCGGGCTCGGATCTGTCGGACGGGACGTTGCGGTTCCTGTTCCTGCTCACCGTGTTATCGCACCCCGAGCCGGCAGCGCTAGTGGCCATCGATGAGCCGGAGACGGGCTTGCATCCGAGCATGTTTCCCGTGATCGCGGAGTACGCCGAAGCTGCCTCGGAACACACACAAGTCGTCCTGACGAGCCACTCGCCCGAGTTCCTCGACGCGTTTACCGGAATGTCGCCCCACGTCTCGGTTTGCCACTGGGAGCAAGGGCAAACGCATCTCTACGGGCTGGCCCCGGAGACGCTCGGCAGATGGCTTGAACGGTACAAGCTGGGCCACCTGTTCACCCGCGGCGACCTCGAGTCGCTGGCCCAGGAGCCGGTCGAGCCGATAGCCGATCTCGACGACCGGCTCAAGGACCTGCCGTCCGAGGATGAGGCGATGTCGACTTTGCCGACTGAGCCCGAGGGCGACGTGAACGCCTAGGATCATCGCACCCATGCGACGAATCGCGCTGTTCGTGGAGGGACACACGGAGCGTGGCGAGGCTCGCCGGAAGACGCTCCCGACTTTCTTCCACCGGTGGCTCGATC
>Ga0307379_10010537_pt1 | contig 12215 bp, 12 predicted proteins | sample UN2MG_FD_202237 | JGI IMG/M metagenome (GOLD analysis project Ga0307379, IMG submission 202237) | Soil microbial communities from Risofladan, Vaasa, Finland - UN-2 | ecosystem: Environmental > Terrestrial > Soil > Coastal area > Acid sulfate soil | place: Finland: Risofladan, Vaasa | collected... | reverse complement strand
ATGGCTGCTATCGGTACATTCACGATTTTGGGGAACCGTATTAAGCCGATAGGACTCTTTGGACCAGTCGTAGCTATCAAAAGGCAGTACTACCTTGATTCTGGTGGCCATGAGAAGGTGAAAGGTGAGATTCTTGAAGATGTGGCTTTTGGATCCGAGCTCCAGAAGAAAGGAGTAGAAGTTTATTGTTTAGGTGGGAAAGATACTATCTCGTTCCGTATGTACCCAAATGGCATCAAAGAGCTAATCAACGGATGGAGCAAGGGATTTGCCATAGGAGCGGTGAAGACTTCGATTCCTTTGCTCGTTCTTATTGTGGCCTGGATATCAGGTAGTATCGGCACAACCAGAAGTCTTATTGAGGCAATCGTTGCCACAAATAACGTTCAAATAACTATTTGGGGTAGCCTTTATTTATTATACGCAGCTCAGATCTATTGGATGCTTGTACGAATTGGTAATTTCAAGTTCTACACTGCGCTATTTTACCCCATATCCCTGTCGTTCTTTGTTGTAGTTTTCACCTATTCATTTGTGCGTATCTTTTTAGCTAGGAGTGTCAGATGGAAAGGCAGGGAAATAGACTTGAGGCATAAGGTGAAGAAATAATGCTGCTCCACCTACCTACTCTGCCAACAATTCTTATTGATATTGCTGCCTGGTTTGTAATTCATATGGGTGTGTCTTACTTGATGACGCATATCCCACTAAGCTCATTTGATACCGGCTTCTGGCTTTACAGACAGAGGAAATGGGAGAATGAAGGTAAGATTTATGAAAGAATATTCGGATTGAAGAGATGGAAAAAAAGATTACCGGATGGTGCTGCCTTATTTAAAGAAGGGTTCGAGAAGAAACACCTCAAGAAACTTGATATTGTGTATCTTGATAATTTCATCAGAGAAACATGCCGTGCTGAGCTTACCCATTGGATAGTCTTTTTATTTGGCCCGGTTTTCCTCATTTGGAATCTCTGGTGGGTCGGCATTGTAATGATAATCTACGCTATGTCAGTAAACCTGCCCTGCATAATTAGTCAACGGTACAACAGGATAAGATTGAAAAGAGTTTATTCAAAGCTAGTAGTTGAATCTGGTAGTAAAGAATGATTGAGGAATCGAGGATCCATCCCCTTAACAAGAATCGCCAGACAAAAGGAGAGTTTGTTCTCTACTGGATGCAGGCATCTCAGCGCGTAGAATATAACCACGCCCTTGAATTTGCGGTTGAGCAGGCGAACGAACGGAAACTTCCGGTTTTCGTCTATTTCGGGCTCACAGATACCTTCCCGGAAGCGAATGAGAGACACTACCATTTTATGCTTGAAGGGCTGAGGGATGTCCAGAAAGCTTTGCTAGGAAAAGGTATCGGTATGATCATCGAACGATGCTCCCCAGAAGTTGGTGCCGTGAAACATGCGAAGAGAGCGTCACTCGTTGTTTGCGATCGCGGCTATCTGAAGATACAAAAGAGATGGCGAGAGTATGTTTCAGAACATATAGAATGCCCTTTGATACAGGTAGAAAGCGATGTTATTATTCCTGTTGAGACGGCTTCCGGAAAAGAGGAGTACTCTGCCGCGACCTTACGGCGTAAACTACTCCCCATATTGCATCGTTATCTTCTTTCTCTACCAGAGGAGACTCCACGAATTGACTCGTCAAGGGCAGAACTTGAAAGCTATGATATTTCGGAAACAGCCAAAACATTATCGGAACTTGCAACCAACCATTCTGTAAAACCCGTCTCCAATTTCCATGGCGGTACCATAGAAGCGAAAAAACAGCTGGAGGAGTTTATCAATAGGAAGCTGGACAGATACGATGATTTCAGGAATGATCCGAATGCAGATTGCCTTTCAAATCTGAGTCCATACCTCCATTTCGGGCAGATATCTCCATTATTTGTTGCCCTTCAGGTCAGCCGCTATAACAGCCCGGGTAGTGAAGCTTTTTTCGAAGAACTCATCATTCGACGGGAACTCAGCATGAATTTCATCCATTATAATCGGCAGTATGACTCCTTCAACGGGCTTCCGGAATGGGCAAAGAAAACATTGTTCGAACACAACGTAGACCCGCGAGCCTATTTGTATACCCTGGAAGAACTGGAACTAGCCAAAACTCATGACCCGTATTGGAATGCGGCTCAAAGGGAGATGATAGTGACTGGTAAGATGCACGGATACATGCGCATGTACTGGGGCAAGAAGATGCTGGAATGGACAGCAAATTCAGAAGAGGCCTTCTCGATAGCACTCTATCTTAACAACAAATACGAACTGGATGGGAGGGATGTCAATAGCTTCGCGGGTGTGGCGTGGTGCTTTGGGAAGCATGATCGTCCGTGGGGACGCCGGCCTATCTTTGGTAATGTTCGCTACATGAGCACCGACGGATTGAAGCGTAAATTCGATGCTGACAAATACGTGCAAAAATACGCGTCAGCTAATCCCAATCACTCACCAGAAACTAAGACCAAAGATCACAACACTAGCCGCTCGCGTTCTTAACCAGTCAATACTTCTGCGTGATGCGATGTTTGCCCGTTTTGCCATCGCATGGCCACTAGAATAGTTCACGAAGTGCCCTACGCGCAGCATAATATCCGCACATTCCATGGACGCCTGCACCTGGTGGCATTGATGACGAGCAAAGGTAAATCCCTTTGACAGGCGTGGTGTAAGCCCGCCACTGGCCCAGAGGCCTTAGCATCATTTGGAAGGGGGATTGAAAGCCGCCAGCGATGTCTCCGCCGACGTAATTGGGGTTATATGCCTCAATGGCCTCCGTGTTCATAATACTGCGCGCCAGAATACGCTGTCGAAATCCGGGAGCGAAGCGCTCAATCTGGGCTTCGATTCGTTTCGACATATCGACAGTTGAACCATTGGGTACATGGCAGTAAGCCCAAGCAGTCTGCTTACTATCTGGGGCACGCGTGGGATCAAATAGGCTCTGTTGAGCTAGAATAACCAGCGGATTGTCGGGATGCTTCCCATTCCAGATTGCGTTCTCCGCATCGGCGATTTCCTCGAAAGTGCCGCCAACGTGAATGGTTGCCGCCTTCAGACACGCTGCAGCCTTCCACGGAATAGGTCCTCCCAGAGCCCAATCCATTTTGAAAACCCCCGGCCCATACCTATATTCAAGCAGTCGCCGTCTGTAATCTTGCGGCAACCGATCGCTAGCAATCGACGCCAGTTGCCTTGGTGTGACGTCAAGGAGAACCACTCTTGCTTTTGGCAATTCATCTAGAGAATCGACCTTAACCCCGGTGCGTATTTCACCACCCAGAGCGATAAGATAACGCTTGAGGGCTTCAGCGATACTCTGTGAACCACCTTTTACCATGGGCCAACCCACGACGTGGCCGGCGGCACCCAGTATCAGCCCAACAGCGGCATTACCCGCTCTATCCATGGGCATTATGGAATGTGCTGCTATACCGGCGAGGAGAGCTCGCGCTCGAGTCGCTTTGAACTGGCTCCGGACAAGATGGTCGATAGATTGTCTTGCCTTTAGACCGAACGTACCAAGAGCTAAAGGATGCCTGGGAAAATGCAGTGGGCTCAGAACCTCCTCAATCAGCTTATCCCAGTTGCTGGCGATCGGCTTCATTAGCTTGAGGTAGCTACTTGCATCTGAACCGAGCACTTCAGCGGTGGTATCTATTGACCGTTCCAGAAGAACTGCCGTGCCATCGTCTAAGGGATGAGCCAAAGCAGCCGGAGGATGAATCCACTCTAGTCCACGTGAGGCTAGATCGAGGGAACGGAAGAAAGGTGATGCAATCCCCAAGGGATGGATAGCCGAGCAGATATCATGAACGAAGCCAGGCAGTGTCAACTCAGAAGATCGAGTACCACCGCCAACTGTATCTTTGGCCTCAATCATCAAAACCGAGCATCCAGATCGAGCCATGGTAATAGCTCCGGCAAATCCGTTCGGACCGGATCCTACAACAACAGCATCGTATTCAAAATTGTCTGTTACTGGCGTCATTTTCTCTTTTGACTGCGATCCCTGATCGGCTTTCCAAGTAATCGGAAGGGCATGTACAACAGGGTCCTGATCTGGGCGTTATACCAGACATTGCCTGCCTGTGACCATTGCATTCGCGGGTCCACAAGGCTAGGCTGAACTGCGACATCTGCCGGTATTCCAAGGTACGTCGCGAGCGAACTGAGTACATGGGTCCATATTTTAACCTGCATCTTTGAGCCGATAGTTCGAAAAGCAGCTTCATAGACAGGGTCGTTAGCACGGGCGAGTCCCAGGATTTGTGCTACGGTTATACCATCCATTTCGAAAGCACTAAAGGATACCCAGCCGGACTCTGGATGGCCCTGCGGTGTAACAAAAGTAAATGATCTCTCATCAGCATACAGCACCATTACACCAGTTGAAACAGGTCCGCCAGGTGTTGATGAGTCGATTGCCACCACCTCGCCTGGTTGTAAGCCCTTTGCCGTAGGATAGAATCGATTGTATGAAGGTTGAAAGCTCACGAAATTCTGTTTCAGTGTCCCAATAACATCTTCTGGTGTTAACCCTGGTTTATCCAGCCTCAATCGATAAGTCTTCTGCCACAATTGCCCAAAGCCATCACCTGGTCCAACAATACGACGGCCCTGCATGTTCTTATTAATGGCTTGCGGTGGCATAGGAGGTACACTTAGACGGGGTACTGGTTTCGCCCAGTAAGATTTATCTCGAGGCATAACCTGAGGAATATTCTTTGAGGCTATATTGCTTCCAGAGACTCCCGCGGTTGTCAATGCCTTTTCTCGTTTGCTGTATACCGAGAATACCCGATCTAAACCTGTTACCTTAAGAACATCCCTGTAGTGATCGCTTAATCCAACAGCCAGCAATCGTTGCCCGCGTCGTTTGGCCAGAACACTAAACTTCACCAGCATAGTGGCACCCAGACCGTTCATAGTTTGAACCGCACTGAAATCCAGAATTAGGTGGTGGTTTTTACCAGGTGACTGCGGCGTACTCGCGTCCAGAAATGGCTTCTCATCGGGATCGGTCAGTTCTGCAGGGAGTTCTATCAGACAGGCATTGTCACCAAGGCTAATAACGTTCATGACAATCTCCTTCCCGAAAGGTTTATTGGACGTTATTCTAATGTCCGTTGTCTTTGTACTAGTGGGGAAAAGCGGCATTGTCTCCTTAGTCTCAGCTAGCCGCTGCCTGGCAAGCAATAGTCGATTGTCGTAGCCCGGAAAGTACTTCAGAAATTGTCTTACAAAGAAATTGCCGGCCATTTGGTCGAGATAGGCTAGCTGGCCAGCACGTCCCACAAGTGCCTGTGCATAAGTAGAATACGCATGAATTGTTGAATGGACCTTATGAAGCGGCTTTTTGAATGCCTTGATGAGTTGTGCTTCATGGATTACCTCGGCAGCACTCTCGCCCAGAATATGCGCACCTAGCAGTTTTCCCCCTCGGTCGCATATGAATTTGGCCAATCCGGATTCGGTTCCGTCGACTAATGCTCGCCGCATTTGCGCGTAATCAATCCTATATACCTGTACGTCATCACCATATTTCTGCCGGGCTTGTTCCTCAGTAAGGCCAACGTGTGCTAGTGTCGGTTCGGTGAAGATCACAAATACGGCATTCGAGTAATCAGCTTTCTGTTTTACGGGCAGGACTGCATTGGTCGCGGCCAGAATACCCTGGTATTCTGCGATCGAGGCCAACTGATAAGGGCCCACAATGTCCCCGCAGGCATAGATATTGGGAACCGATGTCTGCATTTTGGAATTGGTGATGATCCCTCGAGGGGTATATTTCAATTTAGCATTATCGAGTTGCAGACTCTCGAGTTCTGCCTTTCGGCCAATAGTGAGGAGTAGTGAATCGGATTGTATTTCTGCTTGTTCTACGTTAGGGCATTCTATGGTAAGGGCTATGCGGTCACCCTTTTTAGAAAGACCAGCGGCCTTGGTCCCGGTGAGTATCTTAATGCCTTCACGCTGCAATTGCTCCAGAAGTAAGTTCACCAGTTCCCTATCGTCGTTAGAGAGAAGGCGAGGAGCCATCTCAACAACAGTAACCTCAACTCCAAGACGACCGAGCGCCGAAGCAAACTCCAGACCATCTACGCCGCCGCCTAAGATAATCATCGATGCTGGAAGCGTATCTAGTTCAAATAGTGTCTCATTTGTCAAGTAATTGATATCCTGTAATCCCTTAATCGGCGGCACCATTGGTTTGGTACCAGCGGCAACAATGAACGTTCTACTCGAAACAATATTGTCGTTTACTTTCACATGGTGATTATCGATGAATTCTGCCTGACCCCCAATTGTCTTTATGCCAATACGGTCGAAAGTCTCCGGCATGTCCTTCTCATAGGCCTCTTGCACGACAGCACGGACGTGGGTCATAACATTGGACGTATCTATATTCATAGGCGCGGCGCTCTTGAGACCATAATGCTACATTAAGCTCACCAATCTGCTAATGTGTCCCGCACGTATAAGTGTCTTGCTTGGGAGGCAGGTGAAAGAACTGCAGTTGCCTCCGAACCTGCGCTTTTCGACAATCGCAACTCTCTGACCTAAACTGTTGGCGGTAACCGCAGATACGAGGCCAGCTATACCAGCGCCTATAACTACAATGTCATAGTCAAGACCTTTTTCCACGCCAAATTCACCATCCTGAAACTTGATAATGACGAGATTAATGATACAACAAAACCTTGACGTTATTGTTGTTCCGTGCTGTTTGTCAGTTCCTTCAATTGACCATGAATGTTATTCAGTTTATCACCTAGCTCAGCTATTTTACCCATAGCCTCCAACAAAACAGAGGAATCGTAGAATCCAGTGCTACGTAGCCTGCTTAATAGCTCCTGCTGATTCCCCATCTCTACCAGGCACTCTTCCATATCCATCTGGCATTTTTCTAAGATTTCCTCTTTTTTCATCTCGAATCCTTTGCTGACATAACGTCAAGCTTCGTCGATTTTGCGAGTCTTACTAACAATAATAGTCTATTTATCACGACAAATACTAATAACGCAAGCAATAGGCACCTCATAATAAGTCTCTTTGTTTCTCAAAGTACATTGGAGGCTTTTTGTTCTTCAGTTCTCCCCAAAATCCCAGAGGGAGGGGTGAAAAACGTGCTAGTTCTTGAAATTTCACCTTATGACTTTTTGTTAAATGGATCAGCGTTACACAGTCCTTCAAATTTTGTTTACATGTTTTCCCGCGCGGTATAATATTAGCCCATGAGTGTTGACACATTTTGTGATGTAGTTTTGACTTTAACGCTCGATCAATAGCACCTTAAGGAGGAAACCTATGTGGAACAAATTCAGGACTGATGAATATGAAGGGATGCTAGCAGAAACAATCACCATCAAAGGACATAATGGTGATCTGATACATACCTACTTCGCACGGCCACTCGGTAAGGGGCTTTTCCCTGGGATAGTCCTGGTAGCTCATTTGCCGGGATGGGATGAGTTTTACCGTGAGACTTCTCGCCGATTCGCACAGCACGGATATCTCGCCATCTGCCCTGATGTGTACTGTCGAGTAGGGCATGGATTACCGGAGGAAGTGGCTGCACTCTCTCGCAGCAAGGGTGGAGTTTCAGATGATAGCGTGATAGGCGATTGTGATGGGGCTATGAAATACCTAAGAGCTTTACCTTACTCAAGCGGCAAAGTCGGTATAATAGGCACGTGTTCTGGAGGTCGTCACTCTTTTCTAGTAGCATGCCGAATCAAAGATCTAAATGCGGCAGTCGACTGCTGGGGTGGCAAAGTGGTTGCTTCGAAGGAAGAGTTGACAGTGGCCCAGCCTGTAGCCCCGATTGACTATACCGCTGACTTGGCTTGTCCGCTGCTGGGTATATTTGGTAATGACGATCAGAGTCCATCTCCAGAACAGGTTAACCGGTTGGAGCAACAACTTAAGAAGTATAGAAAGAATTACTCTTTTTATCGATATGATGGTGCTGGTCACGGATTCTGGTATTATCATACCGAGCGCTATAGACCAGTGCAGGCGATGGATGGTTGGCAGAAGGTGTTCGAGTTCTTTGCCGAACACCTACGGGGCTAGGAACAGTCATATGAAGAAGACCTTGCAGTTTCTCGTTGATAATATATGTGCTGACTTCACTGTGGATTCCCTGTTGGGTGTGGTCAGGACATGCTTAGCCAAAGGATCGTGCACTATGAGTGACATCAGCCGCGCCATTATGCAGAAGGACCACTCCTTAGATATCAAGTGTGCGGATGGTCTGGCGGAAGGTGCTGTGCTAGCTCTTTCCGAGAGCGGTGAGGTGGAGGTAAAAGAGACAAGTATATTTGCAACTGGTTCCAACACCACCGGAAGTGACAACCGGGTTATATAACAAAGTAAACAGACCAAAAGTTGCGCGGGATATGAAAGATCGGTTCAATCACACAATACATCTTGTATTTAGGTTATCCCGGCATATAACACCCTGAACCTAAGTCAGGGTGTCATGTTTGTCAAACCCATAACCCGAAGGTCGTTGGTTCGAATCCAACCCCCGCTACCATACTGGATTTGAACTTATACTTAGTAAGCATGATTGGGAGTCAGGTGGTCACAGTATGGAATTGGTTTAAGATCCTATCTTTGTTATCATATGGTGCTGGCTGATACCGCAGGTAAAACTGATACTCAAATCAAGCTCTGATAGATGGGTGCTGCGCAAATTAAGAGTACGCCCAATAACCCAAGAGAAAGTAACTTCCTTCCCTTACTTAATGGGATCACATCATCTGTCGGTCCAGGATGCCTTCTCATAGCAAAGAGCAGAATTAGCACACCAAATAACCAATAACCCAATAAGAAGGTTATTCCAACTCCGATAAATGAAATTAACCAGTGAAATTTGCTGCCGAATAGAGCCCTGCTAATATGACCTCCGTCTAACGTAGCCACTGGCAGTAAGTTTAGCGTGGTAATTATCATCCCAACCCAACCAGCCAAGGCCAGTGGATGTAATAGCAGATCGCCTCCTTGAGGAATATTGGCTATTGACTCTGAAAGCCAATCAAATAGAAGGGGGGAGGGTAAAACCATAAATTCCTGCAAATTCTCAACTGGTAAGGGAAAGGACCAATAAACACCTAATATAGTTATTGGAATTAGGGCGATGAATCCTGAGATCGGTCCAGCTGCTCCTACATCAAATAGAGCATTCCTATCGTAGGGCCGAGTTTTCATCTTTATTATTGCCCCGAAAGTTCCCAAGAAGAAAGGTACTGGAATAAAATAGGGAAAGGTAGCTTTGATCCCCCTTCTATCCGCCATCAACTTGTGACCCATCTCGTGACAACCCAAGATTGCCAGAAGTCCCAAAGAAAAGAATACCGCCGCTTGCCATGGATTCTCCAACAATCCTTTTTCAACCAGCGGTAGTGAGAATTGGTACCCGGCCCATAACGTAGTACCCAGAGTAGCCAAGAGTAGAATCAGGTTCCAATTCAGCCTTGAGCGTCTCAATGCTTGTTCTAGATCTGTGATTACTCTAAAACTCAATACTTTTATCCTTTTGATTACTTTTACCATATCGTAGGAGTGGCAAATACGTGCTATTCCTGTTTACTGAAGGACCATGCTGCGATTAATAACATCACGATACCAAAGATTGACACAATCAGCATATCCTGAAGAATGGTCATCGTGTGTCCCAGGATGGTAACACCAATGGTATAGCCGCCCTGCCCCATGACTCCACCGAGGAAGAGTCGACGAATGGCGTCGACACCATAAGTTAGCGGGTTGATTTTTGAAATAACCTCCAGCCAAGCGGGCACATTGTTCACCGGGAAGAATACCCCAGAAAGGAATATTAGCGGCATGATGATTATCTGTACTATTATCTGAAATCCCTGCTGAGACCGCATACGTGAAGCGACGAGGACACCAAGCCCGGAGAGGGAGACAGATATCACGAACAACATAGGTATCAACTTGATTACCAGCATGGGTGTGATGGAAATGCCAAGTATCGGTGCAAGTATTAGCATTATAATACCCTGCATAATAGCCACCGCGGCACTACCCAGCGCTTTACCCAGTACAATGCCACTTCGTCCCAGCGGGGCTACCAGAATTTCCTTCAAAAATCCGAACTCACGGTCCCAAACCACAGACAAGCCCGACATTACCGAATTCATCAGTACGGTCATGGCAATAATGCCGGGATACATGAACTGAATGAAGTCAACTCCAGGCGTCATCGTCCCTATTATGCGATTAAAACCAGCGCCAAAAATAACCAAGAATAGCAATGGCATGGCGAAGGATGAGAATAGTCGAGACCGCTCCGAAACGAAACGAAGCAGTTCCCGGTACGCCACGACCCACGTTGCTCGAAATACCTCTACCATAACTTATCTCCTGTGGCCGGGACCTCTCATTCCTTTCATCTGTTCTTTGAAACCTGCTTCTTGATCACGAATAGCATGACCGGTAAGCTTCAGAAATACATCGTCAAGAGTAGGTCTGTGTACACCAATAGACACGAGGCGACTCTGGAAGCTACCGATTAATTTGGGTAGGAATTTCTCCCCTTGAGGAATGGTGAAAACGATAGTCCCGTTCTCGATTACGGGTGATAGATCATACCTCTCTTTCAACTCAAGAGTTGCGGCTTCATTGTTCTCTGCCGTCAGAGTTACTACATCTCCGCCCAAAGCGTCCTTGAGTTTATCTGGCGTATCAAGAGCAATAATCCGACCCTGGTCAATTACAGAAATACGGTCGCAATTTTCTGCTTCGTCCATATAGTGTGTAGTCAAGAATATGGTTAAGTTATCCTGCTGCCGCAAGGCCTGGATGTAGTCCCAAATATGACGGCGCGTCTGGGGGTCCAGCCCCAAAGTAGGCTCATCCAGAAATAGAACTTGCGGGCGATGTAGGAGTCCCCGGGCAATTTCGAGTCTTCTTTTCATTCCTCCAGAATAGGTGCGTACCTTGGCTTTTCGACGGTCTGACAGCTCAACCAGTTCCAGAAGTTCACTAATGCGCTCTTCCCTCAAACCCTTGGGGACACCATAGGCATAGGCGTGGAAGCGCAAGTTCTGCTCAGCAGTCAGGTACTCATCAAGAGTAGGTTCCTGAAAGACAAGACCAATAGAGCGTCGTACCTCGTTGCGCTGTCTTACTACATCATATCCTTTGACTGATGCCCTGCCACTGGTAGGTGTAAGCAGAGTACAGAGTATATTGATAGTGGTCGTCTTGCCAGCCCCGTTTGGCCCTAAGAAACCAAATATCTCACCTTCGGGCACTTCAAAAGAGACTGTATCAACTGCTGTAAGCTGCCCAAAATGCTTCGACAGATTTTCAACTTCTATTATGTTCATACTGGCTTGCGATCCTCAACAGTGATATCATAAAATGGTATTCTAGCGGTCCTCTTCTGGGCTTTCTGCAGAATCGCTCTTGAGAAGCTGCTCGAAACGAGTAAGCTTCTCCGTGGCATTAGTGATAAACTCTGCTACAGACTCTGCCTTCATGAGCATTATTGCATGTTTCCCCGGGCCACCAAACACCAGTAGTTTCGCATTAGGTGCGATGTCAAGGTCTCGGCGGGCTGCAGCTGGAATAGCTACTTGACCACGCTCGCCGACTGTTACAGAACCGTAAAACTTTGGCGGTTTCCCTTCTATACTGTGTAACATGATATGGTGCCTCCTGTAGCTGCTATACATGCTTATTATAATAATATCATGTAAAACATGTAATATCAAATACGAGGTAGCATTTCGTCACTTTAGTTACATTACTAACCCTTGGGCGCGCGGAATGTAGTTGGGACACTAGAAAGGGAAGTGACGTTGGTTAGATAATATTTAGTGTTCTTAGGGGAATAAGCAAGCAAGAATCGCCGCAGAATGCTACAATTAAACTATTTGAACATCAAGAGGAGGTCTAGTCTTGCAACTAGCAGAGTCTTTAGGTTTAGTCGCTGGAGCACTGGTCACATGTAGCATGATTCCTCAACTCATTCGTATCTTCCAACTTAAAAGTGCTCGTGAGATAAGCATGCTTTTTACCACATTGCTTTTGCTGGGTATGGTCGGCTGGCTTACTTACGGGATTTATCTCAGCCTCACTCCAGTTATTCTGTGGAATGCCATAGGTATAGCCCTCGTCTCTGTACTTCTTTATGCCAAGCTGAGATATGGAAAATAAGCGT
>Ga0307379_10010536_pt1 | contig 12216 bp, 12 predicted proteins | sample UN2MG_FD_202237 | JGI IMG/M metagenome (GOLD analysis project Ga0307379, IMG submission 202237) | Soil microbial communities from Risofladan, Vaasa, Finland - UN-2 | ecosystem: Environmental > Terrestrial > Soil > Coastal area > Acid sulfate soil | place: Finland: Risofladan, Vaasa | collected... | reverse complement strand
ACATGTATGCCCAGTGGGTTCAATCGTACAGGGACCTTCCCATACTCATCAATCAGTGGGCCAACGTGGTCCGGTGGGAGCTCAGGACCAGGCTCTTCCTGAGGACGATGGAGTTCCTGTGGCAGGAGGGTCATACCGTGCACGCCACGTACGAGGAGGCTGAGGAGGAAACGCTGCGCATCCTGGATCTGTACGCCGATTTTGCCCAGAGCGATGCCGCCATCCCGGTAGCTGTCGGGCGGAAGTCGGAGTCGGAGAAGTTCCCTGGGGCTGTGACCAGCTACTCCATCGAAGCGATGATGGGCGACAGGCGGGCGTTGCAGACCGGTACGTCTCACAACCTGGGGCAGAACTTCGCCAAGGCGTTCGATGTGACGTACCTCGACCAGAATAACGAGACCCAGTACTGCTGGGGCACGAGCTGGGGCGTCAGCACGCGTATGGTGGGAGCGATCGTCATGGTCCACGGCGATGACCAGGGCCTGCGACTCCCACCCGTCATTGCCCCCATCCAGGTGGTGATAGTCCCCATATACAAGGGCGACGATGAGAAACGCGTCGTTTTGGAGAGTGTGACCGAGCTGGCAAGCGAACTGAAGGGAGCCGGATTGCGGGTGCATCTGGATGGGCGTGAGGAGTTCACGCCGGGCTGGAAATTCAACGAATGGGAGATGCGCGGGGTGCCCCTGCGCATAGAGGTGGGCCCTCGTGAGGTTGCTGAAGGGAAACTCACGTGCGCGAGGCGCGATGCTGAGCGCAGGAGTGGAAAGACAAGCGTGTCCCGAAGTGGGGTCCTGGAGGAGGTTAACCAGCTACTGAGCCGGATCCAGAGATCGCTGTATGATCAGGCGTTCGCCTTCCGCGACTCCCACATCCACGAGCCGAAGGACTATGGGGAGTTCAAGGAAATTGTAGAGGACGGCTGGGCCTACACCTGGTGGTGCGGGAGCGCTGACTGCGAGGGGAGCATCCAGGAGGAGACCAAGGCTACCTCTCGAAACATACCCCTCGGCCAGGAAGGTGGCGAGGGAATATGCATCTATTGTGGTGCTAAGGCAGTTGAACGCGCCTATTTTGGCCGAGCGTACTGAACTGGTTGGGGCTCAGGGGCTGGTGTTGTCCCCTGTTCTACCGGGTCGATATCCAGATCTCGTAGCTCACGGCGGGGCCGGCGCGTCCAGCGAAATCTCTGGCCATGACGTAGTGGACGCCGGTTGAGGGGGCCTTCCACACTATCCGAGACGCAAAGCTCTCCTCACTGGCGTCATCATTGTAGTCTAGCTCCACGCCGTCCCCAGCGTAGAGGTGTATCACCGTATCACAGTTGGACTGCAAGCTGCCTGTGGCTATCTCGTATTCCACTCCCTCCTCGACCGCGAACGCGACGTAGTCCACGTCCGTCGTGGTGTGAAAGGTATGGGTCTGGCGAGTGCCATCGACGTCGATGAGCGTCGCCTGGTCGAAAACGTCGTCTGGCTCGTACACGTCCGCGCCTTCGGCAAAGGGGCTTTCGACGATGGAGATGGTGTAGCTGGCATCGAGCCCTGCTGAATCCTCTGCCAGGTCTCTGATCTTCACGTAGTAGATCCCACTGCTCGGTGCAACCCACACAATACGCGAGGCGAGCGGTTCTTCGGTCCCGTCGTCGTTGCGGGCGATTTCCTGGTCCTGGTCATCGTAGAGATAGATGATGGTGTCTATTTCCGGACCGAGGTTGAGCGTCTCGATGGTATAGGCCATCCCTTCGACCGCCTCAAAGGACAGGTAGTCGTGGTTACCCATGGTATGGAGATTGCGGAGCTGGAGACTTCCATCGGTGGCAATGGGCGCAGCATTGGCGATACTGTCATCTGGCTCGTACGGGTCGGGACCGGGTTCCGGGAGCTGGCTCAGAGGCGTAGGCACTGGTGTGGTGGGCGTGGCGGTGGCCAAGGAGGTTGGGCTCGGCTGGGCCACTGACGGTTGTGGTTGCGACAGCTGCACGCTGGCGAGCATGGACTGTAGAGTCGATTGTTGGACTGTCCACTCGCTGGCCGGGGCGGCGGCAGCGAACGAGTAGATGTGATCGTAGGCTAGAACAGCGGCGACCCAGCCTTTCAGTGGCGTCCCTTGCGGTGCGAATTCCCCCTCGAGTGTGATGAGGGCGCCATCCTGGCCGCCGATGCGGTAGGGCTGTATCTCGCCCAGCTCTGCATCGGGATAGGCGTCGGACATCAGTGTGGCCATGTGCTGTACTGCCTCGTATGAGGTCTCTACGGCCAGCTCACCTGAGGCGTCGACGACAACGGCGAGGCTTGTGCCGCGCAAGAAATCGACCGGCTGGAGGTTCTGCTGCTGTGGCGCGAACATCATTTGGCCAAGATCGGCATCCTCCGCGATCAACCAGTCTTGCGGATACTGGACCGAGACCCCCAAGCGCTGGCTTTCATACCTGAGCCAGTGGGCCTCGGGAGTCGGCTGAGGCGCGGATGTGAGGCTAGGAGGTGGGCTAGGGGTGCGTGTGGGGGTTGAAGAGGTGTCTATGACGGCTGGCGGGTTGCCCCGGAGCAGTACTGCCAGGATGACGCTACCACATATGCAAGCAATGGCGACCGACGCGAGGACGGCCATGGTCACAGGCCATCTTCTGCCGTCGGGTACCCCTGGTGTTGGGGGCCATCGCTTGCCGCATTCGCCACAGTAGGGAGCGTCGGTCCCAATCTGCGCGCCGCAGTACGGACATTTCATAGGTGTGTCCCTGGAATCGCCTCTCAGTGTCGCTCGTCTGGCGGGCTGGATTCCAAGTCCTCTTGGTCCTGGATCAGTTCCTCGTAGTCCAGCCCGCATGCGGCGCAGTAGTTGAGGCCAGACTTCATCCTGGCACCACAGCGCGGGCAGAGTGTGATCAGGCGGGCTCCACAACTTGCACACAGTTCCGAGTCGGCACTGTTCTGGAAGTCGCACCAGTGGCAGCGTCCATCCGGCGAGGACAGACCGGCGTGGTTGGCGCCACACTGATCGCAGAAACGCATGCGGAGTTCTAGCCTGGTCCCGCACCGTGGGCAGTACTTGGCCAGAGGTTGACCACAACTCTTGCATGACCGCGCCTGCGGATCGTTGCGGAGTCTACATCGCGGGCATTGTACAGATGGATCAGACTCCTCGGGGACAGCAGCGAGAATGGCGCCACACCCGGTACAGAGGGCCTGCCCCCTCTCGCCGATCTCCCGGCTCGCGCTACCGCACTGCGGGCATCTCAGCTCCTCAACCATTGCTGTCTCTCAGGAGGGCAATTCTAGCACACACGCGATGGCCCGGCACCGAGGCGGCGTTCAAATCTGCCAGAGGATGTAGACCATGATGAGTACGCTCAGGGCGACGAGAGCTATCATCAGGGCTGAGCTGAAATCCACGGTGCGACGGGAGGGACGGCCTGTCTCCTCGCTTCCCTCGAGCCTCTGGGCGAGCGCGCGGGTCACGAGGTGGGAGTAGTTGAAGCCGCACCGGGGACAGAAGTTGAATGCGGCTGTGCTGAGAGCATCGCACTGAGGGCACTTGGCCAGCAGGCGAGCCCCGCACTGCTCGCATAGCTCGGCGCTCTGGTCGTTCTGGAAGCCACACCCTTGGCAGCGTCCCGCTAGCAGCGTGGATTGGCCCCCCAGCGGCGAACAGCGTTCGCAGGATTCGAGTTCTGCGCCGATCCTCTGGCCACAATGGGGGCAGTGCCTGAACAGAGAGGCTCCGCAGTCGGCGCAGAACTGGCTCTGTTCACGGTTGTGGGCAGCACACGCCGGGCACACTGGCCGGGGCTGCTGGACTGCCGTGCCGTGGCTGCCAGACGCAGGTTCCATTGAATTGGCTTGCGGGCTTCTGCCCCTGGTAGCTTGTTCCGCCTGTGAAGACATCCTACCTGTGACTCAGAGCGCGGTGATGGTGGGGTCTGTTCAGTCGACGATCAGGCCCATGACAGCTTCTGTTTGATCATCACCCTGTGCGTCGCGTTGACTTCGAGATTGGCGATAGTACCGTTGAACTGTGCAGGCGCTTGCATGAGCATTATAGGCGAGAGGGCGAGGGCAGTCAAAGGAGTCTCTGACGCTGGGGTTTGACAAGGCCGTGGATTCATGCTAGAATAGTACGAGTGCGGCGCATTCGTCTAGTGGCCTAGGATACTGCCCTCTCAAGGCGGAGACAGGGGTTCGACTCCCCTATGCGCTACCTTTTTTCCCGGCCCCAGCCAGGCACATCCAGCGTGAACCTCACTGTGGAACCCCTGCTTTTCTTCGCGTTGCATGTTCCAGACTGGTCCGTGGATGATCATCCCCCCGCAACGATCACCTCGGAACCTTTGGAGAGATTCCGAAGACCGCGTGTGGAGCAGTTCGCATATTTGACAAGTGAGGCCGAGGGAAGCTATAATAGTAATTTGAACGTCCAACCATCACTCGTATAAGAGGGTTTTCATGCCCAAACGTACGTATCAGCCCAAAAAGAGAAAGCGAATGCGCACTCACGGATTCCGCGCCCGCATGCGCACCCCCGGAGGCAGGAGGGTGCTCAAGGCGCGCCGGACGAAGGGGCGCAAGAGACTGACTGTCTGATCCGTCGCAACGTGACAGGATTGCGGCCACGACCGTGTCATGCAGAGGAGATACCGACTCAGGGACAATGAGCAGTTCCGGCGCGTGAGGGAGGACGGACGGTCTTGGTCACATCATCTTCTGGTACTTTGCGCGCTTCCGAACGGCCTGGAGCATAGCCGTTTCGGCTTCTCCGTGAGCAAGCGGGTCGGCAAGGCCGTGGTTCGCAACAAGGTGAAGCGATTGCTGCGCGAGGCGACGAGAGCACGCCAGTCGCTGGTCGTGCCAGGCCACGATCTGGTATTCATCGCTCGGAACCCCATTGGGGGGACTGAGTACCGGGAAGTAGATCAGGCCGTGGAGCAGCTTCTAGCGCGGGCCGGGCTACTGCTAGCATGACGGCTGGCGTGAGGGAGAGCCCGCGAGACCTAGATATGACATCATTCTTTCTATTCAGTATTCGCCTGTACCAAAGGTTCATAGCCCCAGTTCTGTCGCCCTCTTGCCGGTTCGTGCCCTCGTGCTCACGTTACACCTACGAGGCTATCGAGAGGTACGGCGCTGTCAGGGGCGGCTGGCTGGGCGTCAGGCGGCTGCTCCGCTGTCACCCTCTGCATCCCGGGGGACACGACCCGGTACCGTAGATGCTTAGTGCCGTGAAGGAGATTTGTCCTTGAGAGAGACGAAGATCACGAAGAGACGAGTCGCTCTGCTATGCTGCGCGCTGATGTTGCTTCCCCTCCTGGCGGCGGGATGCGGGAGCAGCCCGGCCTTGGGCTGGTCGGCCCCCGTGGTCGACGACGGGGTGCTGTACGCCGGGTCGAAGGCTGGCAAAGTATACGCCCTTGACTTGGAGACACGCGACCCACTGTGGGTCTTCCCGTCGGAGGGAGCCCTGGCAGGCATCTACTCGACGCCGGTGATCGGCGACCAAGCTCTGTTCTTCGGTTCCTATGAGATCGCAACCACCTCCTTTCTCATCTTTCAGAATCAGGACATCCAGGGCAGAGCCTATTCGCTGGATCTAGCCAGTGGTGATGAGCTATGGCATTTCCCGGTGGGTGACGCCCAGGAGACAGAGCCCTTTCTGGGAACGCCTGCACTGGGGGAGGATCTGGTGTATTTCACCTCCTCGGATGGTAAGGTGTATGCTCTGGATATTGAGACAGGGGTCAAACAATGGGAGTTCCAGACCGGGAACCAGGTCTGGGGCGGGCCGGCCTGGCATGACGGGACCCTCTACGTTGGTTCCGCTGACAAGAACCTGTACGTTCTCGACGCTGCCACGGGCGAGGTGAAATGGACCTTCACCGCCGGAGGAGCGATATACGGCACGCCCTACGTGGACGGCGACTTGGTCTACTTTGGAGCACTGGACAACAGGGCACGAGCCATCACTGCCGGGGGCGGAGACGAGGTATGGGCGTTTGTGGCAGGCAACTGGGTCTGGGCCACACCTGTGGAGCATGAAGGTCTGGTGTACGTCGCCTCCCTGGACCAGTCACTGTACGCGTTGGACGCGACCAGCGGCGATCTCGTGTGGCAGTTCGATGGGGAAGACATGATGCGCACTGCTCCTGTGGTGGCTGACGGCGCAGCATACCTGACGGCCAACACCGCAGGGGTGTATGCTTTGAATGCCGAGACGGGAGCGCAGCTGTGGCACAGCCCGAAGGAGGGGAGTCTGAAAGTGATGGCGGCACCTGCCTTCGCAGATGGTGTGGTCTATGTGAACGCTGACGATGGCAATTTGTATGCCCTTGACTCCGCTACCGGTGAGTTGCTCTGGGAAGTAGCTCCAGGCGAGTGGGAATGACGGGAGGGTAATTAATGCCCGATGTGACCCAACTTTGGAACCTGGCAATCATGGAGCCGATGCTCAATCTGCTGATGCTCCTCTACAGTGTGCTCTTCAACAACTTCGTTCTCGCCATCATTGGTCTGACCATCGTGGTGCGGCTCCTGACCTTCCCTCTCACGCAGCGGCAGATTCGGTCGATGAAGTCGATGCAAGAGCTGCAGCCGGAACTCCAGAAATTGCAGAAGAAGCATGCCAAGGATAAGGAGAAACTGTCGGCGGCAACCATGGAGTTGTACAAGGAACATGGTGTCAACCCCATGATGGGTTGCCTTCCTTTGCTCATCCAGATGCCCATCTGGATAGGCCTCTACCAGTCCATCTATCAAGCGCTGGGCAGTACGCCCGAGCAGTTCGTGGTGCTCTCCCAGCGGCTGTACCACACGATCCCGTTCATGCACAACATAGCGGCTCGTTCCCTGCCGCTGAACAGCCAGTTTCTGTGGCTAGACCTGGGCCTCCCCGATCCCTACTACGTCTTGCCGGTATTGGTCGTGGCCACCTTCTGGCTACAACAGAAGCTGACTGCCCAGCCTGCCGCGGATCCGTCTCAGGCTCAGATGAACCGCACGATGCAGATGATGATGCCCCTCATGTTCGGCGTCATCACGTTGCAGGTCGCCTCGGGGCTGGCGTTCTATTGGGTCGCCTCGGGTGTGCTGCAAATCATCCAGCAGGGCATCACCACTGGTTGGGGAGATATCGTCAAGGCGCTGCCCGCGGGGATACCATGGCTTCCCAGAGGAGAGGAAGCAGAGAAAGATGGAAGACGCAAGAAGAAGCGTTGAGGCCACCGGTCGAAGTGTTGACGAGGCCATCGAGAGGGCGCTGGAGGATCTGGGCGCTGAGCGCGACCAAGTGGAGGCGCAGGTACTGTCTGAGGGTAGCCGCGGTCTCTTTGGTCTCGGGGCAGAGGACGCGAAGGTCAGGGTGACCCTCGTAGAATCTCCCGCATCGCCCGAAGTGCAGATCGCGGAGGAGCCCTGGCCTGCGAGCGGGGAGGTTGCTGATATCTCCATCGATGTCGTCCGCAGTCTTCTGCAACACATGAGCGTGGACGCCACAGTAGTAATTCGGGAAGCGCCGGAGGACACGGAGATGCCCCTGGTTTTGGACGTCGAGGGCGAGGACCTGGGCATCCTCATCGGGCGCCAGGGTGAGACGCTACGGGACGTGCAATACATCACGCGACTGATCGTCAGCCGGAAGCTGCAGCGCTGGGTGAATGTTCTGGTGGACGTGGGAGGCTACAAGAGGCGGCGGGAGAGGGTGCTCAGGGAGCTTGCCGAGCGGATGGCTGATCGCGTTGCGGACGAAGGCAGATCGGTGAGCTTGGAACCCATGCCCGCCTACGAGCGGCGCACCGTACACATGACCCTGCGCGACCACGAGTTCGTGACCACGGAAAGCACCGGCGAGGGGCGGCATCGAAAAGTGGTGATTTTGCCCAAGAGGGGAGCATGACGTTCGTGCTTTCTCGCTGAGCCGGGAGATCATCCTGCAGATACTGGCCTATGAAGATCAGTCGTGCCGAGGTAGAACACATCGCCAACCTGGCCAGGTTGGAGCTGGCTGAGGACGAGATCGAGCAACTCCAGACCGACTTGTCGCAGATCCTGGAGTACGTCGATCAACTCAACGAGGTAGACACCACCGAAGTCCTCCCCACCGCACACGTCGTGGCGCAAGAAGACGTTCTGCGACAGGACGTCACCCGGCAGTCCCTGTCGACAGAGGAGGTGCTGGCCAACGCTCCAGAAACTGAGGAAGGCTACTTCCGCGTCCATGCCGTTCTTCCCAAGGGGGAGCGGTGACCCTCCACCAGCTCACAGTCCACGAAGCCCACGATTTGCTCCGCAAGCGCGAGATCTCCGCTGTCGAACTCACAGAGTCTGTGCTGGCACACATCGACCGGCATGACAAGGAGATCAAGGCCTACATCACGGTCACACCAGAGGTGGCACTGGAGCAGGCCAGGCGTGCGGACGAGCTCATCTCCGCGGGTGAGGCGCGGCACCTCACAGGAATCCCCGTTGCCATCAAGGACAACATGTGCACCAGAGGTGTGCCGACCACTTGTGGTTCAAGGATACTGGAGAACTTCGTCCCACCGTACAGCGCCACCGTCGTCGGGAGACTGTACGACGAGGGGGCTGTTCTTGTGGGCAAGGCCAACATGGACGAGTTCGCCATGGGGTCGTCAACGGAGTACTCGGCCTTCTTTCCTACGCATAACCCGTGGGACACATCCCGGGTCCCTGGTGGCTCGAGCGGCGGGTCGGCTGCGGCGGTGGCGGCCAATGAGACCTTGTTTGCCCTGGGGTCGGACACGGGTGGGTCCATAAGGCAACCAGCAGCGCTGTGCGGCGTCACAGGCTTCAAGCCCACCTATGGACGCGTGTCCCGGTATGGGTTGATAGCTTTCGCTTCCTCGCTGGACCAGATTGGCCCGCTGACGAAGGACGTGCGGGATTGTGCTCTGGTGATGAACGCTCTGGCCTTCCACGACCCCCAGGACTCTACCTCCTCCTCCAAGTCCACGCCCGACTATACGTCATACTTGACCGATGACCTGTCGGGGGTGGTGATCGGGGTACCGACCGAGTACTTCGCGACAGGACTGGATTCAGGGGTGGAGGAGCGGGTGCGCGATGCCATCTCCAGGCTGGCCGAACTGGGGGCGGAGATTCGCGAGATCTCCATGCCTCACGAGCGGTACGTGGTGGCCACCTATTTCCTCACATCGTGGGCGGAAGCAAGTGCGAACCTCGCGCGGTATGACGGGCTGAAGTACGGGCTTTTCGCACCAGATGCGCAGGACATTGGGGAGGCTCAAAGCAAGGCGCGCGGCAGAGGGTTCGGCAGGGAGGTCAAGCGGCGCATCATGCTGGGCACCTATGCCCTGAGTGCGGGGTACTATGACGCTTACTACCTGAATGCTCAGAAAGTGCGCACGCTGGTCAAGGAGGATTTCGATCGCGCTTTCGCCGAGGGCGTGGATGTGGTTGTAGGGCCCACCTCTCCCATCGTGGCCTTCGGCATTGGCGAGAAGGTGGATGATCCCCTGGAGATGTATCTGGCGGATCTATACACCATTCCCGCCAACCTGGCCGGACTGCCGTGTATCTCCATTCCGTGCGGATTCCATGAGGGGCTGCCGGTGGGCTTCCAGATCATGGGTCGCCCCTTTGCCGAGGGCACGGTCCTGACCGTAGCCTACGCCTTTGAGCAAAGCACGGATTTCCACCTTCAACGCCCTTCGATAGCCACCTGAGCTCAGCAGGCCATCTGTCCCCAGGTTACCTGCGCACCTCGGTCACGAACACGTTGAGGGCCAGGCGGTCCTCCATCGCCCCGGTCTTTGCGGCCACGTCCAGTTCCAGCAGTTGGTGATAGATGGTCTCCAATTGAGAATTGGAGAAGTTGTGGGCTTGGCTCGTCGCCTTCTCCAATACGTAAGGGTGCAGGCCCAGCAGCGACCTCATGTCCTCGGCCACCGTTCCCTTTCCCAGCAGCTCCTTAACCTGAAGCAGAATCCGAAACTGCCTGGTGATCATGCGCAGGAGGTAGAGGGGAGCCTGGCCGTCGTCTAGAAGCTGCTCCAGCAGCTCCATGGCCCGTCGAGTATCCCGCGTCCCCAGGGCGTCCACCATGTGGAAGATGTTGGCCTCCCGGACGTAGCTGACCAGGAGTTCAGCGTCTCTCTTGGTGATCGGTCTCTCCTCGCCCACGTAGGTCAGCAGCTTGTTTATCTCGTGATCCAGGAGGCGCAGGTCATTGCCGACGTACACAGCGAGTACGTTGACGGCCGCCGGATCGATTCGCCCTCCCTGCTCCCCCGCGCGTTCCACAATCCAGCGGTTGAGCTTGTCGCTGCGCAGGGGTGCATACTCGCGCTCGTATCCGTGTTCGCTGGAGGATACGATCTTGTGGATGGGGTTGGTCTTTGGTATCTTGCGGTTCTCAACCAGGACGAGGCGGGTGGTGTCTGGCAGGCTGTCTACATACTCCTCGAAACCCTGGAGAAGCGCGGAATCCTGCTCGGGTGGGGTCGTGGGTTCGCCTCTCTTGCGCTCGAAGCGGGACGCCAGGTCGTTGACGATCACCAGCCGCTTCTCCGCTAGAAAGGGGAGGGCGTCGCAGGCGAAGGTTAGCTCATCCAGGGACAACCGGCGACCGTTGAGCTCCGTGGTGTTGAGTTCGACGGTCGTGGCATCGCCCAGTTTGGACTTCATCTTCTGCAGATCGAGCGATTTCCGGTATTCAGCTTCGCCGTGGAGCAAATACAACGTGGGGGGTCTTGCCATGAGCCGCTAGCTCGAGTGCTCCAGTACGACCTTATGGACAGTGAGCCGGCCGACCACCTGCCGCGTGACCTCCGCTACCCGCAGGCCGGCTACGTCGGTGGATGTGGTGAACCGTTCCTGGACCAGGAGGCCCAGAGGCTGGGCGATGATCACGGCCAGGGTGGCCGCCAATATCAATCGGGGGAGCTTGCTGAGACGGAATCCGGACCTGCCGTTGGCGAGGAAGGCGGCTGACCCGGCGAGGAACCCGGCGACGGCTAGGTTGGTCCCGCACCGCGGGTGAACCGCCAGTTCATCGTGGCCGGACTGTAGACGCCCCAGAGCCTCAGCGGCCGCGTCGGCCAGTATCTTGGTGTCCACATCGCCGTAGACGGTGAAGCCATCGAGGGCGGTGCGAGCCACGGCGCTGAGGTATGGCTGTCTCGGTGCCAGGAGGTGCATGGTGGCGTGCTCTACCGCGTGGTTCCGTCTCAAAGTCGCCAGGATAGGAGAATCGAGTATTCCCATCGCAAATCCTTTCGAACGCTCATTGTGGGGCTCCTCGCTCGATGGAGTCGCGGGCCCCGTCCGTCGACTGTGCAGTGGCAGCCTAGTCGCGATCAGCCGCAGCGACTACTCGGTTGCCGCCGCGAGGGCTTCGAGATCGCGCTGCACAGCCTCCAGTTCAGAGCCGTATCCGGCCCAGTCGCCCTGCTGGAGATACTGGCGGGCTTGTTCGTAGTGCTCCATGGCTGAGAGAGCCAGCTCGTGGATGCCCCTTGTCTCGGGAGGCGCCGGCTCTTCGGGAGGCGCGGTCTCGTCGGGAGGCGCCGTGGGTTCGCGGTCAAGGCCGGCCAGCGCCAGTTCGAGGGATTCGCCCATGATCACACGGTCTCCAGAGGATACGATCACCCTCTTCAGCTCGGGCAGCCTTCCAGTCTCGGCCTGGATGTAGAGGGGCTCCACGTAGAGGAGCGAGTGGTCGATGGGGATGATCAGCAGGTTGCCCCTGATCACCTGGGAGCCCCGTTGGTGCCAGAGAGAGAGCTGGCCGGAGATGGCAGGTTCTTGATCGATGCGGGCCTCGATCTGGAGGGGCCCGTACACCAATTCCTGCTTGGGGAATTTGTAGAGCAACAGCTTGCCGTACTGTTCTCCGTCTGCTCGAGCCGCCATCCAGGCCACCATGTTCTGCTTGTTGGCGGGTGTGAACGGCTGGATGAGGATGAACTCCTCCTCCTGCAAGCCTGGCAGCCGCATGATCACGTAGTAGGGCTCCATGGGCTGCTCGTTCCCAGCATACATTTCGTGCGCCACCGCCCAGAGGTCCTCCTTGTTGTAGAAGACCGTGGGGTCCTGCATGTGGTAGGTGTTGTTCATCTGCGCCTGGATAAAAAACAGCCCCTCGGGATACCGCAGGTGTGCCCTCAGCTCGTCGGGCATCTCTTCCCAGGGTGTAAACAGCACCGGGAAGATGGCCTCGTAAGTCTGGATCAGGGGGTCTTCGTGATCC
>Ga0307379_10010535_pt1 | contig 12218 bp, 18 predicted proteins | sample UN2MG_FD_202237 | JGI IMG/M metagenome (GOLD analysis project Ga0307379, IMG submission 202237) | Soil microbial communities from Risofladan, Vaasa, Finland - UN-2 | ecosystem: Environmental > Terrestrial > Soil > Coastal area > Acid sulfate soil | place: Finland: Risofladan, Vaasa | collected... | reverse complement strand
GACGCTCGGATACCAGCACTTGCCCTTGAGCGTCCGCCCCTCGGGGTGGGATCCGACCGCCCCGCCCTCTCGCACCTTGCGGGAGGCGTAGAGCCGGTTGACCAGCGCCTTGCGCGCCTTGGCGCGGGCGGCGTCGGTCGGCGGGAGGGCGAGGTAGGCGCGAGCCAGCTCGGGCACGAACTGGCCGAACACGTCGAGGGCCTCGCCGCGCTCGTTGGGCGCGAGCGCGGTCAGGTAGGCGACCACGCGCGCGGGGTCGCCGCCCTCGGCCCGGACCCGGGCGCCCTCCAGGGCGAGGCCGCCGCGCTCCAGTTCGCGCGCCAGCCGCTCGCGCGTCGCCGCGTCGCCTGGGGCGACGGCGAGGGCGGCCTGGGTCTCTCTGATCCTGGGGTCCATAGCTACAGCTCGTTCTCGGGGATCGGCTTGTAGGCGTCGGGGTGAATCGACAGGGGCTCCAGGCCCTTGCTCGTGCGGTGGATCTCGTTCCAGCGCGCGTGGCACGCTGGGCAGATCGCCTCCCGCCGGCCGCTCACGATCACGGAGGGGACGCGGTGCGGGTTGTAGGAAATGATCGCGGAGCACGCCGCGCACTTGCTGTGAACTATCGCGTAGCCGCTCATACAGTGACCTCCCGGCCGTTGACGGTGCGCTTGCTCATGCCTGCTTGGCCCCCAGGTCGTGAGCGACGTGGACCACGTCCGAACGCCAGCCACGGTGCGGGTCCACGGGACCGAGGATCCAGAGGTAGCGCTTGCCGGCGGCGCGAGCTGTGGCCACGGCCTCGGTGACCAGCTCGGCCTCGAACGCCTCGCGCTGCTCGTAAGTCGCAGTCTGCTCCGCGCGCCGGGTCTTGTAGCCCAGGACCGGCTTGTCGGTCCCAGGGTTCAGCCAGGACTCCGTGAGGTCTTTGTGCTTGGCGAGCTGATCGGTGGTGGGCTCGTGGACCAGCGACTCAGCCTGGATCGCGGAGATAGCCGCCTCGGCCTGCTCCTCGGTCAGGACCGCGCTGTAGGCGCGCGTGGAGCCGTGGAGCTGGATGCGGAGCTGGCCGGACTTGGCCAGCTTGACCAGCGCCCGACGGATTGCTGCGCCGTGCGTCTTGACCTGGACGCCCAGGCGGTGGGCTACCTGGGCCGGCTCGACGGCGCTGCGGTAGTCGCCCCAGCCCTTGCTGTGCGGCTCGATATGGCCGTAGTAGCGCACGCCGACGACGTTGACCAGGTACTCATGGTCGTGACCACGAATCGCCGCCATGACCTGCGCCTCGGTGACGGCCCCCTGCTCGATCTTCTCGGCCACGGCCTCCTCGACGGCGGCGGCGGGAACGTCAGCCAGCGCGGCGGGGATCCGCACGCCCAGCGCCTTGACACCTGGGTTGCCGCGCTTCTGGCGCCCCAGCGGGGAGCAGGAGATCAGGCGCGACAGGCTCAAGTCCTTGAGCCTGGTCTCGCCGGCGCCGCTGGTGTACTCGACGCCCAGGCGGGCGCGCTTCGCGGTCACGGGCTTGACGACCACGCCGCGATACCAGCTCCCCATGGCCATGACCTCGACCACGCGGCCGAGGGGGAACAGGGCCGGGTCGGCGGCGGTGGTGAACATGCCCAGGTGGGCGAAGCTGGCCAGGGCGTCGGTGCTCGTCGTGTCTGCGTTGGTCAAGTGGCCTCCTTACTACCCAGAGAATACGAGTGGGAACATACAGAATCTAAGCCGTGACACGGTGGGGGTTTGCGCAGAACGGGCAGCTCTTGGCGCCTGTTCCGACGCGCGATCAGCCTGGGCCTTGGCGGGCTCGCCCATGCTAGTTCGAGTCCCGGTTCTTGCGCTGGAGAGCCTGCTGGAGAGCCGCCTTGGCGAGCGCCGCGCCCTCGCCGTCGGCCGCGCCCTTGCCGGCCTGGTAGGCGAGCCGGAGCAGTTCGTGGACTCCCGACACGGCCAACTTGTCCCCCTCGCAGCCCTGCACCAGGTCGCGGGCCAGGTCGAGCATTAGATCCAGTGCTGCGCAGGCGCGAGGTTCGCCCCGGATCGCCCGGGACTTGATGTAGGCCGTCACCACGGCCGCCGCCTCGAAAATCTCGGTCTCCGTCGGGTCGGGCTCCGCGTCCGCGTCGCCTCGCATGAGGGACAAACCGGCCGCGTCTAGGATCTCGTTGGCGGCGATCAGGGCTTCGCCCACGGTGCCGCCGGCCTTCATGCAGGCGTCGAACGCCTGGGCCGCTTGCGCGCCTGGGCCCTGGGTGAAGAACGGATCGCTCGGGCTCGGGTGACAGTTCGCGCAGGCGTAGCGATACACGTTCGGGCCGCTGTCAGCCCACAGACACGGGCCTGGGCCCTGGCACACCTCGCAGCGCCTCACGAGGCCCTCCCCGCCGCCATAGCAGGCCGGGCCTGGAGGGCCTCCAGCGCGTCGGTCAGCTCCTCCAGGCTCAGCCTGGCCATGGCCTCCACGGCGCGCGTCACGCGCTGGGAGCGGTCACGCTCCTCCAGAACCTCCTCGACCAGTTCGTCAATCTCCTCCTCGTCAATGCCCTCGTTCTCCTCCTCGACCTTGGCGCGCAGGATCGCGCGCTCGTCGCCGGCGCCGGGCCGGGACTCGCCCTCCATGACCCACGACTCCCCGCACAACTCGCAGAGGTAGCCGCCGCGCTCGCCCTGCTGGCGGGAGACCCGGATCGGCCGGCCGCCCGAGCAGCAGCACTCCATCTTGAGCATCCGGCCCTTGCCCTTGGGTCCAGTCGAGCCGGGGCTGAGCCGCTTGTGCGGGCACTCGCCCAGGGCCGCCGTCAGCTCGCCCAGGAAGGCGTGCAGTTCCGCCGAGGGGCGGGTGGAGGTCATCTTGCCCTCCAGGCCGATCGCGAGCGCGCAGCGCTTGAAGGCGCCCCGGTGCTTGCACTCCACGCCCACGGCGGCGTGAACCAGCTCGTGAGCCAGAACCTCGTCGGCCGCCGGCGAGGCTGGGCTCTTGTCATGGGCCGGCAACTCGGGGTGCAGGAAAACGTGCGGGGTGACCTTGTCCTCGCAGACGGTGTGGGACCAGCACTGACCGATGGTCCGCTTCTTCCGAGACATGCCGCCCTTGCTGGGGAACCCGAAGCTGACCAGGACGGCCTCGGGGAGCGGGTGGCCGGCGGCGACGAACAGCGGGCGCATGGACTCGACCAGGGCGCTGAGCCAGCCCTCCCGGTTCGGGGTGGGGTTCGCCTTGGCCCAGGCGGAGGCGAGCTGGACGCACTCGCCGCTCGTGGCGGCGATCAGCGCGGGAGCGCCCTCTGCGAGCGCGGCGGCGGTGGGCTTCTTCGGCTTAGCGGCCACGGGCCACCTCCTTGCGCTCGGCGGCGTAGGACAGTTCGGCGCGGCCGGCCTTCTCGACCAGCCCGAGCGCGGTATCGACCACGACGCGCATGTGCGCCATGTACTCGCGGTCGCCCGCAAGCGGCCCGCACGACGCGGCGCAGAACGAGACCACGGCACCCTCCAGCGTCGCCCTGGACTGGCGCATGGCCTCGCCCACGACCAGCCCGCGCATGGAGCGGCAGGCGGGAGCGGCAGGCGAGCAGGAGTCAGAAGAACAGAACGAGCAGCGGGTAGTCACAGGCGACCTCCTCGGTTAGTGGTGTATAGACGTAGGTTATCACCACGTCCATACACTAACCCAACTCTATACGACCTGCAACCTTACCGAAGCTGCCGGAAGGTGAGGTTGATGCGCTGGTAGCGCCAGGCCCCGGCCGGCCCCTCCTGCACGCGGGAGCGGCACGCCGGGCAGATTCCGTGGGAGTCTCCGCCGTCAGGGCCGGGCTTGTGGCCGAGGTAGGTCTGCTTCCCCGGGCACCAGGCGCAGACGACCCGAACCCCAGACACGCGACCCTTGGGGGCGCGGTGCTCGTAGTCCTGCTGGCAGCCGGCGCCCATGACGATCAGGTCGCCGGCGCCCAGGGCGTCGTCCCACACGACCTCACGGCTGGCCTTGTGCCGGAGCTGGAAGCGGCGCGCGTCGCCCAGGCTGAGGCTCGCGATCACGGGCCCGATCCAGGGCTCGTTGTCGGCGTGCCAGGGAATGTGGTCGGCCGGGCCCCGGTAGACGTTGACGAAGCAGGCCGGGAAGCGCTCGCCGGCCAGGTGCTCGACGCGCTCGCGGAGGACGTGCGCCCAGGGCGTCCAGGGCTGGGGGTCGTAGCTCCGTCCGCCGAAGCGGTAGCTGGGGGTCCCCGGCTCCCCGATCCACGCCTCCAGGCGGGGGACCGGGATCAGCCGGCCCCCCATGTTCGCCTGGTGCTGGGCCAGCGGCAGCTCGGCCATGAGCGAGTCGCGCAGGCCGGCCGAGTCCCCGACTCCGGGCCGGTGCAGCGTCACGGGCGCGGGCGGCGTGCCCGCACCGAACAGGTCGCCCTGCGCGCCCCTCATCGCGGGTCCCCGCACTCGGCGCAGACCACGTCGAGGAACCCGCAGGCGCACGGGCTGGGGGCCTCCTTTTGCGCCCACAGCCGCCGAACCTCCCGGCAGAGACGGAGCCAGCGGTCGCCGGTCGAGACCTGCTCGCTCTGCTTGGTCATGTCGGCCAACTCCTCCTCGGTGACGAGCCTCATTCGCCCCCCTCTCCACGCGCAACGTGGCGGTGGTAGCTCACGCGGTAGGCGTTGCCAGCGACCCGGTGGTTGTTCCAGCTCAGCAGCGAGTCGCTGCGGGTCCAGCCCTCGGGGGTTGAGGCGTCCGCTGCCTTGCGCAGCGCCTCCATGTCAGACCCAGGTCGCTTGATGGGGACGAGCAGGGTCATGTTCTCCCGGACCAGCCCGGCGACCTCCAAGATTCGCTCGGGCGACGCGAGCACGCCCGAGACCTCCGTCAGGCCCATGTGCCCGACGGCGAGGCCGAACTGCTCGGGAGTCATCTCGACCTCCAGCAGGACAATACGCGAGTCGGAGTCGGAGAACCGCAGGTGCCAGTGGCGGCCGTCCATTCCGGTGGCGAGGGACATCGTCACGTCCAGGCGCACCGGCATACGCTGGCTCGTGTCGCGGCTCACGAGCCCACCGCCTTCTCGGTCAGCCACTCCTCGGCCGCCAGTTCTCGCTTCTCGTCCAGCGACCGGAACGCGCCACCGTGGCGCGTGAGCGCCACGACCGTCCCCTGGATCAACTGGTGGGTCCCCTGGCCGGCGGCCACGTTGGCGATGACCTTGAGGTTGGGGGCGTCGCCGCGCATGGGCGCGTCCTCGTCGCAGAACACCCAGAGCCAGGTCGGCGTGATCCGCCAGTGGATGTCACGGGCGAAGCCGCCGCCGACGGCCTGGACGATCCCCCCGAACGTCAGCTCGCGAGCCTCGGGCGCCTTGCCCGGTTCCTTGACCAGCGTCCGGTAGACCTTGTCGGGCTTCGCCATCAGGCCCACTCCTCGCTGCCGTCGTCCGCGTGGAGGGCATCGGCGCTGGGCGTCACGACGCTGGGCAGCGCGGCGTCTATTCCGGCGATCAGCGCGCGAGCGCGATCCTCGCTGTCGTCGCCATCGGGCGTCACGCTGGGCAGCGCGGCCTTGCGGAACCCGGGCGTGCGTAGCTCCTGGTCCACGGCCGCGATCAGCTTCCGCGCGTGCTGCACGGCCCCCTCCGGGGTCTCCGCGCGGTCGCTGGTCAGGAGCGCGGTCGCGACGCTCAACAGCTCGGAGCGCGGGCCGCGCAGGGTGAGCTGGACGCCGATGCGCTTGGCCGCGACGGCGACGCGGTCGAGCGCCTGGGACGCGGCGCTCGCGAGCTGGTGGTCCTGCCCCTCCTCCGTCGCGCCGAGCGCGCGGGCCATCTCCCGGCGCCGCTGGCCGGCCTCCAGGTCCCGCCAGTCCGGCAGCGGCTCGCCCTTGTCCAGGGCCCGGATCAGCTCCATGACCTCGATGTAGTTCAGGCCCTCCAGGGTGTAGAGGGCGTCCAGCGGGTAGGGCGGTTCGGGCAGCCCCTCCTCCGGCTCGTAGCAGAGCCGTTCGTAGATCAGGTCGTACTTGCCAGCCATCAGTCGTTCTCCTTGCTCGGGGTTGTAGCGGGGTGGTTGTAGCGGCGGCGGCCTAGCAGGCCCAGTCGTCGGCAAGCCAGCGCTGTAGTTGGGCTGCGATCTCCTCGGGGATCTTCGCCCAGTCGTAGTCGAAGCCGGCGCCGTCGGGCAGCGCGGGCCACTCCTCGATGACCGTGATACGGCCGTCCTCGTCCTCGACCTCGACGTGCTCGCGGATTGTCGGGCCGTCCCAGGCGATCTCTGCCCAGGCGGACAGCGCGCCCTGGGTTGGCAGGCTTGCGGTGCTCATCGGGGCTTCCGCCAATCCACCTTGGGGACGATGTGGGGGACGCGCTTCAATGCGAGCCGGGCGAGCCGGGCGGACACTCCGCACAACTCGGCGTGGCTGGAGCCGGCCGACACGATCAGGTTCTCGCCGCTCTCCTCGATCATGGCGGCGAGCGCCAACAGTTCGTCGGCGCTCTTGGACAGGCTTCCGGCCCAGGCGCGAAGGGCGTCCGGGACGCTGGTGGAGGCATCGACGTGGAGCGCCAGGTCGTCGCCCTGCTTGTAGTAGCAGCTCAGGGGGATGATCGGTTCCCCCTCGTGGTCGGTGTTCAGGTGGGTGGTCATCGGTCACTCCTTGCCTAGAGAATACGAACAGGGACATACAGAGCCGGAGGCCGCCCGGTTAGCGGCCCTGGGGCTTTGGCGGCTTGCTACTGTTGAGTCGCCGGGCGGCCTTGTAGGCGCAAACCTCAGCGGCCCCCTTGCGGCGGTGCTTGTGAGGGCACGCCCACCATTCGGCCAGGCCGTCCGCTGTCAGGCGCGAGCGGTAGCAGCGGGCCTGGTAGCGGAGGCGGCCGGGCGCCCCGCTGCCCAGCGGGAGACCTGGGCTCCAGCCGTTCACCGCGTCCACCGCTTCTCGGCGTCGAGCTGGAGCCCGAGCGCGTAGGCGATGAGGAGCTGGTCGGCCACGGTGTAGCTGATCCCCTCGGGCGCGTTCTTGCGCCAGGCGAGCGTGCCGTCGGCGGTCGCCTCCCAGCAGCGATCCAGCTTGGCGGCCGTCACGACCACGGGCGAGCCCGTCGCGACGCGCGAGAACAAGAATCGGTGCTTGGCCGCGTCGATGCTGTCGAGCGCGTAGGCGCCGTCCTTGAACGTCTTGCCGACCTTGCGACGCAGGCGCTTGAGCGCGGCCTGCCAGCCTTCTCCGGGGGTGTGGGCCATGGTGATCTCCTGTAGCGGGGTCTGGGGTTGATGGAAGCAGGGCCGCTTACGCGGCCCAGAACTGGAGCTGACGGGTGACGGTGACGGTGGGCAGCGGCGCGTCCAGGCAGAGCAGGAGCGCCAGCTCCAGCTTGAGGGCCACGTCGGCCGCCAGGCGGCTGGCGGCGCTGGCGATCCGGCCAGCGGCAGCGAGCACCTTGCCGGCGCAGTCCTGCGCCTTGGTGTAGCGGCGCAGGCCGCCCTTGCGGCCGACGTTGGCCGTGATCCAGCAGGAGTCGAGGCTCACGCTGGCCGTCACGTCGTCGGCCGCGAACACCGCGAGGTAGCTCGCCACGTCGCGAGCGGTCGGGCCCTTGCCCAGCAGGTGGACGTGAGCGGCGCCCGACTCGCGGACGAACGCGGCGACCTCGGCGGGCGTCGTCGCGGCCTTCTTGCAGGGCAGCGCGGCGACCACGTTCGCCCGGCCGGTGAGTCCGGCGGCCTCCAGCGCGGCGGCGTAGAACGCGCTCTGGCTCATGGCGCCCTTCTGGGCGACGACCATCACCGTCGCGCCGGTGTCGGCCAGCGCCGCCAGCTCGGAGCTGTAGCGTTCCAGGCGCTCTAGGGTGACCGCCTGGGAGCCGACCTGGTCGGGGGCGACCAGCCAGACCTGCTCGCCCAGGCCGTCGGCCAGGCGCTTGTAGAGCGCCAGGCGGGCGCTCCAGTCGTCGTGGCTGATCGGCTTGACCACGTCGAACGCCATGCGGGCCGGGTTGAACGCGACCTCGGAGAACGCGCCCGAGTCCACGAACACCTGAACGTCCGTCCCGGCCAGCGCGAGCAGCGCGGCCTCGCTCGCGGCGCGAACCTCGGGAGCGGCGACGCCCACGTCCATGCGCGCGGCGGCCATGCCGGCGATCGACCCGACCGTGTTGGAGCCGCTCGCGAACACGGCGGCGGGGGTGACGGGCAGGGCGTCCCAGGCCGGAGCGGGGTCGTCAAAACCGGCGGCGACGGCCTGGGCGCGCAGCGCATCCACGCCCGCGCTCTTGATCGGCTGGTCGCCCTCGCGGACCTCGAACCCGAGCTGGCTCAGAACCTTGACGGTCGCGGCGACGCCGCCGAACACGCGCTGGTTGCTGACGCCGTGGCGCTTGGTCGCGCCGGCGGCGACGCAGAGGATTGCCTTGCTGGGGTAGGGGCGGTGGCTGGTCTCGCCGCGCAGCCAGTAGCGCCGCGAGGCGCCGAACCCGTAGTGGTCGAGGAAGGCGTCCATGCCCATGGCGTCGCACTCGGCCATGGCGGCCTTGACGGCGTCGCGGGTGACGATCTGGCCGGCGAACTTGACTGCGTTGCTCGTGGTGGTCATGCGTTGCTCCTTACTGCCCACAAGATACGAGGAGCCACATACACAATCCGAAGGCGTTGCGACTGAGCACGTTAGCCCGTGCGGCTTGGTGCGTCTATACGCCTAGACGGTTGCGTTCTGGTGCCCTGTCGGTGCCCTGCGGTATTGTCCCGCGTCACAGGCCAGAACCAGGAGACGCGACGCAGATGGCGAAGAAAAAGGCCACAAAGAGGGCCACAAAGAAGGCCGCAGGCCCGCAGGAGTTGGTCCACAACCACCTGCGGCTGCCGCGCTGGCTTCACGATGCCGTGCGGGATCGCTCGCTTGCGGAGCGGCGGCAAATTCAGGCTCAAGTCGCCCACGACCTGGAGTCGATACCTCACTACGCGGCGCTCAGGCCGCAGGGAGCCAGCTCGTGAACCAGCCGAACCCGATGCAGATGCAACCATGGCAGGTGCCCCAGGCGGCAGGCGTCCCCGCCTCGCAGACACCCGAGGGCCAGACGATCGAACTGGCGCGGATGCCGTTCCTGGTGCCGATCAGCAAGCCGCCTGGGCCAAGGCTCTGGCTGGCGCTTCTCGCGGCGCAGATGGCGGCCGACACCCTGGAGCAGCAGGGTGAAGTAAAGATGGGGAGCAAGAGCTACAACTACGCGACGATCAAGCAGTTCGTCCAGGCGGCCCGCAAGCACCTGCACAAGCACGGCCTGCTCGTCATGCAGCTCGGGAACGTCGCGCCGCCTGACTCCAGAGGGCGCCGGACGGCGCTCTACTCCGGTTTTGCGGTGATCCACGCGGAGACGGGCGAGGGCTTTTTGGCGCCCATGGAGTGGGTCATCCACGCCACCGACAAGTTCGACCCGCCGAAGGCCCTGGGCGCGAGCTACAGCAACAGCCTCCGCTACTTCATTCGCGGCCTGCTCTTGATCGCCACCGGCGATGCCGAGGCCGAGGACCCCGAGGCCGTCTACGACGGCGGGCAGAACCGCAGCACGTCGCAGAGCCAGGCGACGCAGGGCCAGCATGGCATGGGCGGACCTGGCGGCGGCGGGAACGGGCCTGGGGGTTACCCGCCTGGCTACGGACAGGCCATGCACGGGCAGGGCTACCCGCCTGGCTACGGCCAGGCTCCGCCGCAGCAGGGCTACGGCCAACAGCAGCAGGGCTACGGCCAACAGCAGCAGGGCTACGTCCAGCCGCCGTGGAGCCCCGGACCTGGGGAGCACGCCCCTTTCGCTAACGCCCCCAGTTCGGCAGCACCGGCCCAGGCCGGGAGCGCTGGGGGCGTCGATTTCGCGAAGCTCGCGGAGAAGAAGCGCCAGGAGCGGGCCGCAGCGAACCCGCAGTCGCCCCAGGCTCAGGTTCCCAGTGCCGAGTTGCGGGAGGAGATCGCCCAGGCTTACGCCCCCCCGCCGGCGCGAACCTACACCCCGTCCGACCCGCCCGCCCAGGGTGGCGAGCCGCAAGGCGCGGAGGAGTGGACCCGCGCCCTGGTCAACGCAGGCTGGGCGCCCGGCCTGGCCGAGGATCTTGCCCAGGCCGACCCCGCCGCGCCGATCCACGCCGGCATCGGGGAGTTGCTGCATCGAGAGATCGAGCAGCGGTTCGGATCGAACGTCCAGGCGGCTCGTGAAGCCTGGGCAGGGACGGGCTTCACGCCCAACCCGACCGCCAAGGACCGCCCGGTCCCGAGCGGGCTACAAGCTCTCCGCTACGCACTGAACCTCAAGACACAAGGAGCCGCGTCGTGAACCAGCCGAACTACCAGCAGGGCGGCTACCCGCCCCAGCAGGGCTACCAGGGCGGTCCGCCCCAGGGCTACCAGGGCGGTCCGCCCCAGGGCTACCAGGGCGGTCCGCCCCAGGGCTACCAGGGCGGTCCGCCCCAGGGCTACCAGGGCGGTCCGCCCCAGGGCTACCAGGGCGGTCCGCCCCAGGGCGGAGACCAGGGGGCCCCGCAGGAGGAGCAGAAGGCCAAGCGGGAGGTCGTCAGCGTGGCCGGGATCCCGCGCGACCAGCGCCCGAGGCAGGCGGGCGAGGAGTTGCGCGCCCGCTACAAGGACGCCAGCCGCGAGTGTGACGCGCGCTGCGTCGGTGACTGGCCGGGAGTCGTCCACTACTCGGCCATGAAGATGCGCGACGACGGATCGCGCGAGCTGCTCCTGGGCCTCGGCGTCGAGTTGCCGGACGGCCCGCGCTCGTGGATGTTCTCGGTGAACATCGACAAGGTTCCACACCTGTTCTGGGAGGCCGTCGATGCCGTGCTCGGGGACATCGGGGACCAGGACATCACCGAGGGCCTGTTCGCCGGCAGGGCGGCTGTCTGTTGCGTGCGCCCCGGCTCGGGGGACTACGCCGACAACTACCGCGTTCGCTATATGAAGGCCGCCGGCGTCGGCCAGCCCCAGCAGCCTCCCCGTCCACAGCAGCCTCCGCAGGGGTACGCGCCGCAGGGAGGCCAGCCCCAGCAACCCTCTCACGGCTACAGCTACGGCTACGGAGGGCCGCCCCAGCAGGGCTACCAGGGCGCTCCGCCCCAGCAGGGCTACCAGGGCGCTCCGCCCCAGCAGGGCTACCAGGGCGCTCCGCCCCAGGGCGCGCAGCACGCGCCCCCCGGTGCGGGCACCGCGCCCGCAGGCTACGTGCCCGGCTTCGGGCAGACCTACGGACCGCCCCAGGGCCAGGGCGGCGTGCAGCAGGCCATGGGCGTGCGCGACGAGGATTTGCCCTTCTAGTCAGTTCTCAGGCCGGGCGTGCCCGCAACTGCCCCCGAGGGCGCGCCCGGCCACCCCTACACCAACAGGAGCCAACGATGACGGACGCTGATGAGGCCGCGCCCGGTGAGGACTGCACGGAGGACTGGCACACGGACGACACGCCGCCGCCGTGCCCGACGTGTGGGGAGACCGAGAAGGACAAGGCCGACGTGCTCGTCCGGCCGTCGGAGGAGGGGCTCCGGCTCCTCCAGGGCGGGGGCGGTCCGCTGTTCAGCCCAGGCGACCCCCTGGAGCCGGCGGCCGACTTCCCGCCGTGGCTCGTGGACGGCCCGCCGAAGCTGGCCAAGGCCAAGTGGCCGCGCTACCCCAACCGGAACGACTACGCCAAGTCCCCGAGCTGGCTCAGCAAACTGGGCGAGTGCGCGCTGCGCCACGCCGAAATCTACCGGCGTCGGAACAAGGAGCCCATGGGCACGCCGGCGGAGATCGGCAACGCCGTCCACGAGGTTCTGGCCTGGGCGGCGACGCGGAGGATCAAGGGCCTCTACAAGGGCCTTCCGCACTTCGCCAGCCCAGGCGAACTGCTCCACCTGCTGGAGCACCAGGAGTACGCCCGGCGCAACCCTGAGATCATGGCGGCCTCGCGCGAGCTGATCGAGGGCATGGGGACGGTCTCGTTCAAAGGCGCCGTCCAGGCCGAGGCCCTGGTGGAGTACTGGGCCGGCCGCCTGCTCCTGGCCGGCTACGTGGACCTCGTGAGAGTCGAGGGGGATCCGTCGAACCCGGAGGAGGTCGAGGGGATCGACTACAAGACCGGCGGCAGCGTCCCGAGCGACGAGGACATGACCCTGGACGCCCAGGCGTGCGTGTACGTGATCGCCCTCAAACGCCGCTACCCGAACGCGCGCCGCGTGACGTTCAAGCTCTGGAACATCCCCCGGAACGAGTGGCGGATCGTGCCCTACAGCACGCGC
>Ga0307379_10010532_pt1 | contig 12219 bp, 9 predicted proteins | sample UN2MG_FD_202237 | JGI IMG/M metagenome (GOLD analysis project Ga0307379, IMG submission 202237) | Soil microbial communities from Risofladan, Vaasa, Finland - UN-2 | ecosystem: Environmental > Terrestrial > Soil > Coastal area > Acid sulfate soil | place: Finland: Risofladan, Vaasa | collected... | reverse complement strand
AACGTGCTCTTTTTCGAGCGGATTGGATTTCTTGATTTTCGAATTTTTGACCGTTCTTTTATGATAAAGATTTCTGAAAGAATAGAACGCGTAAAAGACACCATTAGCTCCACTTGTGCACGTGTCGGCAGAGACGTTAGTGAGATAAAACTCGTCATTGTAACTAAATCCGCCACTATTGAGGCCGTAAAGGAGGTTATTCATCTGGGCTTTACCAATCTTGGCGAGAACCGGGTTCAGCAATTAAAGAGAGTTTCCACTGAAATAGCTGAATTGTCGGAGGTAGGAGATGGTGATTCGGCTTTGCTGAAAAAGGTCAAATGGCATATGATTGGGCATTTGCAGCGCAATAAGGTCCGCCAGGTCTTGCCGTTAGCTTCTCTGATACATTCGGTTGATACACTTCGGCTGGCGGAAGAGATAAACACTTCAGCGGCAAAGCTAAACTTATGCCCTGAAATACTTCTGCAGGTCAACATGTCCAATGAGCCACAAAAATATGGCGTTCCGGTGGGGGCGATAACGCATTTAGCTGAGCAGATAGAGACCTTGCCGAATCTGAAACTGACCGGGCTGATGACAATGGCTCCGTTAACGCACAATAAGGATGTGATTCGGTCTTGTTTTATTCGAGCAAAAGAGTTATTTGTTGAGCTGCTGGGCGAAAAAGTTGTAGGCCCGCAGTTTACTGAGCTAAGTATGGGTATGAGTTCAGACTACGAAGTCGCGGTTGAGGAGGGCGCAACCATCCTTCGCATCGGCTCGGCAATCTTCGCCGGCTAAGCGAGGTTTTGAGCCGAATAAGCGCCACCGGTCGCCGGGAATACTTAAAGTATAATTCCGCAAGTGTAGAACTTGCATTGAGACAAGCCTCTAATCTTTGCCGGCCCCGTTAGAAGTAATCCCATACTATATGAGCTGCTCTTCTGAGCTAAGGTGCCTGGGGGCAGACTTCTAAGGGGTATCAGCGTGTCTTTGCAGACAGTGCGAGGACTACCAATTTTGCAGGAGCAGAAAAAAACCTGAAAAAAAGCAAAGTACCTCCCCCAACTGGTCGAAATTATCTATGCCGCTTTCCACCAGAATGGGTATTGCTTGGGTCCTATAATACGATTACAAGGGGTAAATGAAGTGGAAAAAACAGAACTACTAAGTGCTATTGAAGTGCCAAAAGGCTTTACAGATGTTTTGTACCTGACGAATCATAGCCAGATGCCATCTGAAATAAAGCGACTTTTGAGGCAGAGGAAGCTTTCTTTCCGCGTCCTTCATGTAGACAAGTTTCCCAACGTACGCAGTCAACTCAACATGATTGGAACTGTGGTTATCGATGTACAAGACTCTGACGCTATGCAGCAGCAGAAATTGGCCCGAATAATCGAATCTCTCGAGATGGAAAATATTGGTGTGATTTTGCTCACTGAGCGTATGGAATCGCCCGTAAAAAGTTTTTCCTTAGCACCTTCAAAGAGCAGTTTCTCTCTGGGCGGCTCAACCGAGGCAGTTTCCATAGATGAGCTGTGGGTTAGGGTCAGCGTCAATCTTGCGTACCGTAAGAAAAGTTCAGGAATGGCGGTAAAACCTGCGCTTCCACCCCGGCAAGTGCAATCAATTTACAAGAATAAACTGGCACAGCAGCTTAGCATAACAGGAGCGTTGGTGGACAACCTGACAGAGCAGCTTCGTTTAGCTGGTCTTGTTCAGCAGGATTTTCTGCAAACTCAGATGCCTAATACCGGCAGAGTACAATGGGCCGCGGTTTTTTTGCCGGCCGAGTGGGTCTCTGGTGATATTTACGATATCGTGCGCATTGACGAAGAGCACATTGGCTTTTATGTAGCTGATGTAATCGGTCACGGGATGCCTGCCGCACTTTTGACGATTTTTCTAAAACAGGCCCTGGTTATGCGTCAGACTGTTGAGAATAATTACCGTATATTCTCACCGGCGGAAGTTATGAAGAATCTTAATGTGCGGATGGCTGCACAGAAACTCTCCGGCTACCAGTTTGCTACCTGTTGCTATTGTCTGCTAAACATAAAGACACTACAGCTAACTTTTGCCCGTGCAGGACATCCGTACCCAATTCTTATTCAGGACCAAAAGGCACCAGAACGATTGGAAATAAAAGGCTCGCTGCTCGGAGTTTTTGGGCAATCTGAATATGTCCAACAGACCATACAGCTTCAGCCCGGCGATAAACTCTTGTTGTATTCGGACGGGGCGGAACCTTTTATCGGTAATTTCGACGACCAAACCGGCTTTCATTTCAGCGAAGAATTCTGCAAAATTATGAATTTGCCGATTGTTGAGATGAGGGACAAATTTAGAGAGCTTACACAAAATCAGGAAATCGACCCAATGGAGGTCGACGATATTACGACAGTTTGCCTTGAAATAATTTAGTGTTTAGCCTATGTGCCTGAATGCTAAGCATCCTTCCGGCCGCACATAATCATTCTGAACTTTTTACCAGCTTTGGATACCTCTATTAAACTCACCAAAGACAGCTCTTAAAAACACCGCGTACTGATAGAGCATTGCCCCGAGGCGGTCTTGCCGAGCACTACCTGTGCGATGGCAGTTCAACAAGATTATTGTGTCTGTTGCCATAATTATTGAAAAACCATCGTTTTTGGGGAATATCATAAGGCCGTTACAGGTTAAGATTTTATGGCAAAATTTGTGCAAAATTTTGCAAGTTGGTGCCTCTTTACAGCAATCCTGAGCGCTGCAATGGAGCCGGGGGCTTCCCATTTTGCAATAGATTGTAAAATAGGGCGCCCAGAAATTGGTTGCAAAAACACCTTTTGCAGTTATACTGAAAACGTGTCTCGTGAAACGTGAAGCGTATCTCTTGTTCAAAAGACGTGTTAAGAAAGGGTGCGGCAATGGCGGAGAATAAAGACAGCGATTTGCAGAAAATAAAGGAACTCATTGAAATAATGAAGCGAAACGAGCTGGTCGAGATTGAAATAAGCCATGGCGATGATAAAATTGTTCTAAAGCGCTGCCAGTCTCAACCCGCTATAGGCGGAAGCGGAACTGATGCAGCGATGGCCGGCACAAACATTACAACTACGCCTGCAGCCCCCAATGCAGCGCAAACCTCAGCGCCACAGGTGCCGACCTCCGTTTCGGGGCCGCAGATGGAAGAGGATTTAGTGGAGATAAAATCGCCTCTTGTCGGGACTTTCTATGCGACCCCAAGCCCTGACTCGGAGCATTATGTTGAAGTCGGTTCGTATGTTGATGCCCAGGTGGTTGTTTGTATAATCGAGGCAATGAAAGTAATGAACGAAATAAAGACCGAAACCGGCGGAACGATTGTTGAGATACTGGTGAGCAACGGCCAGGCCGTCGAATATGGTCAGGTGCTTTTCAGGCTCAGACCAGACTGATTGGAGCCCCGTGTCCCGGGCCCCGAGAGACGAAGTTATGTTTTCAAGAATCCTGATAGCAAATCGTGGTGAAATAGCGCTGCGTATTATCCGAGCCTGTCATGAGCTTGCCATTGAGGTAGTGGCGGTTTATTCCGAGGCAGATAAAGATGCCCCATACTTGCAGCTTGCCGATGAGGCGATTTGTATTGGTCCGGCTGATTCGGCTGGAAGTTATCTTAATATCCCGCGTATCATAAGTGCCGCTGAGATTGCAGATGTCGAGGCGATTCATCCGGGTTACGGTTTTCTGGCGGAGAATATCAACTTTGCCCAGATATGCCGGGACTGTGGGATTGCGTTTATAGGCCCACCTGTTGAGGCAATGCAGCTGCTCGGTGACAAGATACAGGCCCGTAAGCTGGCACACGAAGCGCGAGTACATGTTGTTCCCGGTTCCGACGGAGCCATCGAAAAAGAGTCTGAGGCATTGAAACTTGCGAATAAGTTGGGTTATCCTGTAATGATAAAAGCCGCTGCCGGTGGTGGTGGACGGGGTATGAGAGTTGCGCATAACGATATCAGCTTTCGCGCTGCTTTCGGCGCAGCCCGCGCCGAGGCAGACGCCGCTTTCGGAAATCCAAGTGTCTATCTGGAAAAATGTATAGTTGAAGCCCGCCATGTAGAGGTGCAGGTGATGGCTGACAAAGAGGGCAACGCATTGCACTTTTACGAAAGGGACTGCACAATTCAGCGAAGGCACCAAAAAATGATTGAAGAATCACCTTGTCCGGTGTTGGATGAACGTGACAGAGAAGAGCTTTGCAAGGCCGCGTTGAGAATTATCAAAGAGGCCAAATATGTCAATGCCGCAACGATTGAATTTCTTTTGGACAAGGACAAGAAGTTTTACTTCATTGAGGCGAACACGCGAATCCAGGTCGAGCACCCGGTTACCGAAATGGTTACCGGCCATGATTTGATTAAGTGGCAGCTAAAGATCGCCAGCGGTCATACCATTAAATTTCGCCAGAAGAATATAAAGCATACTGGTGTGGCAATTGAGTGCCGAATCAACGCCGAAGACCCCGCAAATAATTTCGCCCCTTCTCCGGGCACAATTACCAAATTAATTCTGCCCGGCGGTCCCGGCGTCAGAGTCGATACGCACGTTCATCAGGGCTGGACGGTCTCGGCAAGTTATGATTCGATGATTAGCAAAGTTATCGTTCATCAAAGAACGCGAACTGAAGCCATTGCCACAATGAAAAGGGCTTTGCGGGAATTTGTTATCGAGCCAATCAAAACCACTATACCTGCCTGTCTGGACATCCTTTCGCATAACCTTTTTGTCAAAAATAAAATCGACACGGGCTTTGTCGAACGAAACTTCTAAATTGAGCTGCTACGGTGCTAACAAATAGCTTTTGCTGAATGGAGGATTTTGAAATATTGCTCGAATGATTCCAATTGAAAGGAGGAACCGATGAGTCATTTACGGTCAATTGCAGGAGTGTTGATTGTCGTTATTCTTTTATTGTCTGTATGCAAAGCAGACACTTCCCGGGATAAAGGCACCGCTTTCGTCATTGAGAAGTTTGCGCCGGGCGGAACAGCCGAGGACCTACAGTCGAACCACCTCAAGCTTATGCAAAAGGCATTCGATAGCAAGCCTCACCACCGGCAGATGCAGAACGCAGCGACTGTTACCACTGTTGACAAGCTCGCGCTTAACCGGGCGGTCGTTACCGGCATAGACGATTCCTTCTCCTGCAAGCTTGACGATTGGGAGGTAACCAATCAGAAGAAATCAGGGCGATGCTGGATATTTGCCGGGACGAACCTTCTGCGTGTCGGCGCAATGAAAAAAATGAACCTCAAGGAATTTGAGTTCAGCCAGAGCTACATCTTCTTCTGGGACAAAATCGAGCGTGCCAACTACTTCCTGGAGTCAATCATCGACACGGCTGACCGTCCCGATGGCGACCGAACGGTGGACTTTTTGCTGGCTAATGTGGTCGGCGACGGGGGACAGTGGAACATGTTCGTCAGCCTCGTCAGGAAGCATGGTTTGGTGCCTAAAACGGCTATGCCGGAGAGCGAAAGTTCCTCGAATAGTCGTATGATGAACAAGGCCATTCAGGCCAAACTCCGCGAGGGTGCCAAGCGCTTGCGTGACATGCACGCGAAAGGCGCCAGTGTTAAAAAATTACGGAAAGCCAAGCACGAGATACTTACCGCTATTTACCGGATTCTGAGTATCCACATGGGCACGCCCCCGGCGCGTTTTGACTGGCAGTGGCGTGATAAGGACAACAAGTTTCACCGCGACGGGCTGATGACTGCCCAGGAGTTTGCCAAAAAATATGTAACCGTGGACCTGGACGAGTACGTTTGCGTGGTGCATGACCCGCGGCCGAGCAGTCCGTTTGGTCGTACTTTCACCGTGGCTTACTTAGGTAATGTGGTCGGCGGTGAGCCGGTCAGGTATTTGAACGTTGACATTGATACGATGAAAAAGATTGCTATGCGTACACTGCTTGACGGCGAGCCGGTATGGTTCGGATGCGACTGCAGTCCGCAGATGGCCCGCGACATCGGACTCTGGGACGCCCGCCTGTTCGATTACGAGGGTGTCTACGACACGCAGTTTACCTTGAGTAAGGCCGACCGGCTCATCTACCACCAAAGCAGTATGAACCACGCTATGCTGTTTACAGGTGTGGATGTCGTCGATGGCCAGCCGCGTCGCTGGCGCGTGGAGAACAGTTGGAGCGATGAGACCGGCAAGAAGGGTTTCTTTATTATGGACGACTCGTGGTTCGACGAGTTTATGTTCGAGATAGCAACACGCAAGAGCTATCTTCCCAAGGACCTGCAGAAGGCGCTCGAACTTAAGCCGATAGTCCTGCCGCCCTGGGACCCGATGGGCTCGCTGGCACACTGAGTCGCTGCTTCGATACTAATAAGGTTGCGTGAGTGCTGAATAGTACCTTATTTTTCCAGCGATATTAAATCTTCGTAGGTTTCACGTTTTCTGATGACCGAGAATTTGTCGCCGTCAACGAGGATTTCGGCGGCTCGGCATCGGGCGTTGTAATTACTGCTCATACTAAAGCCATAAGCCCCTGCGGTGAAGATAGAGATTATGTCGCCGCATTTTACCGGCGGCAGGGCCCTGTCTTTTGCGAAGAAATCGGTGGGTTCGCAAATTGGCCCAACCACATCAACAACTTCAGTACCGGTTAATTTCAAATCCTTGTCCCGGCGGTCAGGCACAAATTTCTTATCCACTCTCGCGGGCCAGATGAAATGGAACGCGTCATATAACGGCGGACGAATCAAATCGTTCATTCCGGCATCGACGATAACGAATTTTTTCCGGCCGCTGGTTTTCAAATATAAAACCTGCGTTACTAAAATCGCTGCATTGGCCGCAATACTTGCTCCCGGTTCAAGAATAAGTTTTAGGTTTTTGTCCTTTAGTAACGGCACAATGGCAGCGGCATAATCGGCAGCCGTTGGTGCTGTGCCGGTTATATAATCGGCGCCGTATCCACCGCCAATGTTTACTGCTTCTATTGTGAAGCCATCGCCGCGTAATTGTTCGATAAGAGCTAATATTTTTTCTATCGCCTCAACATAAGGCTCTATGGTATGCCCAGCCGAGCCTAAATGTATGTGGATTGCGCAAAGGGCCACCGAATTATTTTTTTCGAAATCGGCAAAAATTTTTCTCGCGAGTTCGATGTCGACGCCAAATTTTGTTTCCTTTTTGCCAGTCGTAGTATATGTGTGTGTCTTCGGGTCAACGTCGGGATTGATACGCAAGGCGGCTTTAGGTTGTTTATTTGGCGGGGGGCAGTTTTGCTTTGTCAGCCGAATCAAGTTGTTTAGCTCAGCTTCTGATTCGATATTGAAATAGCTGATGCCGGCATTTAGTGCTTCTATGATTTCGGTGTCGGTTTTGCCGACGCCGGCATAAACGATTTTTGATGGGTCGGCCCCGGCTTGCAGGGCGCGATACAGCTCCCCGCCGCTGACAATATCAAATCCGCTTCGTTGGCCGGCCATAAATTTTAGGATATGTATATTGCCGCAGGCCTTAACGGAATAACAAATCGTAGTATCAAGCTCGCTATAGGCTTGTTGAATCCTTTTGAGATGTTCCTTGAACGTGGCTTTGCTGTAGATATAAAGCGGCGTGCCGGCCTCGGCGACGATTCTTTCCACGTCTACGTTTTCAGCAAATAGTTTACCGTTTTTGTAGTTGAAATAGTCCATATTGTCGTTAGTCTTTTTGCTTGCAGGACTTACAAAAATCTACCTTAGGATTAACAGATAGTATAAGAACTCGGGGGTAAATTGCAAGAAGAGAGTCTGTGATATGTAACCTTATTGGTGGGAGCGGTGGGAGCATCCTGATGGGACTAAATTCAAGGCCCAGTATATAAAATGAAATGGAAGGCTCAACTCCGGTGAGTGAACCTTCCATTTTTCCACAAGTTGCTGCATCATCAAGTGCCGGCTTTGACCGGCAGCCCACCAAAATTCATAACATACAAAACAGATGGGCTTTTGCTTAGTTTGTTATACTATCTCTTTTTCCTCTTTTTAGCTTTCTTTTTAGCTTTCTTCTTTGTTGCTTTTTTCTTTGTTGCTTTTTTCTTTTTCTTTGCCATCATTTACTCCTTTCGGTTGATTAAATTTTTTCATTAAATCTTTTCATGTTCAGGTCAACATTATAATACTAATTCAATACTAAAAATTGTGTCAAACAAATTATGAAAAATATTTAATAATTTTTTCATATTTTTTTTATCGTCCAAATGTTTAACAATACTTCATAAAATTTTTTGCTATCGATGTTTTACAAAGCTTCTCGTATTTTTTATCATACTCTTTAATCAAACAATACAACTTTTTATTGTAAGTGAAGTTTTTGTTCAAACCGAGAACCTACTTTGTTATAATTAGCTGCGTTAAAGGTGTTTTATTTAACTTATAGGCATCTTTTGCCGCTTTTAATTGTTAAAGAAAAAAACTTTCTTTTATCATTGTGTTTATTGTTAAGGTGCTGTGAGATATGAGAAGCAAGTGTAAGCTGGTTCGCGCTTTTAAAGTATTTACTGTTTGATAAATTTTTTTTTGGCCGAATATTTTAATTTCTTTTTGTCTTATTTTTCTCAAGAACACACAATTTGTCTGTTAATTGTTTTATGGTGAAGCGAAAAATAGCTTTGTTTGGCGGCACGTTCGATCCGATTCATCTCGGTCATACCACTGTTGCTGCCGACGCAGCCAGGCATATTGGCGCAGAGAAAATCATCTTCGTTCCCGCAAAGCGCTCTCCACTGAAGGGCTTTTTTCCCAAAGCAGGTGATAATGAGCGGTTTGCCATGATAGCTCTTGCAATCGCCGACAGTAAAAAATTCCAGGCAAGTGATTGTGAGCTGAAAAAGCCGGAGCCGAGCTATACTTTGGAGACCGTAAGGCAATTTCAAGCTGACTATGGCAGCGGAACTTCGATTTATTGGCTCATAGGCGCCGACAGTATTGACGAGCTTCAACTTTGGTATGGAATCGCTGAGCTTATTGATGAATGCAATCTGTCGACGATGTTTCGGGCAGGCTGTAAAGCCCCGAATTTCGCCAAATTTGCGGATATTTGGGGCCCTGACCGCGTCGAAAAACTACAGCAAAAGGTTATCAAAACCTCTCTTATTGATATAAGCAGCACTGAAATACGAAACAGATTAGCTGCCGGAGGTGATGTAACCGATATGCTGCACCCAGCTGTTGCTGATTATATTCGCAAACACAATCTCTATCAGTCAGATGCTAAATCTTAATCCAAAGGCTGAATAATAAAAAAATAATCACAATCGTATCTTTTTGACTTCTTTTTTTAGCCAGTCATACCAGTCGGTCATTCCCTCACCGGTTTTGGCTGATACTGGGAAAATTTCGATGCCTTTATTTAGTTTGCGGGCATCGGCTTTCGCTCGTTCGATATCAAAATCTACGTGGGCTGCTTCCAGCAGGTCGATTTTGTTAATAATTAGTGCCTTTGATTTTGCAAAGATGGCAGGATATTTGGCCGGCTTGTCATCACCCTCCGCTACTGAGAGCACAGCTATTTTACCGGTCTCCCCTAATTCAAAAGCCGACGGGCAAACGAGATTGCCGACGTTCTCTATAAAAATCAAATCCAAATCGCCAACGGGCAAATTCTTCAGAGCACTGTTTACCTGAGCCGCTGATAAATGGCACGCACCGTCGGTGTTTATCTGGACCGCCGGTGCTTTGGTTGCTCTGATTCTCTCAGCGTCTAAATCGGTCTGAATATCACCTTCAATGACACCGATTTTAATTTCATCCTTCAATTCGCTTATTGTCCTTGTCAGAATTGAGGTCTTGCCTGAGCCGGGGGATGAAATCATGTTCAGACATAATTTTTTCTGCTCGGTCAAGAGCTGACTGTTTTTGAGAGCGTATTCTTCGTTTGCACTGAGGATTTTTTTGCCGACATTAACTTTGTACATATCATTGCTCCGTTTGAAGTTCTATTTCTTCCAGCAGCAGGGGCGCATCCTGCAGTAATTCAAAAACCTCACTGCCGCACTTCGAACATCTCGGGTGCGAAAGTTCAACATCGAAGCTTTCATTGCAGCTCTTACACAGTCCCTGCATCGGCTTGTGCTCTATTTCCAATTTCATACCTTCGCAAGGCGTCCCTTTGGCAATGGCCTCGAAGGCAAAACAAAGTATTTCATCATTGATGGCGTTAAGCATTCCACAACTAATCCTGGCATTGACAGGTTTTGCATTTTGTTTTGCAGCTTCAGTCGAGATTGTCGCCAACAGACTTTCTGCTACCATCGTTTCGTGCATCAGCATATCCTCGGAAGCTGCCGTCCGTATGGCATTTGAACAATTCTCTTTCCGCCGATTTTGGTTATCATCTCCACTACAGGCACATCACGGGTTTGGACAACCTCACCGATTATCCTTGCCTCTTTGCCTAACGGATGATTTTTGCAGATATTCAAGCAGGTATCGGCTGATTCCGGCGAGAGAATTGCAACGAATTTACCTTCATTTGCGATTGTTACCACGTCAAAACCGAGCATATCGGCTGCCGCTTGTACCGTTGGATTGACCGGGAGAGCAGCCTCGCGAATTTCGATACTCAGTTGGCATGCCCTTGAGATTTCGTTGAGTGTTGCAGCTAATCCTCCACGGGTTGGGTCACGCATAAACTTCACGCCACCTGTATTTTCCAGCAGTCGGCAGGTCAACTCGGCAAGTCCGGCACAATCGCTTTGCAACTGGGATTGGAATTTCATGCCTTCTCGCTGTGAGATAATAGTCAAGCCGTGGTCGCCGATAGTGCCATTGATAATGATTTTATCACCGACCGCAATCTTCTCGAATCCCAAATCCACGCCGGCTAATTTTACGCCAATCCCAGCCGTATTTATAAAAATTTTATCAGCCGCACCCGCTTCAACGGTCTTGGTGTCACCGGTAACAATGTCTACTTTGTTTTGGCGGGCTGCTTCGCTGATACTGGCTAAAATCCTTTCAAAGGATTCAAATTCAAAACCTTCTTCGATTATCAGCGACAATGCCAGGGCAACAGGCTTTGAGCCGGCGACAGCCAGGTCATTTACCGTCCCGCAAACGGCAAGTTTTCCGATATCACCGCCGTTAAAAAACAACGGTTTGACGACGTAGCTGTCCGTTGTAAAATACACAGAGTTTGAAGCGAGATTTAGCTCTGCCGAGTCGCCCAACTCAGCGAGAGTGTCATTCTTGAAGCTCGGCAGAATATGGTGGCGGATTAATTCATCCGTCAACTGCCCTCCGCCGCCGTGCGCAAGTAAGATTCTATCGTTTTTAGCTGTTCTCATTGCCTGTGTTTTCTCTCTGGCCCATACTTAAACCACGCTGCGCAGGCCCCTTCAGAGCTTACCATGCACGGGCCAACCGGTGTCCTGGTAGTACAGCTTTTTTTAAATAAATCACATTCCGGCGGCTCTATTAGTCCACACAGTACTTCGCCACATCGACAGCCGCTTGTGTCCTCAACTGGCGTTTCAGTTATGTTAAATCGTTTAAGGGCGTCGAATCGACTGTATTTATCTCTTAGTTTAAGTGTGCTTTTTTCTATCTTTCCCAGTCCTCGCCAGCAGCCGTCGGCTTCTTCGAAGCACTCGGCCATGATTTTCTGTGCGGTGATATTGCCCAGCTCAGTTACCACCGCAGGATATACCGATTTTAATTCAGCTTTACCGGCGGACAGTTGCCGACAGATTTCGCCAAGTCCTTCGATTATTTGCAACGGTTCAAAGCCGGCCACCACGCACGGCCGACCATAACGTTCAACTATTTCCGCAAAAGCATTGTAGCCAATTATCACGCTAACATGCCCGGGACAGAGAAAGGCGTCTATATTATGATTTTTCTCTGATACAAGCGCTCGCATCGCGGGTACAACCAGTTTGTGCCCACTCAAAATACAGAAATTGTCAATTGACTGAGCAGATGCTTCTTCCACCACTACCGCCGTAGCCGGTGCAGTGGTTTCGAAGCCGACCGCGACGAACACGACTATTTTGTCGGGATTGTCTTTGGCTAATTGCAGTGCATCTTCGCTGCTTAAAACAACCTTGACATTGGCTCTTGTGCGTTTTGTTTCGAGTGACCCGCCTTTGCCGGGGACGCGAATCATATCGCCGTAGGTGGCAATTAAACAGTCGTCGCGGTCCGCCAATTGTAAAACAATATCGATGTAGCCCTGGTCGGTAACACAGACCGGACAGCCCGGCCCGGA